>Ga0194039_1000155_pt1 | contig 43761 bp, 45 predicted proteins | sample JunL228m_MetaG_FD_148679 | JGI IMG/M metagenome (GOLD analysis project Ga0194039, IMG submission 148679) | Anoxic zone freshwater microbial communities from boreal shield lake in IISD Experimental Lakes Area, Ontario, Canada - Jun2016-L227-8m | ecosystem: Environmental > Aquatic > Freshwater >...
GCAAAGAACCCCTCGCATACGTATACCGTGCCGGGAACCTATCAAGTAGCATTGCAGGCATACAACGATGAGGGATACACCAGCACTCGGAAGACCGGGTATATCACGGTTAATCCGCTGGCTGCCAGTTTCACTGCAACCCCATCCCCAACGCTGACTGCTTCGACAACAGTTCCAACAACAATTCCCACAACTCAACATACTACTGCGGTCACTACCGGTCCAACAACTACATTTACCACTGTCCCGCAAACAACACAGACAACCGCAGTAACAACGGGGCAAACAACTGCAATAACCTCAGTTCCAACATCAGCACCAACGACAGGACAGACAACCAGTATTACGACAGCACCCACCCCAAGACCAACGGCAACGGTGGATCACGCCGCTACGATTGCGAAATTGGAGGCATTGATCGCAGCGGAGACGGCAAAAAATAAGGAACAGGATAATTGGATTGATCAGATTCTAAGATTTTTAGGATTGAAGTAATTTTTTTTTGAGTGTTGGAAACCCTATGAAACCCACCCGTAAGAACGCTGATAGAAACTCATAAAGGGGTTCTTTTTTTGACCAATACTTATTTCGCATCATGAACTAATTTTCGAACAAAAGGATAGCGTGAAGTACTGCCGTGTCTTTATTTTGGTGAGTGTAAAAGTCACAGGACTCGAATAGGAGATTTTGATTGGAGTTATGATCATGTTGGATTATTCTCAACCAAAAAGTCGTAAGAAAAATTTTAAATTTATTTTGTTTATTGGGCTATTATTTGGATTTGCTTTGCTTCTATTCTGTAGTCCTGTTTCAGCAGAGACAGTATGTACAGCATATGATTATAAAATCATGAGCGAATCCCACCACGACTGTTTGATCATTACCCGTCCAGATGATACATCAGGGTCAACCTCGATGTCATCTAGCGGGTTCATTGTTGTGCAATCGAACCCGTCGGGTGCGACACTTTTTCTCGATAGCGTAAACAAAGGGATCACGCCCTTGACTATAGAGAGCGCACCCGCTGTAGGGCATGTCATGCTTCTCCGGCTCAATGGTTATCAGGATTTATCGACCAGCATATGCGTTTGTGGGGGTAGTACCCTGCCTATAGATATGACACTCAAACCAATCACGACCGCAACCACCGCGGCAACAACCATTCCCACTACTGCTTCTGTTACCACGACGACCAAGACTATCATTGGCGGCAACCATGGTTGGTATGTCGTCCACTGTAACGTGAACGGCGCAACAGTCATGTTTGATAACACTGTCGAGGGGACTATCGTGCAGGGCACACTCACTGTCCCGGTATATACAACAGGCACCCCCTTTACAACGTACACCGTGTCCATGAACGGATATACGCCATACACCAGCACGATACCGGGTGTCCCGGGCAACGGACAGACGTTCGACCTCTATGCAACGCTGAACCCGGTTGCTCTTACGACCACTACGACCGAGCCTATTACAACAGTATTAACAACGCCCGTTACAACCCCCACTCCTACGCCAACAGAAACGGTAAATTATAGCGCTACAATCGCCGCGATGCAAAGTCAAATCGCTGAACAGAACACGAGGATCACAGAACAGGGAAATATTTTGGATCAGATAACCAGATTTTTCCGAAATATTTTTGGCTGGAACATTGTTAAACCGACCCCGACAAATACTCCTGTACCAACAACCATTCCGAGTGTGACACCAACTTCAACGCCACAAATCATCGACATCACTGCTACATCTACCCCGATACCGGTGACATCTCCAACTCCGACAAGTACACCCACCCCAACAACCATTCCGAGTTTGACACCGACCCCGACACAGGCTGCAGTGACCACAACCGCACCGGTCAGTGCCGGGATAGCAAATCCTGCATCCGTTAACTGTGGCAAATTAGGTGGAAAGACAGAGATCAAGAAAGATGCACAGGGTAACGAGTACGGTATGTGCACATTCACCGATGGCACCAGCTGTGATGAATGGGCACTCTTCCGCAACGAAGGCTGTAAACCGTTCACACCCACAACGCAAGCAGCGGTCGGTCTGGCTAACCCGGCCTCAGTGAACTGCGGTAAAGTTGGGGCCACATCGGTGATTATGAATAACCCGGATGGCAGTCAGTACGGCATGTGCAAATTCCCGGATGGAACTGTATGCGAGGAGTGGGCACTCTTCCGTGGTGAAGGCTGCAAACCGAATGTGGCACCTACCCCCCAAATAATCTATATCACTGTCACACCTACGCCCACCCCTACACCATCTGTCACGATTTCTTTCCCTCAAACAACTACGGCACCCGCTGTGCCGACGACCGGGGTTTATGTTCGTATCAGTTATATCGGAGGATGGAAAGGCACCTATGGTATGCCTGCAGCATTGCAGACTGTGGATAAATCCGGTGACCGGTTTTATGAGATTGAGAATGCAAAAGGTCCGGTACAAGCAACATTCGAAAAGCTAGATGGCTCCACCCGGCACGAACTCGTTGTTGAGATCTACAAGAATGGCCAGCTGCTGACAAGTGGTAAAACCAGTGACGCGTTTGGTAAAGTAACCGTATCGGCCGATGCAACAACCGGTGTAGCTCAAACCCCAACCCCAATACAAACTCCCAATCCAACTCCTGTAACCACTACACTTGCAACGTTGACACCCGGGCCTACCCAGTCCCTGCCGGATGCATGGGGCATAGATGTTCAGGTAGCGAGCAATGGTGAGGCCGTCGACCCGCAGATTACAGTGACTTGCACTGGGGGAAAAGGGCTCAATGTGATCCCGCAACTTGATGTGATCGTCACACGGTCCGATGGCGTAGTAGAGACCGGTTCCATCAAAAAACCACTCTACAAAGGAAGCTCTGTATCATTGCGCAGCACCACAAAGCCAGGATACGTTGACCGGACCGAGGTCTGGGCATACACACCCCAAGGCGATAAAGTAAAGATCTTCGATGCGTACGTGCCGTTCCGGACGTACAACTAAATTTTATATAAATATTTATTTCCGCCTCATAACAAGAAGTACAGCACATATTGTCGCAATAATCCCGATTTCAATTCCTAATGGGGTTGACTGAATAGGTGTATCATTTGGCCATGGTGTAGCCTTTGTTACAGTGACTTTTACAGTGGCCTTTGTTGTTGGAGAAGGTATAGGAGTTACAGATGTTGTTACAATCGGAGCGGTTGTCAGGACTGTTGTAGTTGTAGTAGGTACGGTAGTTGTGGTAGTTGTAACTGTTGTATTTGGTGCAGTCGTTGTTGTAGTAATGGTTGTTTGAGCGGGTGTTGGAGAGGTAGCTGTTGCATTAGGATAAAGTGGGGAGAGAACGGTTATTATGGTATTAGTTGATTTGGGTTCATAAAGATTACAAAAATATCTATCTGTTTTTATATTCAAGCCAGAGTACATTTGTACGGTGTAAACACCAGAAATTGTATATTCGTGTGCGGGTGGATTCTGTGAATTTGAAACGGTTCCATCACCAAAAAACCAACTCCACATGTTCGGATTACCTGTTGATGTATCCCTAAATTGTACAGTTAACGGCGCGGGACCGCTGAGTGGAGTGGCTGTAAAAGCGGGCACTGCGTTTGGCGGGATTTCCAATATTTGGATGTTTTTTGTCGCGGTAGAAGAATTTCCAAATCTATCGGACGAAGTCAATCTAACCTCATAAACACTATTTCGTTCGTTTCCACAACGATAATTAAAGACATGTGAGGGGTTCTGCCGAAGATCTTCATACCCTAGGCTTGCCATATCATCGAAATACCATTGCCATCTAATGGGATTGCCCGTAGAAGTGTCTGTAAATTGTACTGTCAATGGTGCTGTCCCAGAAATTGGGTTCGCAGTAAAGCTTGCTACCGGAGCCGGAGGTGCTTTCACTACGATTATTGTTGTCTGAGTTGAAGTATAAAGCCAGATTCCATTAGCACCGGCTTCTTCTAGAGTGACACTGTAAGTTCCAGGAGAGAAAATATGTATAGGATTCTGTTCCAGTGACGATATTCCATCCCCAAATCTCCACTGCCATCTTGAAGGGTTGCCTGTTGAAGTGTCTGTAAATTGCACGGTCAGTGGAGCTACACCAGAGGTCGGGGAAGCAGTGAAACTCGGAACAATAGGTGGTTCTGCTGCGCCTACCACTTGAACAATAACGATAACCAAGAATAAAAGTATCAATATGCCCTTATTCAAATTAACCATAGGACTCTACTGCGTGTCAATAAAAGTTAAACATTCTGATAACGACGGTAGAAATGTTTGGGCTATGCATCAACAGGGCGATCTGCCCTAAAAAGTGCCTTGGCTGCCTTCCATATGTGCGTTGGTGGGGGTGAAGAAAAGGATGATGAGGGTTTGAGCCCTTCATCTTCTTTTTTGCCATCTGTTTGTGACCAAAACCGATTCCCCTCGCATGATTGCTTCCCATATCTGACGTGAAGTGGGGTGATCAGAAATATACTCCCAGTCGTTAGGATCTTCCCCCGGGGCGTCGTGCCCGTCCGGAGGGCCCCTATGATTGTCCGGAAGGATTATGATTGTGGGTATCTCGCCTTTGGCTCTTTTCGCCGGTGCGAGTGCGTCCGTCCGTCGTTTTAACCCCTCAATAGTAGTCACAACCGGTTCCTCCCTTCCCGTTGTCGTTCAAGTTCGCTTATACGCCCATCGAGGGTGCTTATCTCAGTATCCTTCAAGATCCCGCCGTATACCTGTAATGCGGCAATAGTTGCCCGGGCATACGCAAGCCGGGAGGCGTCATGCTGAGATGGTTTGAACCGGTGCGCCGTAGTTCTTCTGTGAAGGATCCGAACCAACTCCGAGCTCATCCGTTCAAGTTCATCCCTAGAAATTTTTTTGGGAGTGGCTGTTAAATTATCCTGCGACACGTCCGCCAGTATTGTAGTGTTACTCATGGTCCTTTACCTCCTGTTTTTCTGCTCCTACCGCGACCCTCTCCTTATAAACTTCCGCACCCGTCCGGAATATCGGGGCCGGGGATTTTACCGAAGTGTTTGTAGCGGGCTTTTTGAGATCGTCTACCTTCTCCCTGACTTTCCTTGAATTATTCAGGCCTAACCGCGCCGTGCCGGCTACTTCTTTGAGGTCTTTCCCAAACTGATTACATCGCTGAAGGGCTTCCCGGGCATCAACAGCTCCCGCTAATCCAGTAAGGAGCCCCATCACCTCCCCAAGACTGCACCGGCGCCTGTCAGCAAGTTCTACCCGAATACAAGGGCCATGCTGATAGACCTTGAGTAAGAGTCCCTCCAATACTTGAAGGTTGATCGATGCATCTACCCGTAGCGTCCGAGAATCAATATTAACCTCAATACTCACACAATCCCAAGTATCATCCAACCCGTCTTTTTTTAGTATTTCGAGCAGAGTGAGAACGTGGTCCGGGCTGAATGGAGGAGCACCCTTTGCCGATAACCTGATTATTTGCGTGCCGTTGTCGTACCGCTCCCAACTCACGCATTGGCCGGTCGGTAGATGCCAAGGATACCCGGCCTTGGAAGTTGGTTGCTGCTTGTTACCTTTTTCCATTTCCGGACTTATTCCGGGTTCTTGCAATGGTAACAGGGTTGGAGGGTATGCCCCTTTGGTAACAAGGACAACATTTTCAGCTTTCCAGTTTGCTAATTGAACCAAAGAAGTTAAGCCGGGCGTTTCTTTTGTGAGATCATATTGATATAATCCCCTTCCAACACGCTTAACGGGAGCGGATGAGTTCGGAGAGGATAATCGGCTTAATGCCATTTTTACAGCTTGCCGGGTTGATCGGGTGCAATGGAAAATATCTGATACTGAAAAGATCGTTTTCGGTTCGGCCCGTAGACTTTCCACTATGGTATTAGTAACAGTTACCAAGGGCTCAGTTTGTGGTGTTACTTTGATGTTATTTTCGCCGTTACCTTTTGTTGGAGATGGAAAGGATTCGTTCATACTCGAACCTCATCATATCAGATGCTCTACTCGATACTATGCGGAGCGTCATGCTGGTTCATCTTGCAGGTTTGCCGTACCTGCTTACATTCAGCAAAATATCTCTCCGCGTTGGGTATTATGATGGAACTATCAGGGACACTTGCGTTTTTTTCTGGTAGGAGTTGTACAAGCCCTGCTAGGACATTGTTTGACATTTTGTACGGCATGAACCTATACAGTGGGCAGTCTATCTGTTTGCAATCGGCTTTGCCATCTTCAAAGTATCCCATGCAATCATAACAAAAGGCACGGATCGCCTTGTCTCGGGTAAGGTGTTTACCTTTGACATGTGCGTTAAGTTCTGCCCTCCCCTGAGCTGCGATTCCATATCGTTTAATGTCACAGAGCCGTTGAGCTGCTGCGGGGCTTGTTGGGAAAGTCCGTGTCATCCTTATGTCCCCCAAGTACGCTCGCTCTTTTCCGTCATTACCTTTGACCGGGCCTGCTGCCCAGATATGACGGCATTTTCAGTACATCCCGCCGGCATTCCCGGCACATTTTCGATTGTCATTTCTCCATTGTTTACCATAATGCGGCAAGCTTTCTGCATTTTTGGCGGGAGAGCGGCATAAGTGGATGCCGGCATTTGCCCGAGATGAACGGTCACGGTTCCTCCGGTGGCTTTTTATTAATGCAAGTAACTTGTAATTCAACGCAACCCAAGCCGCTTTTTATCAAAGCATTAATAATTGTGCTCCGAGGGATTAACCCCCGCATATTGTCAATACGTTCAAGGATGGGAACATCAATCGTCAAGTTTACAGCCTGTTTTGCCATTCAAATCACTAATGAAAGAAATGCTATAAGTAGGGGTAAGGAGATTGTCTATTGATTATCTCCGATTGGGACTGAGAAATATGCTTGATAACGAAAATATCGATGATTTGCCTATTTCAATTAACTTGCAAATACGAGTAACAATAATGGCATGGCCCGATAAAGCGCATTTATTCAAATGGGGACATGGCAACCTCGTGTTAGTCAAATGCGACGATACAATCAATATTGTCAAAGCAATAACAAAGGATGTAAAATATCTAGAAAAATACGAATGTATCAACAGTGAAGCAAAGAATATTGGTGCGATAATCCACACTTTGAGATATGATGGGGACACATTTCACAGAAGTACTGGATTCGGGAGACGTTCACCATATGATCACTTTTTGGAGGAGGGGCCGAGATATTATCGCTATAAGCAGCACGATCAATGGGTCATTTCTAAAAGAAAAATTCCAATAGCATCTGACATCAAAACTCATCAAAAATATTACTACAGGAAGGTATGCGATAATTGCAGAAGATCGTTTTATTCGACAAGAGTGGACGCACGATATTGTAAAATGAGAACCTGCCAAAAAAGGAAAATTAATCCGGTAATTCCTCTGCAATCTTAGCTGCCCGGGTAAGCTGCGCGATCTGTTGCTGCATTTTCTCATGTTCTTTCATCATATCATCCATTTTTGATTTTTGCATCAAGTGTTCAAGCTGCATATCTCGAACCTTTTCTTGCGTCGCCTTTATTTCCTCTTGATTTTTAGCGATCTCCTCAAATCCCTCGTCATAAATCCTTAAGTATGGTTCTCCTTTCAAATACACTTCCAATAATTTTTCTATTGATGGTTTGTTATACGTGCGATCCAATACGTCAAGGTGTCCTACGAAAAATTCAATATATTTATCCGGTATCCCCGAATAACTCAACTGAGTAACAAAAAATTTCCTGAATAAATGATAGTGAATTGTTGCTCTGCCGGTATCCCGATCAACCTCAAAGAGATCCGCTTTTTTCAATGCAGTTTTTATATTTTTCTCGGCACTGTTTTTTGTAACGGGAAATAGTCGACTGTCTTTGGATGGAGTTTTAACCCTAAATCGTCCTTTGCTTTTTTTAATGATATATTTCAGATATTCTTCTCTCTGATCAATCCACTGGTTAAGGACTTCCACTGCTTCTCTATTGATAAAAGTTATACGAGGATGATTATTCTTTGATTCTCTGATTGTCACAACACCATGACTATTATCTTTACTGATTTTCACATCAGATAGGTCAAGATCAAGTACTTCGCTAATCCTCACACCGGAACTGATAATAAAAAGTATGAGAGTTTTTACTTTCAAATCGCAATTGTTCAGGAGTTTCCTTATCATCTCCCGATCCAAGGTCTCTTCTTTAGATATTGGATTTCCTCGTTTGATTTTATTTTTCAGGTTACGCTCTTGTTTTCTACTCAATTCAACATCATTAAAAATAAAAAATTCCTTTACGGCTGTGTGATAATAATTTCCGGTCGTTGGTGCATATTTTTTAGAACAAAAATTAGCAAACTGGATCAAATCTTGTGAATGATCATGAGTTTCAAGAAAATATCGTTCTGCATAAGTTTCGAATTTTAATTTCTCATCATCGGTAATTCTTTTACCTTTTCGAGCAAAACCGTATAACGATGTCAGGAAAGCATATACCCCGCCTCTATAACTCGATCTTGTCCCGGCTATTGCGTACTGGTTTAAGAACGATGCTATGCGTGCCATACGTTAGTGTATGCTTTCAAACATATCATAGTTTCGTGATTTATACTACATCAACGGAGTTTTAATGCTTGAAGAGGAATACCAGTTAGATTATTTTAAAGAACAGGGGATGGTCCGCAAAATCTGCAAGGCTTGCGGGTCTGCTTTCTGGACACGTGACCGTGCGCGTGAGATCTGCGGTGATGCGCCCTGCGAACCCTACAATTTTATCGGCGAACCGATCTTCAAGACGCACAATCTCGATACCATGCGTGAGGCGTACCTCTCATTTTTTGAAAAACATGGTCACACAAGAATTGAGCGCTACCCGGTTGCTGCACGGTGGAGAGACGATATTTACTTAACCATCGCCTCGATTGCAGATTTCCAGCCGTATGTAACCGGAGGAATAGTCCCCCCGCCGGCTAACCCGCTCACGATTTCCCAGCCCTGCATCCGGCTCAATGATCTCGATTCGGTTGGCAGGTCAGGTCGGCATCTCACCACTTTTGAGATGATGGCACACCATGCCTTCAACACTCCCTCTGAAGAGATCTACTGGAAGGATCGGACGGTCGAACTCTGCGACCAGTTCATTGCATCCATAGGAGGGGATCTCAACAAGGTTACGTTTAAAGAGAGCCCGTGGATTGGAGGCGGGAACGCCGGACCCAGTGTTGAGGTGCTGATCGGCGGTCTTGAGATTGCAACGCTCGTCTTTATGAGCCTCGGGCGAAAGAAGACCGATCAGCCGGGGTACGATCTGAAAGGTGAGATGTACTATCCGATGAAGCTCCGGATTGTCGATACCGGCTATGGTCTGGAACGCCTGGTCTGGGCTTCAAAGGGTTCGCCTACGATCTACGATGCGGTCTTCCCTGAAATGGTGAGCCATGTGATGAGTGCAGCCGGTCTCTCCCACATGCTCGACAACAAGGACTACACAAGGATCCTATCGCTCAATGCAAAATTCGCCGGTCTTATGGATATATCCGGTACCAACCTCTTCCAGCTCCGGAAGAAAGTGGCAGCTGCTATTGATATCTCTCCGGAAAAACTCGACCGGATAATTACGCCAATGGAGAAAGTCTACGCAACTGTAGATCACACCCGCTGCCTTGCCTATATGCTTGGCGACTGCATTGTGCCATCCAATGTGCGGGAAGGATATCTGGCCCGGCTTGTTATCCGCAGAACGCTGCGGATGATGACCGATCTCAAGATCGAAGAGCCGCTGGCTGACTTAATCGAACAGCAGACCCGGATCATCGGTATGAAAAAGTTTGAGCAGGATATTGCAGTTGTCCGTGAGATCGCAGAACGTGAGACCGAGAAATATTCTTCAACGCTTGAACGTGGGACCCGGATTGTCCAGAAGATCGCAAAGACATACAAGGCAAAAAGCCAGCGGGTGCCGTTGTCCGAGATCATCGTCCTGTACGACTCGCATGGAATACAGCCTGAGATGATCAAGGATATTGCAACTAAAGAAGGCGCTGTTGTCGACCTTCCCGATAATTTCTACTCAATGGTTGCAGACATGCATTCCGAATCGAAAAAGGAAGCAGAAGTTAATCCAACAGCAAAGTATGACGAGCGAGTGCAGGGACTCCCCCCGACAAGGAAACTCTACTACGATCAGCCGTCAGATATTGAATTTGAAGCAGTTGTGCTGGATTTCTTTGACGGGTACGCTGTCACCGATCAGACGCTCTTTTACCCGGAAGGCGGGGGTCAGCCGGCAGATACCGGGACCATGGTCAGCGCTGATAGCATGGTCAGGGTCGATGATGTGATAAAAGTGGGCGAAGTAATTCTTCACCATATCAGCGGCGGAATTCTCCAGCGTGGCGACCGGGTCAAAGGAATGGTAGATGAAGAAAGACGCTGGTCTCTTATGCGCCATCACACGGCAACCCACATCATCCTCCATGCCGCAAAGGAAGTGCTGGGTGCACATATTCACCAGGCGGGCGCCCAGAAAGGTGCTGAAAGTTCACGGATGGACTTACGGCATTTCAAGCACATCACTCCCGATGAACTCCGTAGGATAGAGACTGCCGCAAACCGCATGATCATGGCTAATCAGCCTGTAGAAATCTCGACAGAAGACCGGACCAAAGCGGAACAAAAGTACGGGTTCTCCCTGTACCAGGGTGGAGTACCGCCCGGCAGGGATATCCGGGTTGTCAAAGTTGCCGGTGATATTGAAGCCTGTGCTGGTACTCACTGCCGGAGCACCGGGGAAGTCGGGGTCATCAAGATCATACGGGTTGAGCATATCCAGGATGGTATCGAACGGATTGAATTTTCCGCAGGAGTTGCTGCGGTCTATTACATGCAGCACCTCGAACAAATTGTCACATCTTCAGCTGAAGCCCTGTCCGTGCAGCCGGACAACCTACCGACAACGGTAAACCGGTTCTTTACTGAGTGGAAGGATCAGAAAAAAGAGATCGAACGCATGAGCTCAAAAGTTGTTGAGTTAGAGATGCAGTCCCTTGTTGCCGAATCGATTGGAGGTATAATGGTTGTGATCAAACGCATCGATCTCCCGCAGAAGGATCTCGCACAGTTGGCAACTTCGATCTCTGAAAAGGGCGGTATCGCTCTCCTTGCCGGAGCAGGTGAGACAGTGAGGGTAGTGCTCGCATCCGGAGATTCACGGGTAAATGCCGGTGAGATTATTGGTCAGTTATGCAGCCTGCTGGGCGGAAAAGGTGGCGGTAAACCAACGATGGCACAGGGCGGCGGTCCGGATGCCGGCCAGATCGACCTTGCCTTAAAGGTCGGGCGTGAACGGATTATTGCAACATTACAGGGATGACCGTAACGGGTAAAGATGGCTGACAATGTTGTTCTTCTGGAACCGGGCGATGAACGGGCACAGAAGATAGCTAAAGCCATGGGCAGCCAGACTGCAAGTGACATCCTTCAGTTCCTTTCTGATGGCCAGAAGAGTTTGACGGACATCACCGAACGGCTCGCTATCCCAATGACTACAGCAAAATACCATGTGGAGAACCTGTTAGATGCCGGACTCCTGTCAGTTGCTGAAACAAAATACAGTGTCAAAGGGCGGGAAGTGAAACTCTATTCACTCACAAATCAGCTCCTCATAGTTGCTCCCCGGCACTCCAATGTGCGTTCACTCCTGCTGAAATATGCATCATTATTCGGGATAGTTGCATTCGGTTCAGTGGTTATCGGAATCATGTCACCGCTCTTTGGATCTGGAAGTGTGATGCGAAGCAACCCGAATACCGTTCCCGGTATTGCGGTGCAGGAATTCGTGGGTTCAAATGCAAAAGCAGTAGCTGATGGATATGCTGCAAATGCCACGATGACTCCCAACCTGATGGCGGTTGGAAAAGGGGCTGCAGAAGTGACCTCCACAAACTTTTCACCAACCCCCAGTGCCGTGTTGTCTCTTGTTCAGATTCCAAAAGACCACGGAACTGCATCATTTTTTCTGATGCCGGATGCGGCAATGGCGTTTTTCCTTGGCGGGGCTCTTGTCATCTTCGTGTTGCTCTGTTACGAAGCTTATGTCTGGAAACGACGTTAATGGCAGTGCCGGAATTTTCCTTTTTCAACAGTTTAAAAAAAACATTTCTGTAAAAATGTTGATCCTTCGGATCTTGATTGAGCGTATCTGTTGAGGATTCTCTGAACGCATATTAAAAAAAAGGACGGGATCTTATTGATATCAGTGTCGTTTCATCACAAAAATTGAAACAAGTCCGGCACCTGCAATCCCAATGAATGCGGTGATTGGAGATATGGGGGATTTCGTGGCAGTTGGCCATGGTGTTGGAACAGTTGTTAAGGTCTTAGTGGTTTTAATTACTGCAGTAGTTGTTGGTATCCCGGTGATTATCTGAGTTGCCGGTGCTGAAACCTTGAATGTTTTCACTCCGATAAAACCTTTCGAATCGGTGAACAAGACATCATAATCCCCGGGTCCTGTCACTGTCACCAGTTTGGTAAATACACCGGCACCGGATTGTATACTTTCTTTTGTGCCAATCCAATTGTCAAATACAACGCCATCCGGTCCCCTTACCTCAATTTTAACCCCTTCATTACCAAGTTTGTTTATGGACCCTTCAATGCGAAGCGCACCATCAGGTGTCTGTGTCATCGGTGAAGTGATGGTGATCTCATTGGAACGGTCGATAAGTTTTACAAACTGCAGGGTTCTTGAATCAGAGCGAAGCTGCGGTTCGTCGGGTCCTGTATACTGAACCTCCACTTTGTAATTGCCTGCGGGGAATCCTTTGGTATCCAGAAACTTATACTGGGTGATCTTGTTATCCTGCATCGTGAATGATTGGCGGCTTACTTCTGTTGCTGTGTTTTGCGTCTGGTAGAACACAATATCAAACGATCTTCCTGGGGGAAAATCGCTGTCAATGGAACATTTTACTGGGAGACCCACCTGGACACTTTCAGTACAGTTGACGTAGAGCCCGTACGCAGACGCCGTTCCTGTGATACACATCAGGAATAGAGCGATGAGTATGATCCGTTTCATGTCTAGAGCTTCGAATGGCAGAAAATAAAATGGTATCTTTTAGATCTCGTACCGGAATGTAAGTCCAGATAAAAAAAACAGAACGGATTAGCACATACCAATAAAATTGCTCAGCAGTCGCAGACCAATTGCACCGCTCTTTTCCGGGTGGAACTGGACCCCGAATGTGGTATCTTTTCCTACGGAAGATGCAAAGGGGCAGATGTAATGCGTGGAGGTGAGCGTGTTATCAGGTGTAGTATCGGCATAATACGAGTGGACGAAGTACACATATTCATCGCTGCCGAATCCGGCAAACAGCGGATGACCGGTGTTTGTGATAGTTAACGAGTTCCATCCCATGTGAGGCACTTTCTGGCCGTGAACCCGTGGGAACTTTCGCACACATCCCGGAATAAGACCCAGCCCTTTATGGATTCCGTGCTCTTCGCTCGTCTCCATGAGCATCTGCATGCCGAGACAGATTCCGAGCAAGGGGACATCTCGGGTAGAATTCAGGACAGTTTCTTTAAGGGGGCCCAGTTGATCCATGCCTTCATGAAACGCCCCGACACCCGGCAGCACCAGTCCGTCAGCAGATGCGATGTCGTCGGCATCGCAGGTTATAATGGCCTGTGCCCCGGCCTTTTCCAGTCCGCGGATTACACTGCGGAGATTTCCTAACCCGTAATCAATAATGGCTATCTTCGTCATCTGCGCATCCCTCCACCAGTCTCCATTTCCCTTCCGTGATCCACTCGGCAGGCAACCCGTGAGCCGCCCGATACTGTTCAAGCTTTGTTAACCAGCCTTTCCAGAGTTCGGGATATTTTTCTTCAATCATGTGGATTAAAGCCATATCGCTTGACGGGCACATGAAACATCCGATCCTGTCCAGATGGCGTTCATACAGCACATTGTGCGGGGCCTTCTCCTGCATCAGGTAGAGCCAGACATGTAGAGCAGTCCAGTTGTGTATCGGGGCTGCGGAGAGCTGTGCCCGTACATTTTTGTTTCGCCAGACCCGCTCGCTCTGGGCCCGGGCAGCCGATTCATAGCGACGCTGGCCGATGAACGAGAGGCACTGGCCCCAGTTATCCCGGATCAAGTTACCAACCGGGGTGAGTTTGCAGACTTTGCAACACCACCGGGCATTGACTGCGGGAGGACCCAGCCATTCAAAGGTCTCCCAGAATGTTGTGGCTCCATCTGAGCGAATCAACTCAAGCCCGTAGTGCCGGGCAGCATCCTCAATATTGGCATAGGTTTCCGGAAATTCAAGGCCGGTATCAGCAAAGAGCATCGGGACTTTTCCAATTGCTTTTAGTACAACAAGCAGCGTAGCAAGACTGTCTTTTCCTCCGGAGTACGAGACGTTTGCAACAAGATCCTTATTGCGCCCTGCAACTTCTTGTACAAAAAGGATGGATGATGCCTCTGTCTTCTTAAGTACATCAGCATTTGCCTGCACTGCGTCTGCCCAACTCGCTTCGCCCGGTACAATGGTGGATGCAATATTTCGGCGTGTCCTGACTATCTGACCTTTTTTTAATTCCCGTGCTACAGCAGCGTCTACTTTTGCACGACCGACTGCAATGCAGGTACCATCCTTTGTGAGAATGAATACCTCATCACCCGAACGGACATCTTCATGAATGGATACAAGTCCGGGTGCAAGAACGCTCATGCCCTGATCGCGGATGAACGGAACCGCACCGTCATCTATGACAACAAAACGTTTTTTTGGCGTGAACAGGGTGCAGGCTTCCGGGCGGGGAACCGGTTCCCATCGTCGTAGTTCTGGGAAATACCGGATAATTCCGGCTATACCTCCGCCAACAATGATCTCTTCCATGCGGTCACGGTCCGGCACTTTGTTGAGGAGTGCAAGATGGCCGTCAGGAATGAGTGGAGCACCAAAATGGTTGGTATAGATTTGGTTAATTAGGGTGACATCAGCAGGAAATGCCGGGCGGGCATCACCGGGGGGTGTCACTGGAACACAACGTGTCTTTGCCCCGCAGGCACACTGCTCTGCAAGGACCGGTGCATGACAGTGATCGCACCAGCGCAGCAGGATCTTCCCAAGATATGACGGGGGCATCTGTCTATATATTCGCGCTGTAGAAATAAAAATTGAAGGGAGATGGCAGTATTGATAAATACCCCGCTTTCCCACAGTACAGCAGGAAATGATAGACACCTGGCTTTTTGCTGCACTCTGTTTTGGATTTTTAGCACTCTGTGCTCTTCTTCGGGTGATTCCCGGGCCGGAATGGAATGACCGGATCGTCTCTTTTACTACAGCAATTACCCTTTTTGCAGCAGCAGCACTTGTACTCAGTATCGCCTTAGGAGATCTCTTCATCCTTGACTCTGCGATCATTATCGTGCTGGTTCTTTTTGCAGGAACTATCATTTATATGAAATTCTGCGGGAGTGAAGGACAATGAGTTCGCTTCTGATCGATCTCATCATCTGGATATTGCTCTTCGTTGGGGTAGGGTTTGGCCTGATCAGTCTGATTGGGCTCTTACTCTTTCCGGATACCCGGAGCCGGATGTATACGGCTATAAGGGCAAGTCTTATAGCTATTGGTGCAACGGGAATTGCCGTGTTCATCTATGGGCTGAATGCTCTGCAAACTTCTGGCGGGAACCCGTACTTTACGCTACTCCTGCATACCGTTATCATGGTGTTAGTTGTGGCAATAGGAAACTATGTTGTATCCAGAACTATTCTTGAAAAGACCCAGCCGATTATTTGCAATCCGGCACCAGAAGAAAAACCCCTAGAAGCTGTCGATAAAAAATAATTGTATTGATTTTTTTATTCCTTTTATTCAGCAGTGTTTACCGCAGTATGGCGCAGTAAGAATCATAAAGAATGCAGTCACCAATCCAAAAAAAGCTCCCGCAAGTCGTATATCAAACGGCTTTTTCCTACTCTTACCGTGTATGTGATCGGTGGTAAAGGTTGCCGTAGTAAGTTTGATCTGCCGGAAACCGGTCAAATGATTGCGCGGCGCATGTGCTGTGCCGTTAAGGGAAACGACGGCAAATGATTAGACAAATTCGTCTGAATATTCAGATTTAAGGTAATCCGGGGTTTTTTTAAAGGATTGCGCATTTCGGAAGTTATCCTGTATATAATTCGTTTTTATCAGATCGTGCCATAATTACAGAACTAAAGTGACTGTTTACCCCAATTCTATGCGTGAAAATGGTGTTGCGACCAAAATATTTATTAATTCATAAATTAACAAGGGATATAACCCTTTCCGGTAGGAGGTGAAAAACCACATGGCAGCAGCAAAGAAGGCAGCGGCAAAGAAGCCGGAACCGAAGAAATCAGCAAAGAAGGCAGCACCCAAGAAGAAATAATGCCTTAATTTTAACTTTTTTTGTAGAATTTTTCATATGCATTAAAATTTATTTAACATCCTCATCGAACATATGAGAAATATTTTTTTTCGGATTTTTAAGTCCGTGTTTTTTAAAATTTATCGCGTTGGACAATTTGGGGTGTCAAAAAAATCACAGCGTGAGAAAAAACGAAAAAACCAAAATGGGCATTTGTAAGATAGTGATCAGAAGAAAAATGATGCGCCGACCGGGACTCGAACCCGGGTTTAGGCGTTGGCAACGCCTAGTGATAACCACTACACTATCAGCGCAGTGTGCTCTACAATGTGGGAATTCAAACAATTTAAGTATATCGAAGTGAGGAACCCCGGAACTCCATTTCTCCGGCGGGAACAAAAATTCTGATGATCTCATATTATCATTGACCGCATATCCCCCAAACGGGATTGGATGTAGAACAAAGAATCTTAATTGTGCTGATGAGCCGGTATTCTTTTGCCTGTTTGTTTTTTTATTTCTGTGAAACCAGAGTCTTTTAAAGCCCTGATGAACCATGCCAGTTCCACTGTAACAAAATGAAAGTCGGCTTGCCGATTTTCATGTTAACTCAACCACTCTCAATTAATGAATAGCATGCATTACCGTGTCTGAAATTGTAAACACATAACGACAGGGTTTTTCAAATATAATCACTCTAACTAATAGCAGATGATCCCTCTCTTTGTAGATTGCTCAAAACGGCGCATTGTAATCTTCGGAGGGGGAGATGTAGCAGCACGAAAATCTGCATATTTTGCCGGAGTCGCTGAAGTAACCGTAGTCAGCCGCTCATTTGGTCAAACAATTCGGGATCGCGACGTAATTCACAAAGAATGTGATGTCAGTACAGAATCGGACAAATCACTCGAATCTATACTCGATGGGGCTTTTCTTGTCATAGCCGCACTCTCCGACAATATCCAGAACAACCGGATAGGGCGGCTCTGCAGGAAACTAGGTATTTTATTCAATAATGCCGATGGTGAGCACGGCGATGTAATTTTACCTTCAGTAACCGGAGGGATCAATTACACACTTGCCATCAGCACAAATGGTAGCAGCCCGGCCATCTCCCGGTTTATCCGGGAGCATCTGGAACAGGAATTTCCGGCACTGGACGAAATGATCGCCTTGCAGCTGCGCCTGCGAACTGAATTAAAGCGTGCTGAACCGGATCAGGTTAAGCGGAATGCGATTCTCTGGGAAGTGCTCAAAGATCCATCCATCTGGAATGCACTTTCTGCTGACACTGCTGAGGCATGGAAACTGGTAAAGAAGAGGTACCTGCATGATTGAACCCGACAGTATTCCATTAGCAATTGCCGGTGTCAGTCATCACACAGCAAATGTCACAGCACTTGAAGCCTTCCGTTTTTCCGGAGAACCAGAATTTCTTGAGGCTGCTGCTAACCGGTTCAAAGGAGTACTCCTGCTCCAAACCTGTAACCGGGTTGAAGTGATTGTGGAAGGCGATGTAGATGAGCTCCGATCTTTCCTTATCGGACTGGGAAGAAGAGAGTTCTTCGTCCATGAAGGCAGGGGTGCATTGCGCCATCTCTTTGCGTTAGCGTCCGGGATAGATTCGATGATTGTTGGAGAAGACCAGATTATCGGCCAGTTAAAAAAAGCTCTCTCAGATGCGCAGGAGGCCCAGACGTCAAGCAGTTTTTTAGAGACCTGCATCAACAAGGCAGTGCATGTCGGTGTTGAAGTGCGGCAGCGCACCATGATCAACCGGGGGTCAGTGTCCGTGGGTTCAGCAGCAGTTCTTCTTGCAGAATCAGAGATTGGCAGCCTTGAAGGAAAACACATTCTTGTGATTGGGAGTGGCGAGATGGGTCTCCTTGTAGCACAGGCGCTTGCAGCAAAACACCTGACTGCTATGTACGTGGCGAACCGAACCTATGGGCGTGCGGTCATACTTGCAAACAAGATCGGTGGAAAAGCGGTAAAACTCTCCGAGCTCTACCATTACATCACGCTATCCGATGTCGTGATCTCCTGCACTTCCGCCCCGCACCCGGTCATTCACCGGAAAGATCTTGCACATGCCATGAAGGACCGGTGCTGGCCTGTGGAGGGACATCCCCGCCCGCTGATCCTGATCGATATTGCCCAGCCACGGGATGTCGAGGAAGGGGCAGAGACGATCGACGGGGTCCTTCTCTTTACTATTGACAATCTCCGCAGCATCAATGAACAGACCATGAGCACGAGAAAGGCAGAAGCGGATCGGGCTCATGAGTTTGTTGATGCGGAACTTGGGATCTTCTTACGGCACCAGAACCGTAAATCTGCCGATGATGCTCTTGCCTCCCTTCACATATGGGCAGAGTCGATACGGTTGCGGGAGCGCGACAGGGCAATTTCCCGGCTGATTACTCCGGATAAGAAAACCGCAGATATTGTGGATGACTTAACCCGAGTGCTGGCAAATAAACTGCTTACCGAGCTTACCTTCTCCATCCGTGCCAGTGCTGAAGAAGGGGATCTTGAGACGGTCGATCGGCTGGTAAAAGCGATCACGCAGGGTGAAAGAATCGAAAACGAAAGAACTCCCGGTAAAAAAATAGAGTGAGTCAGAGAATCTTTGTATATGTCTTTTTTGCAAGTTCGATCGGCATTGCAGTATCAGGTTATGCTCTGAACGATCTAATTTGCCCCTCTCCGCGTCTTGTGCAAGACTGATAAACCGGGCCACATATCCATCCTGCCAGACAAGCTCTAGGGCCAGTTTACTCTCATCTGCAACAGTTTTTGCCTGGCTCTCTACTAATGTAAACTATTTAGGCACATCAGATTGTGTGAGGATAATTTGTGCAGGATTTACCACAGTTACAGATACCGTAACCGGAGTTGCTGAACCTTAAACGGAATAAAAAAAATGGACGTATCTCTGGAACCCGGATGCAGGTTTCTTCCCAAAGAAGATTATTTCTGTTCCGTTTCTGAACCTTTAATGCAATAGTAGGCTTTTTTCAAACCAAGAATTGTTTTTACCGTGCAACTTGGGCAGATGCAGCCTTTCTTCTCAAATATGCAGTCTGCGCTTTTTCCTGTTATACAGAATAGCAGTTCATTGCCCACCCGCATGCACTCCGTGTATGAGGGGCAGGGTTCGCAGATACACTTCTTCTTATTTTCTTCAATGATTCTTTTCTGATCCTCGTTCATGACGCTCATCCCCATCTCCCGATTAACATGTTCCCGCTGGAACGAGTGCGGGAGAACAGACCAATAGATAGATAATCACGACAAAGGATTATTAATTCATGCCTGCGCCACTGGTCGGAAGGAAGTTTGGTCTAAACATCATCACAGTACCGGACAGGAATCTCTGTCAGAAAATCAAGGTGCTCGGGGTATCGGGTTCGAGCCGACAGGCACCAGGGATGAGCAAATCGGAACGACTTCTCCTGCGGGCACTTGACCTGTACAAAGGTCATGGGTGTGAGACTGTTTTTCTGCGACTCAAAGATCTCGTCATTCATGACTGTGAAGGAAACTACTCCGAGAACCCGGACTACTGCACCTATCCCTGCCAGAGCTCACTGAAGTATGACGATGACCAGATGCAGGACGTATATGATGCGGTGCTTGCCTGCGATATTCTGATCCTTGCAACCCCGATACGCTGGAATAACCACTCCGCTTTGGTCCAGAAATTTGTAGAGCGGATGAACTGCATTGAGAACCAGTATTCATGGTTTGGCAACCGCATGATCACCAATAAGGTTGCAACCCTCATCATAATCGGGCATGTGGATGGTATCCAGCATGTGGCAGGAAATCTCTTAAACTTTGTATCTTGGCTTGGCTTTCATACGCCAGAAGTTGCGATTGCATCATGGGTAGGAGAGAATGATGAGGACACCACAAAAGACTGGGCGTTGATCGAGAACAACAAATACACACAAGAGGACCTGCACAACATGGTCAACAGCGCGCTTCGTCTTGCCTGCGCTCTCAAGAGTCACACCGCAGAAGAGAGTGGCGGGGCATGACGGGGAATAAAGTAACCATAAATACCATTGGTTTTTAAAACTGTAACCTAACGTAAAAAAGCAAAGAGGCACCGGTACCAAATGTTTCCCCAGAGACGTATGAGAAGAACACGAATACGGCATATTCAGCCGCTCCTGCGAGAGATTCATTTGACAAAAAACGATCTCATCGCCCCCCTTTTCGTGGACGAGACGATCAGCTCCCCCCGGCCGATCGAATCGATGCCCGGCCAGTTCCGCTACCCCATCAACGGGATTGCCTCAGTTGCCGCAGCACTCTGGAAACGGGGATTACGCGCTGTGCTTCTCTTTGGTATCCCGAAAGAAAAAGATCCAGTTGCATGCTCTGCTTTCGATGTTGAGGGTGTAGTCCAACAGGCAGTCCGCAGGATTAAAGCAGAGGTACCAGATATGGTTGTCATCACCGATGTCTGTGCTTGTGAATACACCGATCACGGGCACTGCGGGATTGTTGGGGAGAGCCGGAACGGACCTGACCTGTTAAACGATCCCTCGCTCGAGCTGATGAACCGGATCGCGATTAGTCATGCAGAGAGCGGGGCAGATATTGTTGCTCCGTCGTGCATGCTTGACGGAATGGTGGGATCGTTGCGTACAGCACTCGACGATGCTGGGTTTGAAGACGTGCTGATCATGTCTTACTCTACCAAGTTTGCTTCTGCACTGTATGGGCCGTTTCGTGAAGCCGCTGACTCCGGATTCTCGTTTGGAGACCGCACCAGCTACCAGATCCATTGCGCCAACAGCAGAGAAGCTATTCTCGAATCCCAGATGGATGCAGATGAGGGTGCAGATATCCTAATGGTAAAACCTGCGGGATTCTATCTCGACATCCTTGCCGCAGTAGCCGAACTCGGTCTGCCGGTTGCCGCATACCAGGTCAGCGGTGAATACTCGATGATCAAATGCGCAGCTGAGCGCGGATGGTTAAAGGAAAAAGAGACCGTACTTGAAAGCCTGACCTGCATCAAGCGTGCGGGAGCAGACCTCATCATTACCTATTTTGCAGCAGATGTTGCCGGGTGGCTCGATGAAAAACAGTAGCAGTGAATTGTTCGATATGGCTAAGACCCTGATGCCCGGCGGCGTCAGTAGCCCAGTACGGGCGATCAAACCGTACCCGTTTTACACCGCCCATGCTAGCGGTTCATACCTGACAACCGTAGACGGGGATACACTGCTCGATTGCTGCATGGCATACGGCCCGCTCATTCTCGGACATGCGGCCCCGCAGGTCCGTCAGGCAGTAGAAGCACAGCTGGATTTCGGGTGGTTATACGGTACCCCCTCCCCGCTCGAACCAGAGTTTGCAAAAATAATCACCGGGGATCACCCGGGCATGGACATGGTGCGGTTTGTGTCAAGCGGTTCAGAAGCAACCATGGCCGCGATAAGGCTCGCACGCGGATTCACCGGAAAAAAAGATATCGTAAAAATTGAAGGCGGGTTCCATGGTGCCCATGATGCAGTGCTCGTCAAGGCAGGGTCGGGTGCAACTACTATGGGAGTTCCGGATTCTGCTGGAGTGCTTGCCGATCTCGTGAAGCACACCCGGCAGGTACCTTACAATGATCCAGAGGCACTCGAAACCCTGCTCACTGCGCATACCGATGTTGCGGCACTCATCATAGAACCGGTACTCGGGAACATCGGTCCGATCCTTCCTGAAAATAATTATCTCAAAGATATCCGGGAGATCACTAAGGCGCACGATGTGCTCCTGATATTCGATGAAGTTATCACTGGCTACCGGCTCGGCGTTGGCGGAGCGCAGGTGATGTTCGGCATAAAGCCGGATCTCACCACGCTAGGTAAAATTATCGGAGGCGGACTACCCATCGGTGCATTTGGCGGGCGTAAAGAGATCATGCAGCTCATTGCTCCGCAGGGTCCTGTTTACCAGGCAGGAACCTTTTCAGGAAATCCGCTCTCGCTCTCTGCCGGTATCGCAACCATACGGTACCTTCACGACAATCAGATGTTCTATCATGAACTTGATGCAAAGACGCGTGCACTTGAAGAGTCGCTGGTCCCACAGGATAACGGCTCATTTGTCCGGCTCGGCTCGATGTTCAAGTATTTCTTCCGCGCCAGACCCCCGAAAAATTATCGTGAGGTCAAAGAATGCGATACCATTGCATTCGGCAGGTTCTGGAAACGTATGCTTGATACCGGTATCTTCCTCCCCCCCTCCCAGTTTGAGACCAACTTTATCTCATCAGCGCACAGCGATCTGGACCTTACCACTCTATCAAAGGCGTACACACAATGTCGATAAAGATTGGAACCCGTGGCAGCAAACTGGCGCTTGTACAGACCGACACGGTCATAAAAAAATTATCCTCGCTTGGCATCCAGTGCCAGAAAACCATCATCAGTACTCAGGGGGACATCACACAGAGCGTACCGCTCCATGCAATTGGCGGGCAAGGCGTTTTTGTCCGGGCGTTAGATGACGCGATCCTTGCCGGGGAGATCGATTGCGCTGTACATAGCATGAAAGATATTCCCGCGTACCGCCCCCATGGACTTTTTACTGCTGCGGTACTCAAACGCGACTCACCAGCAGATTATATCGCCCATAACAGCCCGCTTGACAAGGTTAAGTGCATCGGCACTTCAAGTACCCGAAGGCGTGCCCAGTTGCTTCGCCATGACCCGGAAATCCGGATTAAGGATCTCCGGGGCAATGTCGATACGCGTATAAGGAAGTTAAATGACGGGGAATACGATGCGATCATACTTGCAGAAGCCGGGCTCACAAGGCTGGGTCTCCGGATTGCGGGTGAGCGGTTCCCTCCGGAAAAATTTGTCCCGTCCCCAAACCAGGGAACAATTGCGGTAGTGAGCCGGGCCGATCCATCCTTGATGGAGGTGTTATCAGCGCTCGATCACCCGCAGACGCGGACCGATGTGCTGATAGAACGGGCGGTGATGGAACAATTAGGCGGGGGTTGCTATACTCCGCTTGGGATCTACTGCCGGGCCGGTCACCTTATTGCTGAAGTGCTCTCACTGGACGGCAGGCAAACAGAACGGATCGAGACGGACATAGTAACGATCGAACAGGCACGGGAACAGGGCCGGCTGCTCAAAGTGCAGGCACAGGATTTGATTGATGAAGCTTTTAAACAACTGGGGATCAGCAATGAAGGGTAAAGTGTATCTGGTGGGTTCAGGCCCCGGTAGTGAAGGGTTGCTCACGCAGCGGGCCCGAAATGTGATCGATGCTGCGGATGTGGTGCTGTTCGACCAGCTTCCGGGTGAAGAGATCCTTGCATCTCTGCCCGCTCGTGCTGAGAAGATCGATTGCGGGAAGTATGGCGGGAAGCACACGTTAGAACAAGACGAGATCGAAGCCCTTGTTGTTGACCGGGCAAAAGAGGGAAAGACGGTTGTCCGGTTAAAAGGCGGCGATCCCTTCCTGTTTGGTCGTGGCGGTGAGGAACTAGAGACCGTCCGAAATGCCGGTATTGATGTTGAGATGATACCGGGGATTTCAAGTGCTCTTGCGGTTCCAGCATCCGTAGGAATTCCACTCACCCACCGGAAGTACGCTTCGCAGGTCACAATCCTAACCGGCAACGAAGATCCCACTAAGCCCAAGCCCGCCCTTGACTGGAAACTCCTTGCCCAGAGCCGGGGCACCATTGTGATCCTGATGGGGGTTGCAAATCTTGAAAAGATTGCAAAAGTGCTAATAAAAAACGGCAAGTCTAAAAAAACCCCTGTTGCGATCATCGAACGAGGCCTTCGAAAAGAGCGGCGGGTGACTACCGGATCACTTGCCACAATCGCCGGTGCTGCCAAAAAAGCGGGTGTTAAACCTCCTGCAGTAATCGTGATTGGCGATGTAGTGAAACTATATAATCCGGAGAACCCGGATCTAATACCTGTGGAATAGTGATCACTAATGATAGAAATTATCAATAAAATCGAAAAACTGATCTATGCAGTGCTCATGGTTCTGCTCATTGTGGTTCTATTAACGTCACTTGGTTTTCTAGTCTACGCCATGTATGAAGTCCTTTGGGTTAACACTCCATATATTCTGGATACCGATGAAATGATCAGAGTGCTGGGCGCTTTCCTGCTGGTGCTCATTGGTGTCGAACTATTAGATACCATCAAGGCATACTTTATAGAAAACACCATTCATGTGGAGATCGTTGTTCTGCTTGCCATTATCGCAGTGGCGAGGAAAGTGATTCTTTTAGAACCTCCCAAACTGATCACTTTTGAGTACGGTTTTGAACTGATGGGAATCGGTGTTATTGTTATTGGTCTGGCGGCTAGCTATTACCTCATCAAAAAAGCTGGTATTACCTTCGGTCCGGGCATAAAGAAGCCGGAATAATTTTTCATTTTTCTTTTTTTTGATGTTGTAGGTTGCTGGTTTAGCAAAGCCATGAGATTGTAGCGTCCTTGTTGGCAGGGATAGAGATATTTATGGTATTGAATGAATGCTGCATATCATCTTTCCAACCCGACTCTGCTCCCTGACGGTAAATAGGTCTACTACGATGGAATAGGTTTTATTAGATGGGGATAATTCGCCATACAGCAGACCCTTCTCTTCAACCCTTTTTTAGGATCCCTTGTGCTGCAAGGTACCCGGTCGAGAACGCAGCCTGTAAATTATATCCCCCGGTATCGCCATCTATATCCAGCACCTCTCCGGCAAAATACAGCTTGGTAACAATTTTCGATTCCATGGTCTTCATGTTCACACCGTCAAGAGCCACACCGCCTCGCGTGACCATGGCAACCGCAAAACCGCCCGGCGCAGTAACAGTCAACGGAAATTCTGTGCAGTTTGCAACCAGCCGCGTTCGCTGTTCTGAGGAAAAATGATTGCACTTGAGATCGTCAGGGATATCTGATATCTTTAAAAGTTTCCGGTTGAGCCGCTCCGGGATCGGGTATGCAGCAAGTATTGTACTTACCTGCCATGTCCTGTTCTCCTGCACGCGCCGGGCGAGATCCGCAGTGAACTCCTCGCGCTTCATTGCTCCCACAAATGAGAGTTTGATCAGATCATCCGGCAGGATGTTGCGCGAGGCATCGAGAATGCCGGGACCGGATACGCCAAGGTGGGTGAAGAGGACATCTCCCTTATATTCACTCACTTTTTTTCCTGCACGCCAGATAGTAAATGGCATCTGCTCAAACGAGATACCGGCAAGTGCTGCAAACGGGAAATTCCGGATCAGGAGTGGGGTGAGGGCGGGTGCAATCTCTGTAACCGGTTGTCCCAGCGATTCGCAGAACCGGTACCCGTCTCCAGTTGAACCAGTCTTTGGGTAGGATGCACCTCCGGTTGTAATAACAATCACTGTGGAGCTGTAAGTTGCGCGGGGAGTTGAGACTTCAAATTCTTCCGAATGATGTGTGATGCCCGTAACGGGTTCACCGCACCGTATTTCAACTCCCTTCACTTTGCATTCCTCAAGTAGAACTGCCAGCACATCCGCCGACTGCCGGGTTTTGGGGAACACCTTACCATTCTCCTCCGCCTGCATGGGAAGGCCGCGTCCCTCAAAAAAAGCAATGAGTGCTTTGTTCGTAAACGAAAAGAGAGCCGGTTTTAATAATTTCCCGTGGTCGCCATAATGTGAAAGGAAATCCCGCATCTCACCGGCATGGGTGATATTACATTGGCCGGTACCGGAAAGCAGGAGTTTTTTCCCCGGCTCGTCCATCATCTCTAAAAGAAGAACCTTGCTGCCGGGTGCGCTTGCGTGAATTGCGCAAAAGAGCCCAGCAGGTCCTGCACCAATCACGGTAATATCATACTGCTCCATCACATTCATCCTCTATAGTAGTGCCACGCGCGTACATCTTGAAGTATTGCAAGCGAGAGTCAATGGAATTACTTTTCATCATTCGATTCATAGCCGGCAGATTACAATATCCTTAATCCTTTAAAGCACAAAAAACGGATATCCATGGTTGATGAAAGGGAAAAAAAGATTATCCTTCTTGTCGCATCGCTCGCATCATTTCTTGTACCCTATACCGGATCTTCAATAACCGTTGCACTCCCAGCAATGGCTGCCCAGTTCAATGCAGATGCCGTAACCCTCGGATGGATCACCTCGGCATATATCGTATCAGCCGCCCTCTTCATCGTCCCGTTCGGCAGGCTTGGTGATATTTACGGTCGCAAAAAGATCTTTTTGCTTGGCGTTCTGATATTCTCTGTCGCATCTTTGGTATCAGCGTTTGCACCCACTGCGGGCATCCTGATTGCCGCACGGTTTATTCAGGGAATCGGTGGGGCCATGATCTTTTCCACATCGGTTGCTATCGTTACGCAGGTATATGGTCCGGGCGAACGGGGATGGGCGCTTGGAATTACCATAGCAACGATCTATGCCGGTCTCTCCATTGGCCCGTTCCTCGGTGGCATTCTTACGGATCGCTTTGGATGGCCGGCAATCTTTCTCATCAACGTACCTCTCGGGCTCATCACCATAGCCTTAACCCTGTATGGCGTGAAGCACGAGTGGGCTGATGCAGCGGGTGAACGGTTTGATCTCACGGGTGCACTGGTGTACGGGGTCATGCTCTTTAGCGGGATTTTCGGAATGCTCCTGCTGCCGGATCCGTATGCTTTTTCATGGCTGTTTGTTGCATTATGCACAGCAGGAATCTTTGTCTGGTGGGAACGGCGGTGCAAAAGCCCTCTTGTCAATCTTAAGATTTTCTCCAATAACAGGACTTTTGTGTTCTCCAATATCGCTGCCATGATTAACTATGGTGCAACCTTTGCAGTTGCTGTTCTCCTTTCATTATATCTCCAGTACATCAAGGGGTTCTCAGCAGAAACTGCCGGTTTTATTCTTGTAGCCCAACCGGTTGTCCAGACACTCTTTTCACCTGTTGCCGGAAAGCTGTCCGATCGTATCGAGCCCCGCATTGTTGCTACGGTAGGTATGGCTATCACAACAATCGGGCTCTCGTTTTTCATATTCTTAACCCCCTCCACACCGCTCTACGCTATTGTGATTGCCTTAATGGTGCTCGGCTTTGGGTACGCCCTCTTCTCATCGCCTAACACAAATGCGATCATGAGCTCGGTTGACCAGCGGTATCTTGGCATTGCATCCGGCATGAACGCCACCATGCGCTCACTTGGGCAGGTACTCTCGATGGCAATTGCAATGTTCTGTTTTTCAGTATTTATCGGAACGGTCGCTATCACTCCGGAAGTCTTTCCGGCACTTATGACCAGTGTGACGATCTCATTTTTGATCTTTACCTGCCTCTGCATCGTTGGGGTAGGAACCTCATATGTGCGGGGAACGATCCATGATTGATAACATCTCCCGTTTTTCTTAGAGTTCTGACTCACTTTGGAAGGGCTTAATAAAAAAAGAATGATTGCGTTAGTGCGTGTGATGGCCAGGAACCCGTTTACGCAGCGCCTCTGCATAATGGTGGCGCAGGTCAGCGGTTTCCTCCGGAGTGAAATCCTTTTTCTTGTTGGTATGGAGATGTTTTTCCATCTGCCTGACGATATGCTCGGCCTCGTGGTAATCATGTACCTCAAGATAAGCCGGTGACTTTATCACTTCATGTGCATGCCCGCACTGCGGGCAGAGCTTCCAGCGCTGGAAATGATCCACGTACGTAAACGTCCTGCATGAAGGGCACCGGATAATAAGATACATGGTAATGATGTGATGCGCGCTATCCTCTTAAAAATATATCGGCGTTTTAAAAAAAATCTCACGAACCGCGATGAAATCTATCATCAACTGTCCCGCTGGTGTGGTGAAGTACTGTTCTTTTAAAAAAAACCCGGATAAGAAACGAAACTCCTATATCGTCATATAAACCCATAGAGATGTTATGGAAAATATTCAGGTCATGGGTGTGCAGGGTCTTCCCCTCATCCATGCAGGTGACGATATTGCTCAAATGATCTCTAAACGTGTGCCATTGCAGGATGGAGATATCCTGTGCATTGCGTCAACAATATATTCTAAAGCAAAAGGCTATACGAAAAAACTTTCTTTGATCGTTCCTTCTGAACGAGCCGAGCGCCTCGGTAAACTGAATGGCGAAGACCCCCGTTTTGTCCAGGCCGTGCTCGATGTGTCTACTGATATCATCATGGAGCACCCGTTCATCCTGTCAGAGATGGCTTTCGGTCACATCGGAGTCCGGGCTGGTGTTGACCAGAGCAATATCGAAGATGGCATGGTCATTTTCCTGCCGCCCGATCCGATGAAGTCTGCCCATGATCTGAAAGATGAGATAAAAAAGATCAGTGGCAGGGATGTCGGTATTATCATTACCGATACCTGCGGCCGTTCATTCCGTCGCGGACAGACGGGTCACGCGATTGGGTGGAGTGGTATTACTGCTATCAGGGATTTCCGGGGCGATACAGATCTGTTCGGCCATGTGCTCAAGATCACTGAAGAGGCTGTCGTTGATGAGATTGCAGGCTTTGCCAATTTTGTGATGGGTGAGAGCAACAATGGCGTTCCGGCAGTTGTCTTTAGGAACTGCCCGAAATGGACAGGTCATGACAACCTGTATTTCAGGACAGATGAAGATATCACCAAAAAAGTGTTGAAAAAAGAATGGAATCAGTAGATATAGTTCAGTACCATGATAATGATACCAATCCCTGCTGATACTGCCATAACAGTAATGGGATCGATATGAATTGCCCGCCGGTCCTCGCTCTCATAATAGTTAACGAGACCTGCTGATGATAATAATCTTCCACCTTGCTTCTTTGCCATGCAAATATATTTCATTTTTGGATATATAAAGAAGAGTCACGGCGTATGAAAAAGACCCTGCACCAGATCTCCGGACAAGCGCTGATTGGCGACGAGCTTACACTCTCACCGGTAGATATCATCATAGAGAACGGGTATATCACGGCAATTGAGGATAACCCCCGTGCGCCGCAGTGCTGGATCTGCCCGGCATTGTTCAATGCGCATACACATCTTGGCGATACGGTTGCTATGGATTGTGGTGCAACCGGTGATCTCACGGCTCTTGTCACTCCTCCACAAGGGCTGAAGCACCGGCTGCTTGCGGCAGCGTCCCGAAAAGATCTTGTGAGAGGTATGCGCTCGAGCATACAGGAAATGATCAATGGGGGGGTTGCAGGCTGTGCCGATTTCCGGGAAGGGGGAGTAAAAGGTGTTACCGCACTCAAAGAAGCCGCAGGCGGGCTCTCGTTCTCTACTGTAATCTTCGGCCGTGATGGTGGTGAGAAAGATGCAGATGGACTTGGGATCAGCAGTGTCCGCGATGTTAAGGACACTGAGCGCCTTGTAGGAGATGCAAGACGAATGGGAAAGAAGATCGCATTTCATGCCGGAGAGCGGGACTCAGAAGATGTCGATTGTGCTCTTTTGTATGAACCGGATCTGATCATCCATGCCACCCATGCAACAAAGAAACAGATCCGTCAATGCGCCGATATGGCAATTCCCATTGCTATCTGCCCACGATCCAACTGGACTCTTGGAGTGACTAAAACTGCAAAGAGACCTCAACTGCGGCTCATGCACGAACTCGGCTGCACGCTGTACCTTGGCACTGACAATGTCATGTTCGTGCCTCCGGATCTGTTCTCTGAAATGGCGTTTGTCTCAACAGTCTACGGGCTTGAACCAAAAGTACTGCTGCGCGCAGCGATACAGGGATCGGAACTTACCGGCGAATCATTTTTTATCCGCACTGGAGCGCGGGCCAACCTGATCAGAATCGATCCTTTCCAGTCTGCATTGCAATTCAGCCGCGATCCGGTTAGCAGCATCACAAAAAGGGTCTCCTGCGGGCATATTGTCCATAATATTTTTAATTCGTAGACCCAAATAAAAAGGGAATGTTTATTTTGGGTGATTTTGGTGTTTACTAGTATACTCGTTGCTATTGATGGCTCTGGAGTGAGTGATCGGGCATTGGCCCGGGCCGTTGATGAAGCACGGATCTGGAATGCGAAGATCCATGCAGTCTATGTTGTAGAGACGGGGCTTTTTTCCTCCCTTCCTACTGATAATACCGTAGAGATCATGTACCGTGTCCTTGAAAAAGAGGGACAGGATAAACTTGCACAGGCCAAGGCATTTGCGGCAACACAGGGACTCACTCTGACTACTCATATGAAACAGGGTCATGCAGGCAGTGAGATCATCAGTCTGGCGGAGCGGGAAAAATCAGATCTGATTATTGTCGGCTCGCACGGAAAGAGCAATGCAGACAAGCTGCTTATCGGGAGTGTCAGCACGTTTGTGATTGCTCATAGCAAAATCTCAACAATGGTGGTGAGATCATAACTGAAAAAATTGTCAGAGATTATATGACGTCCGATGTCGTCCATGTTGAGATACCGGGCAATCGTGATGATGTATTAAAAATCCTCAAACGCACGGGCATCTCCGGAGTACCGGTCGTCAAGAACAAGAAGATTGTCGGTATCATAACAAGAAAAGATCTGCTGCGAAAACCTGAAGAGACCCAATTAGGACTTCTCATGACACCAAAGCCTGTCAGTATCGGACCTGATGCAGATATCCGGCAGGCAGCACGTCTTTTAGTAGAGCACCATATAAGGAGATTACCGGTTGTTGAGGATGGTCACCTGCTCGGTCTGCTATCAGTGTCTGACCTTATTCATGCAATTGCGCATCTCAAGATCAAAGATGAGATCAAGACTAAATATACCAGCAATACATTTGCCCTCTGGGAAGAAACACCACTTCCGGTGGTGGGACGGATTATGGAAATCTCCGGTGTAGATGCAATTCCCATCCTAGATAACGAAAATAAACTGCAGGGCATCATATCAGAGCGCGATCTCATAAGAAATTCCAGTATTGAAGATTCTGTGGGTGTGAGTGACTTTTCAAATGGTACTGATGATGATGAGTGGACCTGGGAAAGTATCCGGGATAACCATACGATAAGCTTCGGGATATCAAAAGTCCAGCTTCCCAACCGTCCTGTAAAACTGGCGATGGTAAAAAATGTGGTTGCCGTTCCGCACAATGCCGAAGTGAGTGAGTGTGCACTAAAGATGCGCAGGGCACGGGTTGATCAGCTGCCCGTTATTAACGGTGACAAGCAACTAGTTGCCATGCTCTACGATCGCGACCTTATCAGGGCCCTCTGTAAGGAAGGGTCATAATAAAAACCTTTAAATTTCTGCGTATCCTCTAATACCTTACAGCGCTTTTAATAGATTTTTAGCGTTAAATTTATTTTTGGGATGTTACTATGCCTGAACAGTTACAGGAGTCCATGAAGGGAACAACAACCATCGGTATTGTTTTTAAAGATGGTGTGATCCTTGCAACCGAGAAGCGTGCGACCATGGGCTACATGATCGCAAGCAAGAAAGCAAAAAAAGTGTACAAGGTAGCAGAACGCATTGGTATGACCACTGCCGGTGGTGTCGGGGATGCCCAGCAACTCGCACGTATCCTTACTGTTGAGTGCAATCTCTACCAGATTCGCAGATCCCGTTCAATCACGGTCGGCGCTTCTGCCACATTGCTTTCGAATTATTTGAACCAGAACCGGTACTTCCCTTACTATGTCCAGCTTCTTGTAGGTGGAATTGACGAGACCGGGCCGAGCGTATACTCGGTGGATGCAATGGGTGGCGCAACAAAGGAAGAAGAGATTGTTGCAACCGGCTCAGGTTCTCCCATGGCGTACGGTGTGCTGGAAGACCGGTACCGTCCGAACATGACCGAGGATGAAGCTATTGATATTGCAATTCGTGCGTTGAAATCTGCAATGAAACGCGATGCCGGATCCGGAGAAGGCATCCATGTAGTTGTGATCACAAAAGACAGATATCAAGAAATGGGAGAAGACGCACTTTCAAAATATCTTGTAAAATCTCCCGCATAAATCTTTTTTTAGGACGTTAATTATTATGTTAATTGAAGAAAGGCTCAAAGAGCTTAAAGATAAGATCAATGAAAAGGTGCCCCGTGGCATCACAGTGACACAGGTTGAGTTTGAAGGACCAGAACTTGTCATCTATACTGATGACCCGAAACGGTTCGCTGATGAGGCAGACTTAATCAAGATCCTTGCCCGGGATTTACGCAAGCGGATTGTGGTACGACCAACAATCTTAGAAGATCCCGAAAAGGCGTACAATGATATCAAAGCCGTGGTCCCTGAAACTGCGGGTATCACTGATATCTTTTTTGATCCTGATACAGGTGAAGTGCTGATTGAAGCAGAGAAACCCGGGGTGGTAATCGGTAAGAACGGAACCACTCTCCGGGATATCACCCGTCATATCGGTTGGACTCCAAAGGTTGTACGAACACCTCCCATTGAGAGTTCGACCGTAAAACAGATCCGGCAGTACCTCCGTTCCACAAACGAAGAAAGAAAAACGTTCCTGCGTACGATCGGCCGCAGGATACACCGGGACATACCCGGTAAAGACGATACCAGCAAGGATGCAGTCAAAAGAGACCAGTGGGCACGTGTTACTATGCTCGGCTGCTGCCGTGAAGTAGGCAGAGCTGCATTCCTGCTCACTACCCCAAACAGTCGGGTGCTCATTGACTGCGGTGAGAAGCCGGACAATCAGGGAGGTACGCCTTACCTCTATGTGCCGGAGATCCACCCGTTAGCTCAGCTCGATGCAGTCGTTCTTACCCATGCCCATCTCGATCACTGCGCTCTTGTACCCCTTCTTTATAAGTATGGATACGAAGGCCCGGTCTATTCCACCCCCCCGACCCGTGATCTCTCGGCCATGCTCCAGCTAGATTATCTTGATGTGATCCATAAGGAAGACCGTAAGGTTCCCTATTCATCCAACGAAGTCAAGACCTATATCAGACATTCAATAACCCTCAACTATGGCAGCGTGACTGATATTGCTCCGGATATCAAACTCACCTTCCATAACGCAGGTCATATCCTTGGCTCTGCCATTGCGCACTTCCATATTGGCGATGGCATGTACAACATCGCTTTTACCGGTGATTTCAATTACGCAAAGAGCCGTCTCTTTAACCCTGCTATCAACCAGTTCCCCCGTCTCGAAGCGCTATTCATGGAAAGCACGTACGGTGGGAGCAATGACTTCCAGCAGCCACGGACAGATGCCGAGGCAAAGCTATACGAAACGATAAACACTGTCCTGTCGCGAGGTGGAAAAGTCATCATCCCGGCCTTCTCTGTCGGGCGTTCGCAGGAAGTGATGCTTGCGCTTGAAGAGGGTATGCGCCTTGATAAGATCCCAAAGGTGAAGATCTATCTCGATGGTATGATCCGTGAGGCAACAGCGATTCACACCTGCTATCCGGAATACCTCAACACCGAGCTACGGAACCAGATCTTCCGCGAAGGCATGAACCCATTCCTTGCCGAATGCTTCCAGCAGGTTGACTCACAGGAACTGCGTGAAAAAGTCATCAACGGTGATCCCTGCGTCATCATCACAACGAGCGGCATGCTCAACGGAGGCCCGGTGATGGAATATCTCTTAAACCTTGCACAGGATGAGAAGAACGCGCTTATCTTTGTCGGGTACCAGGCTGACGGAACCTACGGACGACGCATCCAGAAAGGCTGGCGCGAAGTTCCGATGGGAAGAAAAGGGACCATCACCATCAACTTAGAGATCGTCACTGTCGATGGGTTCTCGGGTCACTCAGATCGCAGGCAGCTGATGAATTATATTGGCCAGATCCAGCCGCGCCCCGAGAAGATCTTCTGCATCCATGGGGACGAGAATAACACGATTGATCTGGCAAGTTCCATCTATAAGCGCTACCATATCGAGACGCACTCGCCCATGAACCTTGAGACATACCGCATGGTCTGATTCACCGGCACCATCTGAACCCGATTCACTCTTTTTTTTAGATCTTTGCAACTGTATTTTGTGCAGTGATCGTTGCTCTCATCATCGGTCAATGTGCTGCAGGAATCCAGTATTATGAGAAACCCGTTAAAATGAATAGATTCATCTGCAATTAAGGGAAATTTCGTGAATGAGATTATGAGATCAAAAACAATTATTCTGGTTGTTCTCTTAGCCATCCTTGCAATTCCTGGTGTACATGCTGAGGAGGCACAAGACTGGTATACGAGGGGGCAGGACGCAGCAATAGTGGGTAATTATGCCGATGCCCTTACTTATTACAATAATGCACTTGCTCTCGACAAGAATTATGCATCGGCTATGGCAGGCAAGGCAGCGACCTTGAATGAATTGGGGAAATATACTGATGCCGTCAACCTGTCTGAGCAGGCGCTTGTCATCAAATCAGCGGATCCAACTGCACTAAATGCGAGGGCTTACGGACTTTTTAAACTTGGGAGATATAATGAATCGGTGGCTGCTTATGACAAATTTTTCATAGTCCAGAGCAGCCGCGTGGATGCATACTGCAACCAGGCGTACGCCTACTTCCAGCTGAAGAATTACGATGCAGCTATTTCCCCCTATGATCGTTGCACAACCCTAGATCCCCTCAACTTCATGTCCTGGAACTATAAGGGACTGGCTTACATGGGCAGCCAGAATTACGACCAGGCACTCAGTTCCTTTGACCGGGCAACCGGAATAACCATAAATAATGCAACGCTCTGGAACAACAAGGGACTTGCCTACGTCCAGTTGGGAAAACCACAGGATGCCACCGAGTGTTTCAAAAAAGCTATTAGCATTGATCCCAATTTTGCAGATGCAATAAATAACAAGGAGAGCATGGTAGGTAAACTTCAGATAGTAAACATCACCGGCACCATCACTCCTGTTGTCACAATAAGCCGGATCGGTACATTTTACACAACAGCCACTCCTACTCCGCTGCCAACCGAAATTACGACTGCTGCACCGGTATTGACTCCGGAAGTCACTGCGATTGCAACGGTTGGAACAACTACTGTACAAAAGAAAACAACCTATTCCCCGGTATCTCCAGTGACTGCTTTTGGTGCAGTCATCGTTGTCAGTGCGATTGTATTTGCTCTTAACCGGCAGAAAAAATAATTTTTTCTATCCCGATTCTGCATATTTTGCCATGATTTCCTGATACACGAGGGATGCTTTTTCCAGCGAATCAATAGCAGTCCGCTCATTTACGGCATGGAGTGTCGGGATCTCGCCTGGGCCATACTCAACCACATTAAAGCCGGCAGACCGGAGATAGCGGGCATCGCTTGCCGCCCACTGGACAATTGGAAATACCTCTTTTCCATATACACGTTTTACCGCATCACAGGTTTTGGCAACCAGCGGGGACTTTGGATCTGTGATCGAAGGTTCGTGGGTTACCTGTGATAGGATCTTTGCATGAATTGCGTGATTCTGAATAGAGGAGATGATGTCAGGAATAAAACATCCCCATGGTACCCTGAGTTCAAGTTCAAGATCACAGCGTTGTGCAACCACATTGGATTTCTCCCCGCCCTTGATGACCCCCGGGTTGAACGTGAGTTTTTTTAGCACATCGCTCACCCCGTCAATTCGGAACTCCTGCCCGAGCACTGCTGACGATTGTGCGATGATCTCCTTGAGCGGGGGATCAACGGGATACTCTTTTTTATTCAGATCCTTGATATGGTCTAGCAGGGACATGGCCTCCATAATTGCGCTTATCCCAACGGCAGGGTACAGTGAGCCATGAGCCGGTGTGCCGGTGAATGTCATCTCAAGCCGGCAGAGTCCTTTTTGACCTATGCAGGGATGCAGTGAAGGTGTTGGCTCAGCAATGATGCAGTCACAGGGTTTGAGTACACCATCAGAAAGAAGGCGCTGGATCCCATGTTCACCGCCGGTCTCTTCATCGCAGACAAAGGCAAGTGTTGCCGGTATCTCTTGATTGTGGTTCACAAACGTTTCGCAGGCGGACAGAATGGATGCACAGCCACCTTTCATATCGGTTGCCCCGCGCCCGTGTACAAATCCATCCTCAATGATTCCGGAGAATGGGGGCCGGGTCCACCCTGCGTCCAGAGCAGGTACCACATCCACATGACCGCAAAAGAGGAATTGTCCGGGTTCACTCTTTCCCGTTGTGACAAGGTTACACATCCCCTGTTCATCTCCAGAGACTATGGAACTGATACCAATACCGGTAAGAAATGACCTGATATATTCAATAACCTCATCTGTTCGTCCGGGTGGATTTTCACTACGGATTTGGACCAGATCGGCACAGATTCGGCTGACATTTCTCATAGGGCACCTGAAGTATCAATGACTAGCGGAATAGGTTGTGAATAATGTTGAGAGTGAAGCATCGCTATACAGGCTCTTTAAGAAATCCTGGTTAAAAAATTCGTCAATTACCGCATAGAAGAAATCCGGAGAAAGTGGGGATTTACTGTCAGGATCCGGCACAATACGGAAACTCCGGTAGCTGGCGGGGTCTTCTGTATCATAGATCATCTGCCACAATGAGGGCAGGGTGGCGAATTTCTGCGGGTTATTCTCTTTAAGCCAGTTAATAAATCCTTTAAATTTCGTACGGTCCCCTTTCTTCTCTTCATCTACGCGCCAGCGGAGATACTCGCCACCCATAATATTTTTCGGCGATTCGTAATGATAGGCATAGATGCTTGCCGTATAGTCAATATGAGCTAACGCGTCGATAAAGAAAAAATACAGCGTTTTGTTGAAACTTCCGGTATCGTGGAGCATGAGCGATTTCTCATACAGGTGGTTGAGAACCGCCGGGTATTCATTATCATCCAACATAGCATCCGGTTCGTTATGGCATTGTAAATATATTCCCGTAAACCTGAATGAAGCCCCTTTAAAAAAAACTGTAATCTGTGGGAAAAAGAGTTCTTATTTGTAAAAGGGTTCGCGCAACGAAACTGCTTTTTTGAAGAGTTCTTCGAGTTCAGTCCCGCTCTTTCCTCGAATGTCAATGTGATTATCCGTGCGCAGAAGGCAGGGTTTGAGTTTTCCGTCAGAAGTCACCCTGAGACGGTTACAAAACGCACAGAACTCTGTGTTGTGCAACGGTCGGACAACTTCTACTTCTGCACCGTCAAGGCAGTATTTCTTCCGGTGATGCATCCTTCTTGTAATAATTTGTTTTGAACGGGCTGCAAGTTCATCTTCTACAATATTGAGATTCCCGTGATTGGTACATTCATTGAAGTGCATCAGCTCGATGAGCTGGAGCACAAGGTTCCTGTTACCCCGCACAAACGCAAGGAAGTCATCAATCTCGTGATCGTTTATCCCAGCAAGCACAACCATGTTCAGCTTTACCGGAGTGAGACCGGTTTTGAGTGCTTCGGGAATTCCCTCCAGCACATCATCAAGCTTGTCAGTGCCGGTGATTTTTTTGTAGGTTTCATGGTTCAGGCTGTCTATACTGACATTAACCCGCTTTAATCCGGCCTGCTTGAGATTAGACGCCAGCCCGGCAAGAAGAGTGCCATTGGTAGTGATGGAAGATTCCATACCTTCAGGTACAGATTGAATAATTTCCAGAAGATCTGGGCGAAGCATGGGTTCGCCTCCAGTAAACTTCACACTGCGGATCCCAAAGTGTGCTGCGACTTTTAAAACTTCAGCAATTTCAGCAGCAGAGAGGGGTTCTTCTGACTTCTTTTCCCCTTCTCTGTGACAGTATATACAGGATAAGTTACACTTATGGGTAAGACTAATCCGTAGATTACTGACCGGGCGATTGTAGGGATCTTTGAGAATCATAAAAAAAAGTTCAACCTATGAAGTTTTTTGCAACTATGTAGAGCTCTGTGCTTCCTTTCCGGGTGGATTTCGTCATACAAGTTTTTACTGAATAAAAGTTCTTCTTGCAATCTTCATAGAGTTCAGGAAAGTCCGTTCCTTGGAACGATTTTACTACAAAATTTCCGCCCGGTTTTAAGACTTTGCAGGCAAATGCAAGTGCCTGTTCATTCAGTGCAATAATACGAGCCTGATCGTAACTTCTGTGCCCGGAGAGTTTTGGTGCAGCATCGCAGAGTACGATATTGATAACTCCTAAAATAGATTTGACCATTTCTACAACCGCGGGATCGTTAATGTCACCTTCGATTGTTTCTATGCCATCGAGTTCGGCAATCGGGTTGAGATCAATACCAATAATCCGGGCGTCGGTGAGTGTCCGCTCAATCTGGAGCCAGCTTCCGGGTGCCGCACCTAAGTCAACAATGTTATCATCCGGTCTGATAACCGCAAATTTTTTCTGGATTTCCATGAGTTTATAGGCTGCCCGCGAACGGTAGCCCTCATGTTTTGCACGAAAATATGTTTTATCCTGTCCCCATTGTGAACCCATTGTCTTAATCGTTCCCCTAAATTGTTCCGGGTTAAACCCAAAACGCTATTATTAAAGTATGATGATATACTGTATAATACAATTTGTTAAGGGGTAACCGATGTTAAAAGCTACGATTGATGCAGATATTTTTAGGGAATTCATCGATGCGATCTCGGCTCTCATCCCGGAGTGCCGGCTGCATACGGACGAGAATGGTATATCCACGCGGGCTGTTGATACCGCAAATGTTGCCATGATCGGTCTTACGCTCAAGAAAGAAGCATTCGATTCGTTCAGTGCGACTGACAGTCAGTTGGGCATTGACATATCCAAGATGAAGAACATCTTTGGCATGGCAGGGAAGGGCGATTTGATCAGCATCGAACTCGCTGACAATGCCCAGAAGATGTCTGTTTCGGTTCATGGGTACCATTATTCCATTACCCTCCTTGATACGAACACCATACGAAAAGATCCAAGCCCTCCCACGATCAATCTCCCGGGAAAAATTGTTATTGCTGGAGAAGATTTTAACAACGCCATGAAGGCGGCAGCGGTAATTTCTGATAAGATAGCTCTTGGGATCAATCCAAAAGACCAGACATTTTTCCTTGTTGCAGAAGGAGATACGGATAATATAAGGCGCGAGTTCTCAAAAGACGAGCTCAAATCGCTTACTCCTGTGGAGGCCCGCTCACTCTTCTCACTTGATTATTTAAAAGACATGGGAAAAGTCATGGCAAAAGCTGCAGAGGTTGAGATATACTTAGGTATCGATCACCCGGTCAGGTTCTCGTTTGACATTGCCGGTGGTAACGGTCATGTTGAATATCTCCTCGCACCCCGGATCGAGGCCGATTGATGGATTTTTCCCCATCTGCAAAGGAACTTTCCCATTTTCCCTTTTTAAAAAAAGCCCAGGATCATATCAAGGGCCGCTTTTCTTCACTGGACTCCTTGTTCAACGATAAAAAGGGCGAACTATTAATTGATCATGCACTCGAACGCATCAAGGATGCGATCACGGTAAAAAAATCATTCGCACCAGAGATTACCGGATCAGCAGATGATGAAATTGCCGGGTACGCACTGGCCCGGATCATTGTTTCCTGCGTTCATGACAAAACACTTATTGATCGCTTAACGCGATACGAATCGGAACGTGCATATTATTCTCTTGTTAATGAAGAGGATTGGAATCAGAATTACCATCAGGATGATGGCGAATACTCGCGCCTTTGCATTGCCATTGCGCACGAATTGGGAATTCAGATCACAAAAGATCAAATTCCCCTTGCTGATTATGTAGAACTGGTAGCCCCTCTGCATCAGGATCGGTTTAATCTGGTGAATCGCCGGCTTGAACACGGTTTTGTGGATATTAAAAAAGATGAACGGTATGAGTTGATCAGGGAACGCATCCGCGTACTCCTGCGCCGTGACCTCCCGCATAAGGTTCCTTCATCTGTCTGTGAAAAACTAGGGCCCCGGGTTGCCCTGATAAAAAAAGTCTACCAGGAACAGATGCTCGAGCAATTCGGAATAATTGAAGAGAGCTCGTTTCCACCCTGTATACAGGCACTAATCTCTGCTTTAACTGCCGGGACAAACCTTACACATGCAGGGCGGTTTACCCTTACCACTTTTCTCCATACGATCGGCATGGATGTCAATGGAATTTGTCAGCTCTATGCCCGATCGCCGGATTTTGACCTAGAAAAAACAATGTACCAGGTTGAACATATCACGGGCAGAGGAGGTTCAGGAACGGAATACACCGCCCCCGCATGTGCTGCCATGCGCACCACCGGGCTTTGTATCCACTCAGATGATCTGTGCGAGAAAGTCAACCATCCGCTCAGTTATTACAGGGCAAAAAAGAGAGATTTAAAAAAAGGCCCAATGAAAAAAACATAAAATAGGGATCAGGCTTTTTTATGCGATTTTCTCATTGACGAGGTACCCCGCTCCAGAAAGGAAGAGGATGAATACAATTATTGCTGCAATGTAGGCGATACCTGCTGTAATAACCATAGGCAATATGGCGAGCAGTGCAATCAGGATTAAAAATGCGATCACGCCGATGATCACATCAAGAAGTCGGGCATCCATTAGTAAAATTTTCGTTGCAGAAGAATATAGGCTTATCCGAATAATTAGTCTAGGGCATATAAGCGCGATGACAAGACATCATTATGTTACGTCAAGTCCATTGAGGTACACGTGAAGGATCCGGCACAGGAAAGAAACGAGGTACTCTACCGGCTTGATCTGGCAGTCACTCATCTGGAAGCATCGATGAGTCCTCTATTCATCCCCGATAGTGGCGCATCTCTTGTTTATGCGATCAAGGGAGCACGTGATCGTGACGGTGTTGCAGCAGTTCCGGGAGGGATCGTGCTCTGTGACGGTAAGGTAAATGCCGGAAGGCCGTGCGCGTTTGGTGCTGACGAACAGTGCGCGCGGATCGTACTTACTGCGATGAAGTTTGATCCACTCATGAGAAGTGCGTCAATTGTCCGTTTTTCAGAAAACGCGCTTGCCATGTTTAAAGGAATGTTTCTTGAATGTACACCCATTGACCGCACCCAAAAAGCCAATGGGATCAGCACCATGGACTTTGGTGTCGCATCCTGCTGCAACGACGGTGTACCCGATATTATTTATGATTTAGGCGGAAATAAAAAAATAGGAATTATGTATATTTTTGGCGAGGATCCGGTCGTCGTTACAAACAATATTATTATCTGTTCAAACCGCATTTAACATATAGAAATTTGAGGAATCATTCATGGGAATCAAGCCGTCATACATAAAAAATCTCGGTAACGCACTACTGGCTAAGCAGCGGGATTATTTTTCCCCCAACTTCGATGAGAACAAGCAGCAGCTGGGCGCTTCAGCAATCATCTCAAGCAAGCGTGTCCGGAACCGCGTCGCCGGTTACATCACAAGAAAAATAAATACTAAAAGACGCTCATAATCTAATTCATGTTCGAAGGTGTCCTTCCGGCAATCATAACCCCTTTTAAACGGAACCCTGCGATGGGCCTTGATATTTCAGGTCTGGAACGCAACATAGAATTTCTCATGTCCTGTGGTATCCATGGGATTGTTCCGTGTGGATCGACTGGTGAATCAGCAACACTCACGTTTGAAGAGCATGAGAAGGTTGTTCAGATAACTGTCGATAAGGTCAAGGGCCGGATTCCCGTTATTGCCGGCACCGGGTCCAACAACACAGCAGAAGCGGTGCGGTTAACAAAGGCAGCTAAGGACATCGGGGCGGATGGTGTGCTCGTCATCAGTCCGTACTACAACAAGCCGAACCGTTCCGGGCTCATCAAGCATTATACAAAACTGGCGGATCTCGATATTCCCGTCATTATGTACAATGTCCCGGGAAGAACCGGCCAGAATCTTGAACCAGATCTCGTGGCCGAGCTGGCACAGCATCCGAATATCGTAGCGATTAAGGAAGCCAGTGGTAATATCAGCCAGATATCACGGATCATTGAAGATACGCAAGACGATGAATTTACTGTCATCTCCGGTGATGACAATATCACGCTCCCCATTATGGCGCTGGGTGGTGCTGGTGTCATATCTGTTGCAGCAAATGTGGATCCCAGCCGTATGGTTGCGATGTATGAGGCAATGAAACAGGGCGATTACCAGAAAGCACTGGTGTTGCATTTCGCTCTGTCCCCCCTGTTCCGCTCAATGTTCATTGATACCAATCCCATTCCTGTGAAAAAGGCAGTGGAACTTTTGGGTATGGCAGGTGGACCAGTGCGGCTGCCGCTCGATGAACTGGATTCGAAAAAGACAGAACAACTTAGAAAAGTGCTTGCAACAATACCGGCAAAAACCCGCGCAAAATCGGCGGTATCGGCAAAGAAACCGGTAATAAAAACCGGAACAAAAAAACCTGCTGCAGCGAAACAAATGAGGTGATCTAAAAACATGATCAAAGTGGTGGTATGTGGTGCATCAGGACGGATGGGACAGACAATCGGCAGGATGGTCAATGAGTCATCCGATCTGGAACTGGTTGGCGGTATCAACCTCAAACCCGGTTCATTCTTTGGTGCTGAAATTGTGGAAACGAAAAATGCAGAATCTTTCATCAAGAAGACAAAGGCTGATGTACTGATCGATTTTACGATAGCTGCAGCAGCTGTCGAGAACGTAAAGATGGCTGCGCGCAACAATGTGGCGCTGATTGTCGGCACTACAGGGTTCACTCCTGAGCAGCGCACAGTCATGGAAAAAGCAATCCATAATAACGTGCCTGCTGTTATATCCAGCAACTTTTCGGTTGGGGTAAATATCTTCTGGCAGCTTGTCAGGGAATCTGGAAAGTTGTTAAAAGATTATGATATTGAGGTATTCGAGGCTCACCACCGGAACAAGAAGGATGCACCGAGCGGGACTGCAAAGACCATCCTGCAGATTCTTGAAGAAGAGGTTGGCCCCCGCCAGAAGCAGTATGGGCGCGAGGGTATGACGGAACGGAAAAATGAGATTGGTGTCCATGTAGTCCGTGGTGGCGATATTGTCGGCGATCACAAGGTTATGTTCTCAAAAAATTTTGAGACAATTGAACTCTCTCACCGTGCGTACGATCGTTCTGTGTTTGCAAGTGGTGCCCTGCGGGCAGCCCGGTGGGTTGTGGGTAAAAAACCCGGTATCTACGGTATGAGCGATGTGCTCAATCTTAAAAAATAGTCACTTTTTTTGCCGGGTTAAAACGGTGGTAATATCGAAACCTATTTTTTGTCTTTTGTAAAACATATACGATGGAGTGAACTAGTTGGTAGCAATCGTTGACAATACAAAGTGTACCGGATGTGAAACCTGTGTGAGTGAATGCCCTGCATCGGCAATAGTCATGGAAGATGACAAGGCAAAAGTGGATAAGGACCAGTGCGTAGACTGCCAGACCTGTGTTGATGTCTGCCCATCAGAAGCCATTCACATGGAATAATTACGGATTTTGTCCGGTTCTTATT
>Ga0194039_1000158_pt1 | contig 43300 bp, 40 predicted proteins | sample JunL228m_MetaG_FD_148679 | JGI IMG/M metagenome (GOLD analysis project Ga0194039, IMG submission 148679) | Anoxic zone freshwater microbial communities from boreal shield lake in IISD Experimental Lakes Area, Ontario, Canada - Jun2016-L227-8m | ecosystem: Environmental > Aquatic > Freshwater >...
GGATGAATTGATCTTACCTTGCTGGTATGATCAGTGAGCGTTCTCCGGCGGGCATGAACTCGCGGATTGCACCCTTTGCGAACTCTCTGCGTGGTTCGGAGAAGTCGAACTTGAGCGAGGGGTCTGCGAAACAGATCTTGATCAGGGGGCTGAGGGTCCATGCGTCCTTGCGTCCGTAGTGAGCTGCGGCTGCAATTGCTGCGTACTCTCCCTGGTGACCGACGTTCATTGCATAGTTCGGGTAGTTTGGTCCACGGAGTTCTCCGATACAACCCTCGTCGCCTCTGATGGCCATCGAGTTTGCGGAACCGCACTGGTCCTGCAGGTCGTAGCCGAAGAAGCCGAGACGTGACCATCCTTCCTTGTGCAGGAGCATCGACATGTACCATCCGTTCAGACCGGCATTGGAGTTTCCGGTACCGAGGGCGGTTGTCAGACCTGCTGCTGCTGCGAGTACGGATGCACGCTGTGAGCCACCGAAGTGGGTCTCGAGTGCAGTCGGGTACTGCTCGTACTGCTCCATACCGTAGAGCGTGACTTCAGTTGCAACATCGTTGACTGCTTCCTGCTTGCAGGGTACCTTGCCGAGGCCACCGAACTTGGACTTGATATAGTCCATACCGTAGTAGCAGTAGTCGTCGAGGATGTTGTCGGTGTATGCTGCGGTTGCATACTGTGTGAATCCGACACCACCGGACATGTAAGATCCGAGCCAGATCTGGTCGAAGAGCATCGCACCAGCGCCGACAACCTCGAGGGATGCACGGACCGGGTCGTTCGGGTACTTGCGGTCGCCCTGGATCATATCGGCGAAGTGACCGAACTTGATACCACCGGGCTCATTTGGACCACGTGCACGGCGGGCTGGCAGGATGTCGGCCATCTGGATGACACCGGCGTGCTTTGCGGCGTATGCAAGGTCTGCGGTTGCTGCTTCACCGGCGCACATGTGGTACGCTCCGATGAACGACATACCGATCTGCATGGCTGACCATCTTGAGGTGGTCCCACCATCGCAGGTCCTTGATACGGTTGTTGGGATGTGAACTGCCTGGTACATTGACTTGCCGACTGCGGCCTTGAGTGCCTCTGCACTCTTGCCTGGGAAGAGCTTCTCAATGTTGATCAGGAACTGTGGCTCGATGTCGTCTGCCATCTCGTCGTCGCCGGTAAATACCTTGACGTAACAGTCGTCTACGAGTGCTGGGTGAGTCTCGACCATGTGTTCCTGAACGACTGCCGCACCGGGCATTGCGTGGTTCAGTACGTGGAGGTACTCGTTGATGGTTTCGGGGGTGACTTCCTTACCGAGACGCTTCTGGAGGGTCTGGTGAGCGAGGTCGAGTCCTACGATGATGGTCCTCCGGATGTCGTCCCACATCTGCTGCATGGCAGCGTTGTTGACGAAGTGAAGGTCATCACCCTCAACGAAGACACCGGTGTTGGAAACTTCGTAGGTCATCAGCTGGCGCTGACCGAGTGGGATACCACCAAGGTGGCAGCGGATTGGGTCGTACTGGCTGATTCCACGTTCCATCGCTACCTTCTGGCCTTCCTTGACGAAATCCATCTTGTTCTTGGACTGCTTTAGCCCCTCACGTGCGAACACGGTCTGGGTTGCCTGTGGGTCCTCTGCGAATTTGGTCTTGAGCGCCTTCAGGAAGAGCTTCTGGGTTCTTTCGATTTTCTTTGTTGCCATTTTCAATCACTCCGTTGGCATGAAGCCGTATTTGGTCCTCAGCGAGTGAACACGCTGTACGTATTCGATATATTCAGCATCATCACGGAAGGGTACACCGACGAGTGAGTGGAAGATACCGGTGTGTGCCTTGAGCCACTTTTCGTCCATTGGCTTCCCGACCTTGACTTCCTTGTCAAGGGGCTCACCAATCTGGTTCTTGACGTACTTTACAATGCCGCTCTTCTTGTCGAGGACGCAGCGCTGGAGCATGTCGAACATCATCCCGTCTTCTGCGAGACGGAGTGAGTGACCGTGCACCGTTGCACCACGGACACCGGTCAGTGCCGGGTCAAAGAGTACAGTGTTGACGAGTTCCTTGGAGTATTTTTCAAGGTCTCTCTCACGGCATTCGAGGATCTGACGTCCTGAAAGGGTTCCTGGGTCAATGCCACGGAACTTGTACATCTCGAGGTATGACCTGAGGTAGGGCTGGCAGGGTGCATTGTACATCGAGTCAGCGAACTGGATGTAGCGGATGCGGTCCCCGGCTTTTGCGCCGTCTGTCGGGGTCACGAGTTTCCTGATTGGACATGCTGGTTCCGTTTGTTCTGCAAGCGGGGGGTGGGCAGTCTTGTATGCAGACCCTGGTGCACGGTGCCCGAGGATCAGTACGAGGTCTTCATCCGTCACATCACGGATCTTTTCCAGCTTCTGTTCCGGGTCCATGTACTTGCGCCTGTTTGCGGCGACAATAGATGTACCAGGTCCATACTGTGGTTTGTAAGCCATTTTTTATCTCTCCTGATTTTTTTCAGATTTCATTATTTTCATTACTGCATGAATGACTTCTGCCATTTTTTCACGTGTTGGTGTCTGACCCCTGGTAACACCGCTGACAATTGCCATCACGGTGCCCCTTGTCTTCACCTTGTCTGCAGGTGGCATTACCACCGCAGTCTTTACGCCTTCCTTTGCGAGATCTTCAAAGTCAATCGGGGCCTGGGAGACCACGACAGCCCTTATATCGCAAGCCTGGAGAATGTATCTCACCTTGTGGACTACATGGGAGCGTACATTTCCATGGTGCAGAATGGCAAGTTTATGCTTCTCGATCTGCCGGATCTCTTTATCGGTTATGCCGAAATATGCTCCGAGTACACCACCGCCGATATGCTGTGCATCGGGTGGCACGCCGCTTCCGGCGTTCAGCACCAGTGTACTGATGCTGTACTCGATCCCCTGTTGTCTCAGTGCTGAGGTTATATCGCACACGGGCTTGGTGACATGGCGCCGTCCCGGGGACATGCCGACCACGATAACATCCGGGTAACGGCATTCTGATATGGTCCCTCGCTGGGCAATTCCACCACCTTTTCCCATGCCCATTGCCTCACGGCAATCGACAACCTGGGTAACTCTTCCCATCGGCATAGTTATTTTATTCCCTGTAGTATAACGGGGCCCGTTTTGCTTTTTGGATCCGCCATTCCGATAATACTCTTATCCGCATCCGGTCCGTACTTTGCATAATCAGACAATGATGGTTCCGTCTTCATATACCGTCCTTCCTGGATACGGTACGTGAACTCGGTAAAAACCGGATCACATGCTGCCTTGAGTGATGGAATCACATCACGGCTTTCCAGTTCGAGCAGTAGTGTCCCAACATGAACGGCGAGTTCCATCTCCTTTTCGCCAACCTTGATCATTCCTCTCATGGAATGAGGATTGGTGGTATTACGGGCAGGCCCGTAAGGGACCGTGGATGGCAGCCGGGGACCATTCAGGATGATCCTCCGGATTCCTTCCACGGCAACAATCCGGTTGAGGAGACGTTCCACTGTTTCAGGGTTGAGTAAACGCTCGGTGACGATTCTTACCTGAGGATAATTGGCATCTGTCATTCGAATCCTTAATGAAGTTATACAACTTTCGCAACTGACTGAATCGGCTTCTTGAACTCTTCAATCTGGCCGAAGGTGTCTGCGTAGATCTTGGATGTGGCTTCTGGGCCGAACATCTGGGTACCTGCATCAAGACAGCATGCAGCGACGATACAGGGCATACCAACACCGGCGGCGTGACGGGTCACGACGTGGTTTCCGTTGAAGACACCTGGGCCACCGCCACCATAGATCGAGTGGCTGAAGAATGAGAACCCGACTGCGACACCCATTGTACGACCGAAGTCTGACCCTGGGAGGCCGGTCTCATGCTCGAGCAGGTCGTTGAAGTACAGAAGGGTTGCAGATACTGCCTGTGCGAAACGTCCTGCACCACAGTTTACCATGGTTGCTGCGAGGGTTCCTGCTGAGGCGTAGGCGTTCCACATCATTGGGTCCTTGGTGTCCATGAATGTGTAACCGCTCTTGCCCTTCTTTCCTGCCTTGATAACCTTGTCCTCGATTGCTCTCTCAACAAGGCTTTGGACGACGGTACCGACAGTACCTGTCTTGCCGTTCTTCTTGACGAGGTCGTAGACGAGGTTGTTTGCGTTAAGTCCCTGGTATGCGAGAAGCAGGAGCTGTGCACGCTCGAAGGGACCGATTGCGGCACCCATCTCGAATTCTCCGGCCTGCTCGAAAATGGACGAAAGTGCGGCACCCTGGATTGCATTCCTGTGGGTCATCATTGCTGCGTGGTTCGCAGGGATGTTACGGAGTGCGTATCCGAGACCTTCGTTGTTCTGCGGGATGGACAGGATAGAAACGACATTGCCGCCCTGCATGTCCATTGTCTGCGGGTAGGTACCCCAGACTGCTGCCTTGACCATCGACATGTCGAACATACCGACCTTGTACTGTTCCATCAGTGCGTAGGTGGTTGCTGCTGCGACTGCTGTTGAGGCTGCATCATAGGTTGCTGCTGAGTCAAGACGGGCTGTCGGGCACTCGACGAGGATCATCTTGCCGCCGCCGACCTTGGTGATCTTGGTGTTGTCACCAGCGGTGACTTCGACCATTGCCTTGATCTTGGCTGAGAGTGCCTCGCTGTCCTTGACACAGTCCACTTTCATGGTGCGTCCGAGGATCTGGTTGCTCTTGCCGCCGACCTTTCCGGTCTTCAGTGCCTCGTCGATACCGGCGAAGTTGACTGCAACCGTCCTCTTGGTGAGGTCGATGATCTTCTTCATCCCTGGGTTGACCAGCGGGCTGATCTTTTCAAGGGTGACGCCACTCTTGAGCAGCTTGCCCTCATCGTCATAAAGGTCAATTGTTTCCTTGTATTTTGCCATAATTTTCCTCCGTTAATTTACGTTTACCGAATTGTACAATACGTTCGCTGGAAGTGTATGAGCGCCATGGCTCACGAATGCGGGTTGAAGGTCACTATTGCACGTCCCCTCATGGGACAGTTGTATATTCATATACTCTTAATATAAGTGTTGTGTTTTTTATTTTTATTTTTTAATATAATATGATTAAAATAATTACTATTAAGGGGGGAATATTCAAATATTACCCCCACATCCGGAATCATTCATAAAACAGGTATGAAGAAAAGTAAAAAATGTATCACGAAGTATTACGTTAATACTCCATTTGTATGAATTTGCAGTGCGCTTTTTTGGTGAAAAAGATCAGATTTTCTGGTATAAGTTACCGTATACCATCTGTCCTTTTCTTTTCTTGTGGCGCTCGCCGGTATCGCCAATATAGTGTGCAAACTTTGCCGTTACACCCTCGATTTCAAGGTCGACATCATCGACATACTTGAAACCCGGCATCATCACATCGATGGTGCCGAAAATTATAACCTCGCCCTCTACCATCTGTCCGGCAACTTTGCTTGGTGCATTTCCCTTGACGATAATTTTTCCGCCTTCGGCGTGGGTCATAAGGTGGACATCAACATCCCCGTTGATGACCATCTCACCCCCGGCCATATACATCCCGACATCGCTGCCGGCATTCCCCTTTACAAGGATCTTTCCGCCAGACATGCCACGCCAGTCGCCACGGTATGCGGCACCCAGGTAATTTCCGGCATTCCCCTCGATAATGAGTTCTCCGCCTTTCATACCTGTTGCAGCAAATGCCTGGATATTCCCCCTGACAGTCATTTTACCGCCGGTCATCCATGCGCCTGCATACAGGTCAGTGCTGCCGTCGATGACAATCTCACCGGCACTCATCTTCATGCCGATGTACTTGACTTTCGTTACATCGCCTTTGACGACGATTTTCGTCTCTCCGGCGGTTGCTCCTGCATCACCGGAAATTTCGAAATACTTGCCGAGTGTGGACTTTGTATTTCCTTCGTACACATGGAGCTCTGCGATCTGTGCGGCCGTTTTTCCCGCAAATTCATCCGGGCAGATGTTTTCCGTTTCGAGATACAGCGCCGGAGAATTTTTCATCGTGATTGTTACGGTTTCCATGGTACACACCTACACCTGGGTTGCATCTACCTCTAGTGCAAACGGGTTCGGGACAAAGTGGTGTCCGAGTGATTCGTAGTTTGCCTGGGTCATGCTGTAGTATTTCAGGAACTTTTCCTTGATATCACGCATAACCTGCGGGTTGTCATTTACCTTGACATCGACCCAGAGGGTGCGCTTGTTGCCGATGCTTACGATATCACCGTGGGTGACTACCTGCACACCGCTCTTGAAGACATATGCCGCCCTTGAGAAGGCGGTTTCAATCATTTCCGGGTCTGCAAGTGGTTTGTCAGGGTTGAAATCATACACGGCTACGTCCGCATCCATGCCTGGTTTTAAGCCACCACAGATATTGGCAAGCCCGAGGGACTTTGCCGGCCCTGCACGGGTCATCTGGGCGAGCTCGTAGAGCGTGATCTCACGGTCGATACTGCCAAGGGTCGATGCTGCGATGACCTTGTCGGCATTCTTGAACGTGTTGAGCCGCTCGTCACGGGCCTTCTTGCTCATCAGCCACTTGAAGACACGGGGGTACCGGGTGAATGGTCCTGCATTCGGGTGATCAGTCGTAATGAAACAACGCATCGGGTCCTTTGCAAGGAGTGCGAGTTCAAGACCGATTGACCACTGGATTGCGCAGACCTTGATGTCGGGGCTGTAGATATACGGCACGACACCGGCTGCAGTCTCGAGTTCCACGTCACAGTTTGCCCATTTCAGGTGGTTCAGCCCTGTAAGGTGGTGCTCGAACGGACCGTCGGCAGTCATCGTTGTCGTCTCATCGAGGGTAACATTGCCGGTATCCATCGTGAGGTTCTTGTGACTGTTCACATAGTTCATGATCTCCGTGGCCTTGGACTCGAAATTACCCCAGTTCTCTCCACCGTAGGAGTGGAACTGCATGTGGGTAATATGCATGACCTGCTCACGGCCGAACTTGTTCTTTGCCTTGTAGCCTTCCGCAAGGTTCAGGGTGTCCAGGGTTGTCTGGTAACAGCCGGGGTTCCCGAGGTTATTCGGGTGAATGTGCATCGAGTGGGGGAGACCGAGGTACTCGTTCGCCTCGATAAGCCCCTTGACGATTTCTGCCGGGGTGATATCGAAGTACGGGACCGGGTCATTGATCGAGAGACAGTTCAGTCCCCATCCCCATGCTTCGGTGCCACCGGGGTTAACGACCTTTACTGCATATCCCTTTGTTGCACGGAGCAGCCAGGCGATATACGCAGCGGTGTTCTCTACCTCGTTGTTTTTCAGGTACTCCATCACGAACCAGTTATTGCCGAAGACCGGGAATGCACCCTCGTCAATGATCGGCGTATCCCGGATCTCCTCATGCACGTGGCGTGAGAACATGGGGGGCATTGCTGCCTCCATGCATGTCGTGTAACCCATCTTGGCATACTCGTAGCCGGTTTTGAAGGTGCTTGGGATCGAATTTCCGGAGCCTGTCCGTTCGATCCCCTTTGTTGGAGTACAGGTGAAGAGCTTGTCTTCCGGACGATAGATCCGGCCCAGGTTCACCTTCGGGCCTGCGATGTGGGCGTGGATCTCCACGGCACCGGCCATTACCGTCTTTCCGGCGGCATCTATGACCTTTGCAGATTTTGAGACGTCCTTGACGATTTTACCATCCTTGATGGCAACATCGGACTTCTCGCCCTTGATACCCTGGACGGGGTCGAATACAAATCCGTTCTTAATAATATATTCTGCCATAATTATGCGACCCCCTTGAGTTTCTTCACGCGATCGCGGACCATTACCAGGAACTGTTCATCGGTGAGCATGCCCTCCGGAGCATCGACGACTTTACGGCAGTCGATCGGAACGTTATCCATGCGGTACGCATTGCCACCGGTCTCAACACCATTGAATGCAACTGGCACATGAAGTTTTGAGACTCCGCTGGTCGGGGTGATGTGTGGATCGACGCATACTGAATTGACCTGTGAAATCTTCTTGACAGCACTGATTGGGAAATGTGCTCCCGGATCGCTTCCAATCACAAATGCTGCATCAATTTCCCCCCGGTTAAGGAGGTCGATAGAGCTCGTGTCGCCCGGGTTATAACGCGGGAACCCGCGGGTAAGGTCAACGGAATACGGGTATCCGAACTGCCATGCGAGGACCTCTCCGGACCCTGTCACATTGTAGTGACCACGCATTGGCATGATGGAGAATTTCGTGTATTCGTTGAGGTCTTTGGTGACCGCGATTGCCTCATCGATGTTGTGGTTCTTTCCAAGTGACTGGGTAACACCCATACCGAAGAAGATGATCCCGAACCGGCCTGCTTTCATAACATTCGTCGCCTCGATGATCTTCTCTTTTGGTATCCCTGCTACAACATCCGGCAGCCATTCGCCCCTTATTGCGACGCGGAATGCGTTAAGGAGTTCGTAGTCCTGTCCCTGGGTGACCTGGAGGTGAATATCTGCCATCTTGGCAGTGTCAGTGACACGGGGGTCAACTACCACCAGTTTACGGCTTTTATGTCCCTTTCCGGTAAAGAATCCACGTGGGAATATCGAGTACCGGGACATGTGGCGTGGGTGGGCATGACAGGGGTTGCATCCCCAGAAGATAATTGTGTCAGCCCGGTTCTTAACTTCACCAAGCGTGCAGGTAGGCAGGCCTATGTCCTGCACGGCAATCAGGGTGGTGCCGTGGCAGACTGCTGCTGTATTATCAACACATGCACGACACATCTCTGCGATCTCGTTTCCAACGCTCTGGGCTTCGCAATTGACCGAGCTCCACCCGTACATCAGCGGTTTCTTTGCACCGGCAAGCATTTTTGCCGTGTAATCAGCCGCCTCGTCGTAGCTAATCTCTTTCCAGGTACCATCCGGCTGCTGGAGTCTCGGCCTGGTGATCCGGTCTTTTGCCTGTGAATGCAGGAATTTTTCCGCACCAATTGCACAGGCGTTGTACACGTCAAGGATCTGTTTACCGTCATCGGTAACGGTGACCTCGAGATCGTCACAGAGCGTACCGCAGAACGGGCACACAACATCGGTAACTGACTTTGTCATCAGGATTCACCCCGGCAGGCTTTCTGTACAAGTTCTACTCCGAGAAGGATAGGCTGGTCCATTGCGACTTCAACCTCAACGGGTACTCCCTTGAATGTGGGCATTCCTGTCGAGTACGTGTTTGGATTAACTATCAGGTTGGCCCAGGGTCCCATGGGGATAAAACCAACACCAGGGTGTGGCCCCTGGGAGGTCTCCTGTGCTTTAACAATGACGGTGCCATACGGACTTGTCACACGGACATTGGTATTTTTCCAGCACCCAAGCTTCTTGAAGTCGGCATCGTCCATCTCAATAATCCCGCAGGCTTTGCGATAGAGGTCTTTCTCTTTTCCTCCCTCCATCGCCACCCCCTGGGATATAGTCCGGCCGGAAATAAGGTTCAGGGTAATCTTTGCCATATTTATTCCTCATATCTTATTTTCCAGCTGATTTATCAAACCAACTAAAAAGGCAAAGGTCTTTCCCCCCTTTGCCATTAGTTCACGGCTGATCCGGCAGCTGGAATTGTTATGTTTTTATTTCATAAGTTCTGTCAGTGGGCTTGGGCCGAGTTCTTCCACGGTCTTTACGACGTCAGTAATAACCTTACCCCATTTTGCTCCTTCTGATGCAGAAACAAAGGTCATTCTTAACCTCTTGTCCTCAAGACCTATGTTTTTCAACAGGTTCTTGACAAGGAACAGCCTCTTCGCAGCCTTGTAGTTACCTTCGAGGTAGTGGCAGTCACCGAAGTGGCAGCCGGAAATCAATACCCCGTCGGCACCGTCTGTGAATGCCTTCATGATGAAGAGCGGGTCCACACGTCCCGTGCACATGACCCGGACAATCCGGACATCAGGCGGGTACTGGATACGGCCACCACCGGCGAGATCTGCACCGGCATAGGAACACCAGTTACAGAGGATCCCAACGATCTTGGGCTTAAATGCGCCTTCCTCGCGTTTCGGAATCGCTTCATGTCCTGCCATTACTGCTCGCCTCCGAGAAGGAATGCATCAATCTGAGCAATAATCTGTGGTGTTGCAAAGTGGTTCATCCAGATTGCGCCACCAGGGCAGAATCCACCGCAGGTACCACAGCCTTTACATTTCGCTTCTGTAACCTGCATGACTTTCCTTCCGTCTTTTTCTATGAGTGCCAGTGCCGAATACGGACAAAGATTGACACACATACCGCATCCTGCGCATTTCTCATCGATACACTGGGCGAAGTACGGCTCAAGTTCAACGTGGCCGGTATGGATCGGGATACTTGCGGCTGATGCAGCGCCTTCTGCTGAAGCAACCGTGTCAGGGATATCCTTTGGTCCCTGGCATGCCCCTGCAAGGAAAACACCGGCTGTGGTGGTACCACACGGGTTCAGTTTCGGGTGTGCTTCAAGGAGCCATCCGTCCATCGAACAGGACACCCCGAAGAGTTTCCTGGTCCTGTTCGTGTCGGCTGCGGGCTGTACTGCTGCAGCAAGCACGACAAGGTCTACTTCGAGTTTCATCGGCCGGTCAAGCAGGGTGTCATCTGCAAACACCATGAGGTTCTTTGATACTGGGTCTTCGAGAATGTTCGAGACACGGCCACGGATGAACTTTGCACCCTCGTCCTGGATACGGTAATAGAACTCTTCGTACATCTTACCGAAGGACCGGATATCCATGTAGAAGATATAGGGCTGGCAACCGGGCATCTTTTCAATGAGCTGGTGGGCATGTTTCAGTGAATACATGCAGCAGAACCTTGAACAATACGGCTTGCCGATCCCGGTATTATCTCTTGAACCTGCACAGAGGAGGAACGCGACCTTCTTTGGTGCGACCCCGTCACTCGGGCGGACCATGTGGCCGCCAGTCGGACCTGATGCGCATATCAGGCGTTCGAACTCAAGGCTGGTTATGACGTTTTCATATCTCTTGTAGCCCCACTCGGTCTTGTTCTCGATTGGGAAGATATCATACCCTGTTGCAAGAATTGCTGTACCTACCTTCACCTTGACGAATTCGTCTTCCTGGTCGAGGTCGATAGCCCTCTTTTCAGTACCGCATACCGTGACACAGATCCCACACTTGATACAGGACTCTTTGTCAATGGTGTAAATCAGCGGAACGACCTGCGGGTGCTGGATATAGATCGCCTTTCGTGGCTTCATTCCCTCTTCGAAGGTGTTAGGCTGGATGACAGGGCATGCAGTTTCACAGTCACCACAACCGTTGCAGCCGCCACCGACAAAACCCTTTGCCTCCGCTTCCTTGGGCGTCAGTACTCCACGTGCTTTCTTCCTGATGGTGACATCGAAGTTACCGATGTACCCTTCTACGGATTCAACATCGCAATAGGTCATGAGCTCGATATTCTCGCTCCTTCCGACATCCACCATTTTTGGGGTAAGGATACACTGTGAACAGTCGAGTGTCGGGAACGTCTTGTCGAGCTGGGACATGCGACCGCCGATAGTCGGGGTCTTCTCAATGAGGTAGGTCTTGATACCGGCGTTTGCCAGGTCGAGAGCAGCCTGCATTCCTGCAACACCTGCACCGACGACCATTGCGGCCCTCTCAACGGGAACACTCTTCGGGAAGAGGTCTTCAAGGAGCGATGCCTTTGCAACAGCTATGCGGACAGCGTCCTTTGCTTTGTCTGTTGCCCCTTCCTGGTCATGCATATGCACCCATGAGTTCTGCTCGCGGATGTTTGCCATCTCGAACTTGAACGGGTTGAGGCCACCTTCCTTGGTTGCCGTCCTGAACGTTGGTTCGTGGAGACGTGGTGAGCATGCAGCGACGACGACACCGGTGAGTTTGTTTTCATGGATTGCCTTGTCAATCACGGCCTGCCCGGGCATCGAACACATGTACTTGTAGTTGTCAACATAGGCGACATTCGGAATGGTTTTTGCATAATCCTGTACCGCGTTGATATCCATTGAACCGGCAATGTTTGTACCACAGTGGCAGATGAAAACCCCAATCCGTGCCTCTTTTGCCTTTGCGGGCTGTTCACCGATTGCGAGTTTTGCTGGTGCCTGCTTCGTTGCTGTAGCGGTGGTCTCTTTCTTGGACGCTGTTTCTTTCTTGGTTTTTCTTTCAGCCATGTTTTCAGTACCTCCTTTACAGCACCTTCTGCAGGAACGGTTCGCAGCTGATCGCATGGAGATCAAGTGCAAGGTCCTGAGGACTCATTCCCTGTGCCAGTCCGAGTAGCTCACAATAGTGAAGCACCGGCAGGTTGTATTTGACACCGAACTTCTCTTCGATTTCAATCTGGCCGCGGTCGAACTGTAACTGACAGAACGGGCAGATATCGGTGAGGGCGTCAACCCCTACTTCCTGCAGGTTGATCAGTTTCTCGTTGGCGATATCGAGAGCATGGACAATATCGTAGCCTCGTACACCGCCACCGGCACCGCAACACTGCATTTTCTGACGGTATTCTACCGGGGTTGCACCAAGGGCACCAACCAGTTCTTCCATCCAGGTCGGTGATTCGGTGTTCAGTATCTCCGTCGCTTCAAATTCACGGTCTTTCCGTGGCTTGATGAGGTGACACCCATAGTGGACAGCAATCCGTGCACCCTTCAGCGGGTTTGTAACGCTGTCCCTGACCTTGTCCACACCAACGATGTTCTTGTCATAGAGGAGTTCTGCAAGGTGATAGACATTGATCGAGCCTTTATATTCCATATCGATGGTCTTCAGCACCTCGTTTACCCCGTCACGGAGTTCATCGTTGTGTTTCAGCTTGTGGTTTACTTCCCATATTGACTTGTAACACCCGTTGCAAAGAAGGGCAATGTCTGTTTTCATCTGCTCGGCGAGCACGAGGTTACGTGCTGCCATTGCATACCAGACATTCAAGTCAATGGAGCCGAATGCACCCGGTGCAGGGCAGCAGCTTGCACCCTTAAGAGGAACAAGTTCGATACCGAGTTTCCTGCTGGTCTTGATTGCAGCCGCTTCGGAACCGGGGTACCGGTTGGGGGCAATGCAGCCGAGATAAAATGCGTATTTATGTTTTGCTTCCATGATTGCTTACCCCTCCCTTTCCTTTACGATCCTGTCGGCATTCGCCTTGAGTTTGTAGTAGTCCAGGATCTTCTGTATACCGGGTATGAATTCCTTATAGGTGTGTGTTGTCGGTGGATCTGCATCCATTCCCAGTTTCACACGGGCTGCACGGTTTACATCGTTATTTGGCACACCATGACCCGTGGTATAAATTGCCTGAACGGTCTTTAAGAAATTGACCGGGATGATATCACGTTTAAAAGCGAGATTTCTCATCGCCATGATGACATCAGTTGGTGCAATATCACGCGGGCAGCGGTCAGTGCAGCTGTAACAGGTCGTGCAGAGCCAGAGGTCCGGGTCAGTCAGGGCTTCGGTCTCAAGACCGAGCACAACACGCCGGACAAATTTCCTGATCCGGTATGAGCTGCGGGGAGCTGACGGACAGGAGGCGGTGCAAGTACCACACTGGTAGCACATATGGGGTATTGACATCGAAATTTTCTCTACCGAATCCGTGAATTCAGGATGAGCATCATCCCCATACATATACCGGTCACGGAGTTTTGCTTCCAATGCTTCAGGGTATCCTTTTATTTTTGCCATACCTGTTACCTCACGCCTTCTCCATCATTTTCAGGTTAACCTGGGCCTGGATATCTTCCTTAACTTTAGATGTCCGCTTCTCGAAGAGTTTTGCCTTGATCTTCTTGAAGAGCTCAGTTTCCTCGCCTTTTATCCGGATTCCGTCCCTCTTGAGAACAATAATGTCCTCACCAGGGCATGCATTGACACATGCACCGCAGAGGATACAGAAATCCTTGTTAACCGCGATTGTGGACTCGATCTGGCCTTTCATGTCAGCTGCTGCCTTTGGGGTTGGCAGGTAGATGGCATTTGCAGGGCAGATGTCCACGCAGGTCGAGCAACCGCCGGGACATTTTGTTGCATTAAACTCAATATCGCCCGAAAAGATCTTCTCAATCTTGATGGCTTCAGTCGGGCAGTTCGTTGAACACCATGTACAGGTGCAGCACTGCTTCTTGTCGATGTTGACTTCACCGGCCATCTTGTCGCTGACAACCTCGCGTTCTACCGTGATGCACTCTTCCGGACAGAGTTCAACACAGACTTTACATGCATCGCACTTTGCCTCGTCCCACACAACTTCCCCTTCAACTTTGCCGCTTTCGGCAGTGAACGGCTTGTGCTTCACAACGATTGCCGGGCAGACTGCCCCGCATATTCCACAAAGTGTGCATTTCTCGTCATCGACCTTGAATGTGGTCTTGCTCTTCAATGCAACCTGCCGTTCATTGGCTGCTGCATCAACGCCCTCATATACCGGGACGTCACGAAGAATCGCGTCCCTTGGGCAGACCTCATCGCAGATAGTGCATTTAACGCATTTTTCCTGGTCGATATCTGCTGTTATGTCATACTGTGGGAACCCTTCCTTTTCGATAATCGGGAGTCTCTCTTCACCGTCGACTTTCAGGGTAAGTGCATTAAACGGGCACATTATGACGCAAACGCCACAATAAACGCATTTCTGCTCGTCAATATCTACTGGTGCAGCATAGTCAACCGCACCCCGTCTTACAGCCCCCACAAGTCCGAGGACGATCGCCTCTTCAGGACAGGCATCAACACAAACGCCACACCCTGTACAGACCTCCGAATTCAGGATCAGGGTATTCGTGTTCTGCAGAAGTTTCTGCGAGTTCACGAAATTGACTCCATCCCGTACCTTGGAGAATTTAGGAAACAATGTCATGTATTTTACTCACTCCGTTCACTCATTGTACTTTAGCCATCCCTGTGTTCCAGGGTCCGGCCAGTCTGATAACATCATGTGGACAAGCTTCGACACATACGCCACAACCGGCGCAAAGTTCTGCCTTGAAATCAAGGACTATGGATTTTCCATCCTTGACCCTGTAGATCTTATCTTTGGTAACTGGATCTACGGTATGCAGCTCCAATGCGTCAACCGGGCATGCCACCACACAATTGTTACAGCCGGTACAATGCTCCATGTTAATATGCACTGCAAATGCCATTCTTAATCACGCACCAGCTCGATCGATCATTAAAATCGATATAAAAAAAGTTGTAAAATAAGATAGATAAACTCTTCTGAATTGCTACGGGCATTTATTGCATGTTTATTCCGGTCATTAATGTATAGCTATTAACTGTTAATGAAATAAAGTGTACATCCTTACATCAAGAGGAAACAATTTGTGCGCTTTTTAGCAGGATTTTTCAGTTTTCCCCGAAATAGGAGGCAAATCGGGTGTAATAAATTGTTCCGCTGTGACGGTCACCCCGGATCGCAAATTCGAGCGGAATTATAAGGATATTTTTTTATTTACCCGGGGTTGAAATCGAGAAATGTAAATATCACGGATGGCAGATATCTTGGGATCCTGGCTACCATTAATTTCTCCACATTATTCAGGTATTCAGCCATGCCAAAAATCGGGGCGAAATCCGGGGCTTTTGGTGACCTGAAAACGGGGTCGATCGCACCTTCCCGGGTTTAATCCGAAGAGAATGAATTCATGGCCCTTCTAGTAAAATATACTCCCTGATAATCGTCCCGTTTACCGATCGAAGGGTGGAAAAAAAAATCCCCCCCAATGTCCTGTTTTTTCTGAATATAAAGGCTGGATTGTTATTAGTTCAGTTTTAAGGTGGCTATGTCTTTTGGTGCCCGGGTGAACTATCCCGGGACTTCATTCTCCTTAATGTTCGACCTGGATCAGGTCCGGTGAAACATCACCTGAAAAATTCATCTCTGCAAAATCACCTGTTGTGGGGGCAGACATGGAAAAATCCGGGGTCTGGTCAATTATCACCATCACCGGGGTATCAGGCGGGGTAAAATCCAGGATATGTCCGCCGCTCTTCCTGTCTGATGAAATATAGTGGAGGTGATACCCGGGCATATTGACACCCTTCATAAATACAGGAAGATAGAACCCCACAATGGTCCCCGATGTATTCTCCAGCCTGGTAACAACCTGGTGTGTGGCTGCCTCGGTGAGCGGAGGATATGGCTTTTCCTGCCTTGGAATAGCCCGGACAACCATTTCAGGGAATTTAGCGTCAGCCCTGATCGCATATATCAGGTTTTTCGAAGGCAGTCCTTTATCAATCCCGCTTGTGAAGGTGGAGAAATTCCTGCTCCCGCTGACAAGGATAGTTGAATCGTTGTCAAAAAATGTAACGGATGCGAACGATATCATCACCAATGGGTCAACCCTGGAGATCGTACCATCTGACGTTGCCTTGAAGTACTGGCCATCAACGGCTATCAGCTCTCCATCAAGTGCCTCGAATGTCCCGATACCGAAATCCCCGTGCTTTTCTATTACGCCCGCAGCTTGCACACCCTCATATGCACCCAAGGTCCAGGGCATCAATCGTCGAGACCTGGTACAGGATATCACGTTCCCCGGGAGTTTTGGCAGGAACAGGTGCCGGATTTTTGCCCGCTTCGCTCAAAATAATTCCTCCTGCAATTACCAGGATAACAACCGCTGCAGCAAAGATGGCAACGAGATGATGTGCCAGTCCATTATTTTCGCCTGTTTCATACCGGTCTCCCGTTGATTTCTGGTCTCCTGCCATCAATTCACGATCCGCGAAATATTTGTACTGGTGATTAGTCATTCGTGGCCTGCAATAATAGTTGGCGGGCCCGGGGCTTAACTTAGAAATCCTTGTTTTATACCGGACGGGTGATATTCGACCAACCCTGGCCTTGTATGGCTTTCCCACACTTGTTTCGTCTCCTGTGAACCCGGGCAGGGTGCAATCTGCCGCCTCGTTTATGTATAGCAACATATGGTTTACATTAAGCGTGACGTTACTATTAGGGTACAGGTATGATACCGGAATAATAATGCCTGTAAACAAAAAATGAGCATAATTTGTGATTATTTTGGGGTAATCCAAGTGTTATTTGTTGTCAGGGAAACGAGGTTATTTGCCTGGTCAGAAGTATTCCCCTGTTTTTGTCCTTTGTCCCTCCGGAAACAATTTTCCCCCGGGACGTTATTGCAGCTCACGTCGACCATTTTGAAAACCACTTAGAAAATTTATTCTATCACGGCCATGGTACATTCTTTGTCCGAGGTATTTTGATATGGAAATTAACGGTGTAAAGATAGACAACACATTTGCAGAAGCCTTTCCCGCATGGGTCACCTCTGTAATCATTACCGCCGCAACGAAGGAACTCGCATACAGTTCAGCAGTCGAAGCGACCGGCTTTGGGACATCGGTTATCGCGTGTCCGGCAGAAGCAGGCATTGACCAGTATGTCCCCCCGCAGAAGACCCCTGACGGCAGGCCGGGATATCGTATTCTCATTGTCCACCCAAGCAAGAAAAAATTAAAAGAGCAGCTGATTGAGCGTATCGCAGAGTGTGTGCTTACCGCACCAACCACCGCCGCGTTTAACGGTATTACTGACAGCGAAGAAAAACTCGCGATGAAACTCCATTTCTTCGGGGACGGTTACGAATACCAGACCAAGGTCGGAGACCGGAGTGTCTGGGCAATTCCCCTGATGGGTGGCGATTTCATGACAGAAGAAGAGATCGGTGTCGTGAAGGGTGTTGCAGGTGGTAACTTCTTTATCATGGGTGACAGCACGATGTCAGCCCTTGTCGGTGCACAGGCTGCCGTGGCAGCAATCGATGAAGTTTCCGGGGTTATCACTTCCTTCCCGGGCGGCATTGTCGGAAGCGGCTCAAAGGTAGGCAGCAAGAAGTATAAATTCATGAATGCCAGCACCAACGAACAGTACTGCCCATCCTTAAAGGGCAAGGTCCCGGACAGCAAGATCCCGGACGGAATAAATGGCGTGTTCGAAATCGTCATTGACGGGTTATCTGAAGCAGCAGTTGCACAGGCAATGGCTGCAGGGATCCGGGCCGCCTGCATGGTAAAAGGCGTTAAGTTCATCAGCGCCGGTAACTATGGTGGCACCCTCGGGCCGTTCAAGTTCGAGCTCCAGAAGATCCTTTAATCTCTCTTTTTCTTTCATGGTCCAGGGTAACGGGTAACCCGATCGATCTTCTTATATAATCTATCACCGATTATTCTGTTAACGATATTTCCGGTGACAAAATGATTGTCAAAACACCCGAAGAAATAAAAACGAAGTATGGATCACTGTTTTCCCGGCGGTTTCTCGTAATGGTGGACAAGGGTGCCGGCCTTGCAGAGATCTTAGAGCAGTGCCATGCGAGGGGACCGATCGAGTGGGATGCGATGAACCGTATCCGTGCAAAAGGGGCCACGGTTTCTGCCCGCGTTGAAGGCACTGAAATGAGAATGCTGGCACGAATTGGTTCATTTCAGGCAAATTTCGGGGCTGCAGGGGAGAATATAGGGGGCCAGGCCCTTGAAGGTGTCGAGGTGCAGGGTGACGAGGTCGTCACGTCGTGGGCCGGGATTGCCGGTGCCGGTCTTGGTGTTGCTGCCTGCCTCCCACAGGCACCGGGCGTGACCCGGGCCGAATACCCGACTGAAGAAGACATGATTGTCGGCGGTGCGAGGGTGAACCGCGTACGTATTTTTTCACCACTGTACGAGAAGGTCACTATCGGGATTGATGACACTGATACCCCTGAAAAAGGAGCCACCTGGGTCCTTGCCCTGAAATGCGGGGAACAGTGCCCGGTTCCCGGGGTGGAATTTCTTAATATGAGGTTAATCCAGCTCAACCCGAGGGTGCCGGAAAAAACCACCAACTGTGTAGGGTCTGCATTGAATTTTGCAGTCAGGCCCGGGTCTGTTGATGCACTTCTTGATTATGTCCGGGATTATATCGGGGAATTTTCTTTCAGCAGTGACACGGGGATTGCCTACTACCGGGGTATCGAATTCCCCAAAATAATGAACGGTGCCTGCCGGAGGATAAAGACCGAGATTGTTACCTTGAAGGATGCCGAGGATATTGCTGCATCGGCCGGGATCAGGTTCATTGATAGTGCAGGAAAAAAAGGCAGGATTGGTGCGTTGGGCTCTGTATTATGGGCAAACAGGGGCATCGAGGCGGCAGGTCTCTATGGTGAACCTTCCTGAACCCTATATCATACGGTACCCGCAGATAGTCGCGGTAGCCGATTCAGCAGGTGAACGTGTCGAACTGGTGGAGTTTTTCGACTGCACCGGGGGTGCGATGTGGGCACAGCACCATTATGTACAGAGCGCTCTTGTCTGTTCTGCGAGGAATGTCGGCCCTACCATGCGGTACATCCTGCGTCCGGGTGAATCCGACCTTGCCCTTGAGGGCTCACATTTCCCTGCAGGGATAAGTGCTGTTTTCGTCGACGAGGACGAAATCCGTGTATCTTACGTAGGACTTGGCGGCGGGGGTGTCGGTGCGTCCATATGCCGCTCGTACGCACAAGGTGTTACGCGAAGTACAAACGATCCGTCCGGGGGTGGAAAACGTGCCGGGTCAACGGTCTGGCTGCCAAGGCGACAGCGCGTTCTGATTGGGGTAGACGATACCGATACACCGGAACAGGGGGCAACCTGGACCCTCGTCCATAATATTGCGAGGGCAGTTGAGGACCCGCAGTCCCGCTACCTGTCGCACACGATTGTGCAGCTGTACCCGGTCCCGTACCGGACAAAAAACTGTGTCAGCATTGTTGCCGAATTTGCATCATCCGATCCCACCCGCCTGGTCGATCACTTTGCAGGGCTCCTGGACCGCTATACCCTTTCGGAAGATACCGGTATGGCCGTATATACGGGGTTTGACCCTTCCAACCTCCTGGATTTCGGGTGGAAAGTGAAACGGGGTGAAGTGACAAAAGGAATGATCCTTGATATCGACGACATCAACCTGCGAATCATCAGGGATGGTCGCGGGTGTATTGGTGCTGTGGCAGCGATTCCGTTTTACACGAGATACGAGGAGGCCCTGACCTTATGCACGGACAGGAATTAAAAGCTGCCCTCCTGACCGTCGGTTCCGCACGGCTGAGCGGAAAGGACGCAACGCCTTATATTTCGAGTTCATCTGCAGGTCCCGGAGCAGGGGGAAAAGGCTCTGTCTTCTTTTCCTCCAACGGAATGAGGGTGCGGTTCTCCCTTTCGGACACGAGCCCCGTGGAAATTGTCCATGACGGTGAAGGGTCTGCGACACTCCGTTTCGGGGAGATTGTGCTGCAGGGCCGGCTTGACCCGGTTGGCCTGCACTGCCCTGACCAGGCCTTCATTACCGTCAGCAGCGGCTGCATCTTTCATTGCCATTACTGCAATGTCCCGCGACTGCCAAAGCGGAGAAAAACCATCGGGGAAATCCATGCCATGGTCGATGGGATTAAAGACCGGATTGCAGCAATCTCCATAACAAGCGGTGTATATTCAGATATTCACGAGGAGGAACAGTATGTCTGCGAGGTTGTCAGGGACCTATCAGGTTTTGGTCTCCCGATCGGGGTCTCAATTTACCCAACCGAACAGACACCCGGACGCCTGCACGAACTCGGGGTACAGGAAGTAAAGTTCAACATTGAATGCGCCACGCCGGAATTGTTTGCCTCATTGTGCCCGGGCCATGACCGTGATCTCATTATCTGGGTCCTTAAAAAGTCCGTGGAGTTATTCGGACGCGGGTACGTATTTTCAAACGTAATTCTCGGCCTTGGAGAGACTGATGAAGAGATGGAGGCATGTATCAGGGATCTGACAACAATGGGGGTAATTCCTGTTATCAGGCCGTTAAACCCGATTGCAGGATTCGCCGGCTCCAGCAGGCCGAGTGCTGAAAGGTTGCTCCTGGTTGCTGGATATCATGAAAAAGCATTACAGGCTGCAGGACTGGACCCCGGGAATGCCCTGACCATGTGTGTCAGGTGCAGGGGTTGTGACCTCGTTCCGGGGGAGCCGTTATGAAAGGTGAAGATGCAGTAACGAAGGCACTCCTGGCTGCCGCAGACCGGTTTTATGGAGTGCCCGGTTTTCCAGTCAGCGGGGTGCTTCAAAAAACAGGTGCAGAATCGGTCATCAACGAGAAGGTGGCAGTAGAATATGCCCTGGGCGATTCGCTTTCCGGCAGGAGAGCCGCAGTAATTCTCAAAAATGTCGGGCTGAATGCCTGTGCAGACCCGTTTGTCGAGGCGACTACCCAGGGATTACTCGCAGGTGTGGTCATTGTAGCAGGGGATGACCCGGCAGCTGAGGGCTCCCAGAATGCCCAGGACTCGAGATATTACGGGGAACTCGCCGAGGTACCGGTAATAGAACCCGGCCCGGATAACATCCACGAAGCCGTGGAAGAGGCATTCAGGGCGTCGGAATCATTTTCAAGAATCGTGATCCTCCGCGTTACCCCGGACCTTCTCGAAGCAGAAGTAACACCCGGGAACACCGAAAGAAAGGGAAAAACCGGGGAGGTTGCCCCGTTACAGCTCACCATGAAAGGGAGGGTTGAACGGGCGAGAAACATGCTCGGACCAATGTGCGAGTGGTCTGAAAAATCGCCATTGAACCGGATGAACGGGACAACTGCCCTTGTTGGTGCTGCAGGAGCCGGGTATAAACCCGCCCATCCCGGCGCGATATCCCGTATAATTACCATATACCCTCCAACGGCCGGCATCGGCAGCTTAAAAGAAATAAAAGAACTTGGGAGGCCGTTTGTCATGGAACACCGGGGAATGGTACCCCCGGTATGTACGGAACCAGAGCGAAGGGAAGACCGCGGTTTTTACCGATCATTCTGTAAAGACTGCCCCTTTATCCTGGCAATTAAGATCTTGGACGAACGGGGGATTTTGGTCACCTGTGATGCAGGGTGCTGCGTCCTCTGCATGAACCCGCCGTATAAAACCAGCCTTGTCAGCTATGGCATGGGGTCTTCAATCGCGGTGGCTGCGAAAAGCACGGGCGTTGCGCTCACCGGAGATTATGCACTGCTTCATTCCGGGCTCCCTGCATTGATCGACGTGTTTGAGAAAAAAACGCCATTGCTGTGCATAATAATGAAAAACAACTGCATGGGCATGACCGGGGGGCAGCAGGCCTACGACATCCTCCCCTATATTGCCTGGGCTGACCCGGTAACCTGCCGGGCTGATGATGAAGCCCGCCTCCGGGAAACCCTCGTCCGCCGGGAATCGCCGATAGTTGTGATTATTGAAGGAAACTGTCCGGAAGGGAGACACCATGAAACCGTGGAATGTTGAAATCTGCGATGTGACGCTCCGGGATGGAGAACAGACGCCGGGTGTGTCGTTCACCTGCGATGAAAAGAAGTCGATTGCCCGCGTTCTCGATGATGTCGGGGTCGAAGTAATCGAGGCCGGGTTTCCCATCGTGTCGGCGGATGAGAAAAAGTGCGTGACCGAGATCGCCGCAATGGGCCTTGATGCACGGGTCTGTTGCCTTGCAAGGGCACGAAAAGAGGACGCCGAGTGTGCGATAGATTGCGGTGTTGACCTGGTCAGCATATTTATCGCGACATCTGACCTCCATATCAGGCATAAATACAAAAAACCCAGGGAGGAAGTCCTTGCGGCGGCACTTGGTATCGTTGAATTCGTCCACGATCATGGGATTGCAGTACGGTTTGCTGCTGAAGATGCCTCCCGTACTGACCGTGGTTTCTTAAAGGAAGTATTCCGCCAGGGTGAAGACCACGGTGCCCACCTCCTGTCTTTTGCGGATACGGTCGGGTGCCTCACCCCGCTTGAGATGTACGAAGTAATGGGGGACCTCGTATCAACCGTGCGTGTCCCGGTCTGTGCACACTGCCATAATGACATGGGTTTCGCTGCGGCGAACACGATTACCGCAGCAGAGGCCGGGGCGTTCCAGCTCCATACAACGGTCAATGGCATTGGCGAACGGGCGGGGAACGCTCCCCTTGAGTCTGTCCTCGTGGCCCTCCGCATGAAAGCAGGGGTAGAACGATATGACCTGACCCACCTGCAAAAGCTCTCTAAACTGGTTGAAAAGGCATCTAATATTCCCGTAGCAAGGACCCAGCCGGTCGTGGGTGCCCATGCATTTTCCCACGAGAGTGGCATCCACATCGCTGCAATTCTCCAGGACCCACAGACGTACGAATATTTCTCCCCGGAAATGGTCGGCGGCGAGCGAAAATTCATTCTCGGGAAACATACCGGGTCGAAAGCGCTCGAATACGTGGTGTCCGCACTCGGGTTCAAGCTTTCGAAAGGCCAGGTATGCCGTGTTCTTGAACTCGTGAAAACTGAAGGGGAGCACAAAACGGTGGTCACTCCCGAACGCCTTCTTGAACTGATAACGAGGGTCCAGGGAGAGGGGTCACTGGCATGAGGACGCTTTCCGAACGGATCCTCGGCGCAGCGGCCGGGGACTATGTCGATGTACAGGTTGACCGGGCATACGTGCATGACGGTACCGGTGTACTCACCCTCGAAGCCTGGAAGGAGATGGGTTGCCCCGGCCCGGCGTTCCCGGAACGACTGTATATCCTCTTCGACCACATCGTCCCGGCAAACAACAGCACTACTGCATTTCTCCAGAAAGAGTTACGGGATTTTGCCAGGTCACACGGGATCCATTTCTCCGATATCGGGGGCGGTGTCTGTCACCAGCTGATGGGTGAAGGAGAGGTAATTCCCGGGGAGGTCGTGGTCGGGGCCGATTCCCACACCTGCACCCTTGGTGCATTCGGTGCGTTTGCAACGGGTGTAGGAGCGACCGATATGGCTGCCATCTGGGCGTCGGGTTCTACGTGGTTCCGTGTTCCCGAAACAATCGGTATCCGCCTGTCAGGGACATTGAGCTATCCGGTTGAGGCGAAGGACCTGGCCCTTACAGTTATTTCCCAGCTCGGCATGGAGGGAGCGTCCTACCAGGCATTAGAGTATGTCGGCGACGGGACGAAATCGCTCTCCATGGAAGGCAGGCTCACCATTTCAAATCTTTCTACGGAAGCCGGTGCAAAAACCGGCCTCTTTTACGCCGATGACGTGACCTGCCAGTACCTCCTGCAGTTCGGCCACCCGGTGGAAAGCCAGGTACCTGAGGACTGCTCGTATGGAAAAGAGCTTACGATTGACTTGTCAGACCTTGTCCCCGTGGTCGCCGTGCCGCCACGGGTCGATTCGGCAAGACCCGTTGAATCGCTTGAAGGCCTGCCCCTTGACCAGGTCTTCGTAGGTACCTGTACAAACGGGCGTTTTGAAGACTTGCAGCGTTTTGCGTCAATCGTCCGGGGTAAGAAGGTAAACGTGAGGACCATCGTAATCCCATCCTCGGCAGAAGTCCTCCGCAAAGCAGCCGATACGGGCGTCCTCTCGACCATTATTGCGTCAGGCTGCACGATCGGCACACCCGGTTGCGGTCCCTGCCTCGGGGCACACATGGGGGTCATCGGGGAAGGTGAAGTCTGCCTCTCGACGGCAAACCGTAATTTTACGAACCGGATGGGTATTGGTGGCAGCGTGTATCTCGCCTCGGTTGCAACGGCGGCAGCGAGCGCCCTTACCGGCGTCCTGACAGTCCCGGAGGTGCATCATGCACATTGAAGGGAAGGCAATCTGCCTTGGGCCCGATATCGACACCGACGTCATCATCGCAGGCCGGTATCTCCGGACAAAAGACCGGACGGTCTGGGTCGAACACGTATTCGAAGACCTCGATCCGGCGCTCGGGGCCAGGCTCAAAGGATCGGTCATTGTTGCAGGCAGGAATTTTGGGTGCGGGTCTTCACGCGAACAGGCCGCCGTTGCCCTGAAAGAAGCAGGGCTGCAGGCTGTTGTCGCTCCCTCCTTCTCCCGGATATTCTTCCGTAACGCCATAAACGTGGGACTCCCGGTTGTTGAAGGGGAATGCCAGTGTGCCGAAGGCGACGAGGTGATAATTGACCTTGACAAGGGGGTTGTTTCCTGCGGTGGCTCAAGTGCTCCAATCCGGCCCCTGTCTGCAAGGATGAAGGAGATCCTTCTTGCAGGGGGGCTTGTTCCCCTCTGGAGGTCAAAGAAGCCATGATCTTCCCACGGGAATACAAAGACATTGGCTATGCGGATACGGAACCCTGCGGGAGGTGTGTGTATTTTCTCTCGCAGTACCTTATCCACAAGACCGGTACCGGCCATGAGATCGTCCGGGTGACAACCGATCCCGCCGAAAAAGGGCTGATGAGGAAGGTGATCGCCGAGGAAGTGATAGCGTCCGCGGATGATGTTACCTGGTACCCGGAACGGGTCAATATCGCCAACCGGGCCGGGCTCATCCGGCTTGGGATGGAATCAGGGCGACGCTGTACTATCTTCTCCGGACATGACGAGCACGTGACATTCGTGCTTGATCCTGACCCTGCAATACTGCTGACCGTTCATGTCTACGATGTGAAACCCCCGCTCCCTGTCCTGTCAGACCGGGTAAAGGAAATGGAGGCAATCGGGCTGTTCGGGGAACTGGATATCCTGTTCGTGCACCATGTCACAGATATTTCACAGACCGGTGCCGAGGTCCACCCCTGCAGGGCGGCAGGTTTCCCGAGGACTCTTGATGCAGACCCGATGGTTGGTGGTGAAACGATTGCAGGCTGCAGGGCCAGTTCCGGGATATACCAGGAATGTTACGGGGATGATTTTACCCTGATCGACATCTGTCCAATCGGGACCGTCACGGAAGAACCGTTCATCACCCGGTGCTGCCAGAAGGAACGGGGCGGGATTGGAAGGTACAATGGAAAATTCGGGGCGGTTGTCCACTGGGGTGCAACGCCGCGTGATATTCTTAAGGCTATCGACGGCCTCGTAACCGGCTGGAGGTCTGAATAATGGCGAAGGTCAGAAGTGTTGCAATCGTATGCGGGGATGGTATCGGGAAGGAAGTAATTCCCGTTGCAAGGGATGTGCTATCCCTGCTCCACCCCGAGTATGAATTATTCCCGGTGGAAGTCGGGTACGAACGGTGGGAGCGGACGGGCGAGGCGATGAGTGATGATGACTTTGAATTGCTCAAATCGGCAGATGCCATCCTGTTTGGTGCGATAACAACACCTTCTGCTCCCGATTACCGCAGCGTGCTGCTTCGGATACGAAAAGATCTCGACCTCTTTGCCAATGTTCGTCCGGTGAAGGGCGACGGGTTTGACATCACCATTGTGCGGGAGAACATCGAAGGTCTTTACTCGGGGATCGAAGAGGTGGGGGTAGACAGTGCGACGACGCTCCGGGTCCTGACCCGCCATGAATGTGAGCGTATCGCCCGGTTTGCCTGCAACCTTGCGGGGAGAAGGACCCTGACCATCGGCCACAAGGCCAACGTGATGAAATCGGACGTATTCTTCAGGGACATATGCCTCCACGAAGCGTCGGTTGCCGGGGTGAATTGCAATGACCGGCTCATTGATGCGTTATGCCTGGATGTGCTTATCCACCCGACATCGTACCATGTTATCGTGACGACGAACATGTTCGGGGACATCCTGTCGGATGTTGCTGCGTACCTCGTTGGCGGCCTTGGTATGCTGCCGAGTGCCAACATCGGGGAACGCCACGCATTTTTTGAACCGGTCCACGGAAGTGCTCCTGATATTGCGGGCCGGAATCTGGCAAACCCCGTTGCAGCATTGCGGAGTGCAGCGCTCCTGCTCCGGCATGCCGGGGATATTCCAGGGTCGGATGCTATTGAGTGTGCGATCCAAACGGTATTTTCAAGGGGGATAAAGACCCGGGACCTTGGAGGATCTGCCGGTACAAAGGAATTTGGAGAGGCGGTACTTCACGAGCTCGGACTTGTGATGGCGGTGTAATTTTTTTAAATAATACACTGTAGCGATCGACAACGATGCAGACTTTTATCTCCAGAAAGGTCGTGAACTCAAGGCACAGTTCACAGAACTTGCACATAATCAAGACAGCAGTCAGTTGTCAAAGGACAGAAAAAAAACGAGGGATACCGATAGAAGACTCTATAACTTTATTAATTTCCTCCCATGAGTGAAAAATTTGGAATTGGTCGCTTCGAGATTGGCCTTTTCTTAATTACTTCTGGATCGCCAGGGTGTCTAAGAATGATTACAGCAGTCAAGAAAAATTTAGAAAGAACCGGCCACTCCAAGTTGGCGATCCTTATAGTACCGGTTGTTTCTGGCGCCAAATCTGTGTGATTATTTTAATCGTCACGACCTTCAAACTTGCTGATAGACAATCCTCGTCATTCCGGCGTTGCCAGACTGGGAATTTTGTGCCCATGTGGATGGATCAGAGTCAAGGACTGTGTAAGTTCCTGCCTTAGCAGTTACAGAAGGGTTCACTAACCAGTAGGCATTTGAGACTCCTCCCGATCCCGGTTGACCGGAAGCTGACCACCAACCATAGAGCGTTCCATCAGAATGCTTCAGGGCGATTTTACCAGGTGAGGCCCCCTTACCATTATTCCAATGGTAATTCGTTATGGAGATGATTTTAACGGGTGTCCCGAAGGTGACAACTGTTGGTTTTGTCGGGTTGTTGTAAACAGCGTAGATGTTCCCATTGTAGAATTCTGATGTGACAGCCGAGGTTATTAGAGCTGTAGTTGTCACAATGGTTGTGATTGGAGATGGGGAATACACATTAACGATCTCGCTCTTTTTACTCTGGATTCCGCTTTTTTCCACGGTCAACTGGACCGTGTAGGTACCAGATCCCTGGTATGTCATTTCAGGGTTTCTTTCATACGAAATCTGACCGTTTCCAAACTGCCATATCCATGTTGTCGGGGACCCTCTGGATGTATCAGTAAATGTAACCGTAAGTGGTGCAGTCCCTGACGTTTGATCGGCAACGAAATTTGCCGTAAGCGGAAGTGATGACGCCGTAATCCCCTGTGACTTTGATGAGGTCTGACCATTCTTGTCAATGTTTAGGGTCACGGTAAAGCTACCCTCTGTTTTAAACGTATGTACCGGGCTCTTCTCTGTTGAGTGCGTACCATCGCCGAAATCCCAAAACCACTGGTCGGGTGAGCCTGTTGATAAATCAGTGAAGGATACGGTAAGGGGAATGGATCCAGAATTTGTATCAACAGTGAAGTCTGCCTTGATAGTTGTGGTCCGGGTTCCGGTTGCTTGGGTTGCGGACGTTTGGGAAATAGGTGTAGTTCCCAAAGTAGAGATCCCTGTTTGTAAAACCTGGGGACCTTTCTCCCCTGTTATTGAATAACTATGTCCATGTGACTGCCAGGTCCCGCTGAAATGGTTGTTATCTGACAGGACGATTGTGAACGTTCCTGTTTCCCCTGAGACATTATCAGAATACGTGCCTTTCAAAGTTGATCCGCCATCTGACAGTGAACCTGAAATTTTTTCACTCTGCAACATAGGGAATGATGCTGTAACAGTGTTATCCGGAAGAATAGTGATCCTGAATGCCTGAACAGACCCAGATTCTGCGGCATTCATGACCTGCCAGTCACCTTCAAATGCGTGAGAAATTACAGATCCACCTGTTGGAGTATTTCCAGGTTTTCCGGCGCTGGTTTTTGACATGCCGGGAATACCTACAAGTAAAACTGCCGCGATAACCCCAATAATAATAATCGCAATAATGATCGGAATTAAAAAATTTCGTGACCTTTTACCGGGTCCCGGTGTACCTGCTGATTGACGGTTAATAACAGATTCAACCGATGTTGCAGTCCCGATCACAGGAGGCTGAGTGACTCCAGTAGGAGGTGAAACAAGTGTCCCTCCACTCTCCGAAATACTTGTGCCACAAACTCCACAGAATTTTTCATCTGGTAATAATTCATTTCCACATTTCCCACAGAATGGCAAGACAGTCATCTCCTTTATAGGGATATGATGAAAATTAGCCATTCGCTGTATAAAAGCCTAGGTATTGGATTTGTCGATTATCAGGAACTACCCAGACCCGAACTCGCTAATGTCAAGATTGGAAGTGGATTAATTGTTTATTTTATCCGAATACCCCACAGTTTGCTGCGGTGTGCACTTACCCATTTTGACTTAATAAATGAAAACAATAGATATCCCCGGGGGATCACTAAATTTATATTAACTCAAATACTATCAGACATTTGAGAAATGATATGTTTTGCGGCAAATGTGGGACCCAAAATCCAGATACGAATAATTTCTGCAGAGAATGCGGGAAACCTCTCCGGAAAGCCCAACAGGCACAAAATCAACCACCCACGGAGGTTCCATTAAAAACTGTTGCGTCTACATCACCTGCTCAAGTTGAGTATGATTCACGACAACCAGCCATTATGCAGCCGGCCGCGGCGGCCACGACAATAGCTTCTCTTAACAATCAGCTGTTAGCTCTGGGTATCGGGAGTATACTTTTAGGGGCTATAGCCTGGTTCCGGTACCCCTATATCTGCGGGGCACTTGCCATTGTCTTTGGGGTGATTGTCCTTTATAAGTCCGAGAACAAAAAAACCAAGGCGGCAATCATCGGGGTTATCGGGATCATTATTGGTCTAGCATCGATTATTGTAGACCTGTTCTATCTTTCGTTCTTCCCCTAGGGAACGGAATACCTGTATGAAAGGAAATACCTTTGTTATCATTATAGTGAAGACATTGATTACTCAGTAAAAATATTTGTATCAGTACACCTCTGTTTCTGACAACATGATTTCTGCTTCTACATAATATGGCTTTTAGAACCCAAAAAATCAGGGGATTATCAATTATTGGCGTATACTGACCGGGAATTCGGTGGTTCGGGCATTCCCATGGCAGTAAATGACCGGTAAGTGGACCTGGCTGACAATAAACAGGACGCTTCCGGCCCGGAAGGCCAGTTTTGTAGGTACCATGCCCCCGGCAACAATAAGGGCGAGAGGGTTACGGTAATAACAACCTACAGCACTCAAGACGCCGGTCGTCTACCTGAAGGTCTAAACTCTTCGAATAATTACCAGCAGTTCATAAAACAGGGAAATACATAGGCCATTACAATGAGCGTGATTACGATAAGATCGGCTAATATCACTGATAATATCAGGATATGAAGATTTGGCAAAAACTCCTCCTTTATGGAGTGAGTATCCCTGGAAGTGGCGTCAGAATAACCTGCATTGGAGGTTTTGTCGGAGGAGGTGGGTCAATAAATATTGCCACTGCAGGATCGAATGTGTAATTGCATACATTAACGCAGTCATGAACTGATTCCCTGATTCCGTGGAGCAGATAGTTATCCCGGAATTCGCGAAGCTGCAGGACCTGGTTCATCAGAGGGATGCCAGATGTTGCTGTTGCAATAACACATTAACTTTTACTTCCCCATCAGCCCGTTTTTTAAGCTAATTATGTCAGGCTTTGCCGATGAACTGTGCAGTCATCCGGATTTCTGAATACTGGTGGTTCCTGGATCTTATTGGATGCCCTTATATTCTGGTAGATTCGTTTTTGGATAAATTGTAAATACCGAGCGATCTCTGCAACCAATTTATTTTTCAACTATATTTGAGGGTTCTCTCAATAGCCCAATTGGTATGGTTTCTCATTCCGAAATGGTCTATCGTAGCAGATTGACAGGCGATCCACAATGAACATCGATAGGCCGTCGTGATTGCAAAAAGTATAAGGCCTAGATGAAAAAAGTATAATTATGGAAACTCGACGGATAGGATTCATTTTTTTACTTATCTGCATACTACTGTTCATCATGCCAGCGGTTTCCGCTTCAATGTTGGAATTATCTTCCTTTACGCCAATTACCGCGGTGAATTTCCCGAATATCCTTCAGGAAAAACCAAAATCACAGTATACTGCTGCTGATTGGGTGAACGAGGGCAAAGCAGCCTCTAAAGCAGGTAATTATGAGGTGGCCATCCAATGTTTCAACAAGGCTGAAGAGATTGATAGTCCTTTGGCCATGCTGAGTGTCGACCCGCACTCCTCGGATCCAGCAAATATGGAACAGGGAAAAAAGAGAGATCTAGCGATAGAAGAACTGCCAAATATTGAGAGCGAGAAGCTACTCGTTTACACAAGTTGGCCCGGGCATGATGCAGAAATAAAGGAAACGGAAAAAAAATACCAAGATTGGCAGAGATGGAAAGAGATCGTAGAGCGCAATAGAGATAAGTCCCTTGATGTGCCGATTCCGTTTTGGATCCCTGTATTTGCAGTGGTGTTGATTTTATTGCTGCGACGCTCTCGTTGACATTAAACCGTTTGTGCTCCATACGATAAGCCATTTGATTGATGAACATTGAACAATTGCAAGGAAACCCAGAATAGCTAAATCCCGGCCGGGGCGTTGCTGATAAGTAATATAGATTCTACTCCATTATTTTCTGGTTAATTTCTTTTTTAAATAGCACTCTGATAAGCCGATGTAAAAAATCCCAGATTTAATATCGATATCTGGTTTTTTTGGGTACATCTGAATATTGACCTGGTTGGAACTACCAGATCAATCTGCCAACTATATCAATGCGTTATTAATAATACCTGACCGAATATTTTCAGTATAGGAAGGCGGTCGGGTCACGTATGCTCCGGGTAATGTATGTCGATGACGAGCAGAGCCTTCTTGATATCGGTAAACTGTTCCTGGAGGAGACCGGAGATTTTTATGTTATACCTATTGGTTCAGCATCTGAAGCGCTGGACCACCTCCAGCATGAACAGTACCAGGCAATCGTTTCAGATTACGAGATGCCGGGAATGAATGGAATCGAATTCTTAAAACGTGTCCGTGCATCAGGCAATACGATACCATTTATTATCTTTACCGGCCGCGGCCGGGAAGAGGTCGTTATCCAGGCATTAAACGAGGGAGCTGATTTCTATCTCCAGAAAGGCGGAGAACCGGATGCCCAGTTCGCGGAACTTGTGCATAAAATCAGGCAGGCAATCGGAAAGCGGGAAGCTGAAAAATTCAGCCGTGAGGTGATATCCTATGCCAGGGAAGGGATCGTCGTCTATGACCAGGAACTGCATATCGTCCTCTGGAACAAATTCATGGAGGATCTGACCGGTATTCCTGCAGCGACAGTTCTCGGCAGGAATACCCTCGAACAATTTCCGTTTCTTATAGAGACCGGCGTTGCCCGCCTGCTGGAGCAGGCATTATCCGGAATTTCAGGTGAATCCCTGGACTTCCCCTTCCAATTCCCCGAAACAGGGAAGAGTGGCTGGGTAAAAGGCATCTATTCGCCCCACTATGATGCTGCCGGAAATATTTCCGGTGCAATCGGCATAATCAGTGACATCACCCATCGCAGGACGACAGAACAGGCCCTGAGGGAAAGCGAGGAGAAATACCGGACACTTGCCGAAGACAGCGAGGACTACATCATGCGGTACGACCGGGCGTGCCGCCACCTCTATATGAACCCGGCTGCATTGCGGGTATCCGGACTGACTGAACAGGACGTTATCGGGAAAACCCACAAAGAAGCGGGATATGACGAGTCTCTCTCACGCATCTGGGAAGAAAGGATTCTGCAGGTCTTTGAAACCGGGAAGGGTGTCCAGTTCCAGTTTGCCTGGGAGAGTGCTGAAGGGACTGTCTTCCTTGACCTGAAACTCACCCCTGAATATGCGGGTGACGGGTCGGTACGATCAGTCCTTGGTGTTTCCCGTGACATCACAAAATTAAAACAGGCTGAAAAGGCGCTTGCGGAGAGTGAATCGTACCTCAGCAGCATTATACACGTTGCACCGGTCGGTATCGGTGTCGCCATCAACAGGGTGATGCAGAATGTCAATGATCAGTTCTGCCAGATAACCGGGTATACTACGGAAGAACTCATCGGCAAACCGGCACGTTTCCTCTACCCGGCACAGGAGGACTATGATTATGTCGGGCAGGAGAAATATGACCAGATAGCATCGAAAGGACATGGCTCGGTCGAGACCAGGTTCCGGAAGAAGGACGGAACGATCATTAATGTTCTTCTTTCATCGACACCGATCGAACCGTCCAACTTTTCCGTTGGTGTCACATTTACCGCGCTTGATATTACTCACCGAAAGAGAGCTGAGGAGGCGCTTGCAGAGAGTGAGTTACGGTACCGGCATGTTGTCGAGGACCAGACTGAGTTCATCTGCCGGTTCCTCCCGGACGGTACCCACATTTTTGTAAATGAGGCATATTGCCAGTACTTTGGCTTAAACCGGAAGAACGTTATAGGCTCACGGTTCCGGCCTGCGATACATCCTGATGACCAGAAACGGGTGTCCCTATGCATTGCCTCCCTCTCACCTGATCATCCCCTGGTAACCATCGATCAACGGATAATCATGCCTGATGGCACAACCCGGTGGCAGCGCTGGGTTGACCGTGCTCTATTTCATCCGGATGGCCGCCTGAAGGAATACCAGTCTGTCGGCCGGGATATTACTGAATGGAAGCAGATGGAAGAAGCGCTCAGGCAATCCGAATTAAAGCACCGTAATCTCGTTGAGAATGCCCTGGTCGGTATTTTTGAGACTGCCCGCGATGGTACATTGATTAATGCAAACAACACTTTTGCCCGGATGTATGGGTTTGCCGATGCCGAAACCATGATCCATACCGGTGTAAATGTCGGGCGGGACCTGTACTCGAACCAGGTAGACCGTAGGAACGTGGTTGAAACCCTCAAGGAGACAGGTATCATGGAATTCCGGGAATTTCCTGTGCAAAAATGGGATAAAACCCCGTTCTGGGTGACAGTATCAGCCCGTGCGGTTCATGATGAGAACGTGAACGTACTCAATTATGAGGGCGTCTGCATAGATATCACTGACCGTAAGCGGGCTGAGGAGCGGTTAATCCAGTCCGAGGAGCGGTTCTCTGCTGCATTCAACTTCAACCCGGATCCTGTTGCGATAACGGACATTGAAACCGGAAAAATCCTCAATGCAAACCCCGCCTTTTCGAGCTGGTCCGGGTATACACCGGAAGAGCTGATTGGAAGGACGACGAAGGAACTGAATTTGTGGGTGGACCCTGCACAACGGGACGAGATTGTGTCAGCTCTTACATTACGCCGGGACATTTTTGAGAAAGATTTGCTATTCCGGTTACGGAACGGTGAGCATCGGACGGTCCTTTTCACGATGAAGTTCATAACCATCGGGAGTGGGGAATTCCTCCTCACCCGTGCACATGACATGACCGAACGCATGCAGGCAGAGGAGGCACTACGGGAAAGCGAGGCGAAATACCGTGACCTTCTTCATAATATCCATGATATTGTCTGGCAGACCACGGTTGATCTCCGTTTCACCTATGTCAGCCCTACACAGGAAAAAATCACCGGTTTTTCCAATAACGAGATTCTCGGCCGGTCCCTCCTGGAAATCATTACCGAAGAGTCCGCAGCGATGGTGAAGAAAAGGCTTGCACAACGTTTTGAGGAAGCAAAATCGGGGACAATTGGTAATGTGACTTTTTTTGAAGTTGAAATGCAGAGGAAGGACGGGACCATGGTCTGGCTGGAGATCAGTGCGAGTCCGATTATTGGTCCCGAGGGTTCACTTTCTGGATTCCGTGGTGTAAGCCGCGAGATCACGGAACGAAAACATGCGGAGGATGCCCTCCGGAAGGCAAACCAGCAGCTTGGTCTTCTCGGCAGCATCACCAGGCACGATATCAATAACAAGGCTTCAGTAATCCTCGGGTATCTTGCAATCGTACAAAAGAAATACAACGATCCTTCCTTGAAAGAGTACCTCGGAAAAATAGAATCTGCAATTAAGGCGATCCAATCCCAGATAGCGTTCACGAAAGTCTACCAGGCCCTTGGCAGCCAGGAACCGGGGTGGCAGGATCTGGATCAGATATTACCCCGTACAGAGATACCGGCAACGATTATACTGGATTCATTCGTGCATGGAATTGAAGTGTACGCAGACCCGATGCTCGGAAAAGTGTTTTTCAATCTTCTCGACAATTCGATGCGACATGGGGAACATGTCACAAAAATCAGGGTATCGTCCAGTCACTCAGACCAGGGCCTGAAAATCACGTGGGAGGACAACGGGATCGGTATTCCTCCTGAAGAGAAAGAGGAGATCTTTGAAAGAGGTTTTGGAAAAAATACCGGTCTCGGGCTGTTCCTTGTTCGTGAGATCCTCTCTCTTACAGGTATTACCATTTTGGAGAGAGGGGAACCAGGAAAAGGTGCATGTTTCGAGATTAGCGTGCCAAAGGGAATGTATCGCAAAAATGGTTAAGATGATTCATCATCTGGAACCATCCGGATACAGTTCGGTTGATCCAAGAAACAGAGGAATCCATTCAGTTACTAATAATACGTTCATTTCAGAAAATTTACCCGTCTGGGAACTATCTCATTGGGGGTTGCCTTAGCGGCGGGGCAAAGCCCCCAAGAGCGTCCTTGATTTCTTAATTAAGGCCTTATCTTTTATTTGAATTTTAAGTTTGAATAAATTGTGTTGCGTTTACTGACTACTCACCTAAAGTAATTACTTTTTGTGCAGTGAATGACAAAGGGATAGTATCCATCGTTATTAACGGTAAAGAGGATTGAAATTGTGCTGGAGTAGGACAAACTATTGGTCCTCATACATGTTCAGCGTAAGTTGGTTGTTATCAATTCCCCGGCATGATACGTTGCTATTTTGCACAGATCAAATTTCAGGTAATTTTTTAAGGCCTGATTGAGTTCTGGTGCATCATATGTATAATAATCCGGGTAGAAATGGTGACAGTTTAGGTGCCCTGATCCTTTTCGATCAGTTCTTAAAAGGAAAGATCGCAGTGTTCATATCCCAGGAATACCGGGCTACATGGGTATAACTCCCTACCAGGGAAGGTGAATTGAATTGGTTTCGGCACGTCACAGCCTCCAGACAAAATTAACAGCATCGTTTGTCATCCTGATCCTCCTGATTTCGGGTCTCACGTTTTTTTATACGTACGGGGCAACGAAGTCTGCCTTAAAGGAATCTGTCCAGGATGAACTTTCACAAGTTGCCGGCATAATGGCGACACAGGTCAACGGGGACACGGTCATTATACTTAAGCCCGGGGAGGAAAACACTACCCACTTTATCGCGATAAGGGACCAGCTGGTGGCGATGCGGGCGAATAGTAATGAAATTACGAATGCCTATATCATGAAAGACACCGGAAACGGCATTGTTTTTGTCGTGGATGATATCTATGGAACAGATCCAGATGCTGCACATATAGGGGAGAGTTACACAACAGGGGAGACCAGCACCATTTTTGAGGCGATGAAAAGCCCGGTGGCCTCAAAAGACTTCTACACGGACAAGTGGGGTACATTCATGTCCGGATATGCACCAATCCGCAACTCTGCCGGTGAGACGGTGGCAGTGCTTGGTGTCGATATGACCGCAGACAAGGTAATAGCAAAGCAGGATTTCATTGGTTACACAATTTACCTGATAATGGGCCTTTCAGCACTTATTGCCGGACTCATTATCTTTTATTTCTCAAGGACAATGATCCGGGATATCAGGAAGCTGAATAATACAGCCGAAAAGATCAGCATGGGCGATATGACAGCGATGGTGGATGTTCAGAGGGACGATGAAATTGGGGAACTCGCTAATTCATTCTCGAGAATGGTTACCAGCCTGAAAATATTGATGTCAGATGACGAAAACAAGCCGTGAGGGTTGGTATGAGCCAGCTGTCAGAAAACGTATTAAAAGAAACAACTGTGTACCTCGGACCGGCCTCAAAGAAATTTCTGGAGCGGCAGACACAGGCACACCTTAATAGTCTCCAGTTTGACAACCTGGAGAAGCAGCATATCGACGAGCTCGCGAAATGGGTCGGGATTTCGGCCGGGTTGCTGATAGGGAAGGATAAAGCGGAAGACCTGGTAAAAAAGATCAAGCTATTGTAAACCTGTGTCCGGGATATCCGGATATCGATTATCTTTTTTTTTAAAAAAAAGAGTTTAATTCAGGTTTAATTTCTGAATTTCCGATAACCTGCAACACAACCGGCAACGGCAAGAGCACCAATCACCGGTACCAGGGATGCAGGAGCTTTTGTTGTTGGTACAGGTGTTGCTGTTGCGCTGTTCTCGAGCATTTTTGTCGCCACCAGCCTGGTGGTCTTCGCCCCTTCGAGGGTGGGGTCAATCGCAAGTGCACGGTCCGCAGAATCTATCGCGTCCTTGTACTTCCCAAGGTGGACCTGGGCGTCTGCCCGGTTGGCCCACGCCTCACTGATTGCGGGGTTTCCTGCAATCGCAGAATTGGTTGCATCAAGGGCGTCCTGGTATTTTCCCATGACATTGAGTATTCCTGCTTTTTGTGTCAGAGCCAGGGTAAAATTCGGCTGTATCGCCAGTGCGTTTTCAGTTTCAACAAGGGCATCCTGGAATTTTCCCTGCGAAGCAAGATCGGAACCGTTGTTATAGGCCTTGATGGCCTCCATATTCTGGTTGGACATCATCACGGGTGTACCATTCTCTGCAGCGGATACCGGTATCGTTGCTACCAGGAGGAGGGCAAGTACGATACATGCGGTATACCCGCTCATTTTGCCTGTCAATTGTCTCATATTATCTCCTTTTTTGTCTGTTCCTTAATGTATAATATCTTCTTTGAAGAAATAATCCGGCCAGTGTTCATGATACCTGATCCTGCGACCGGGAATGAAATTTCGTCCATGAAAAAGATGAGTACACCCTATTGCCCGGGACATGCCTGACCGGGTGGCAGGGAAGTTAGTATAGTATGATGTCAGATAGTTCGTCTGATAATCATGGCAAATGAAACTCTGACCGGTAACAGCGCAATGGCTATAACCGGTGCAATTGTAGTGGCAATTCTTGTATATCTCACAACAACTTCGTGGTTATGGGCAGTAGTTCTGGGATTGATCGTTGGATATATCCTTATCGGCGTAAGGATCGTGCGGCCGACCCACCGGGTCCTTATCGAGTTCCTTGGTAAGTACCAGCGGTATGGCGGGCCTGGCCTGTACTGGATTATCCCTGGTATCCAGAAATTGTATTCGGTGAACATCACAGAAAAGCTCGTTAATGTTGACCGGCAGGAGATCATCACCAGCGATAACCTGAACGCATTCGTTGATGCACAGATTTACTTTAAAGTAAAGGAAGACGAGGTGCATGTGAAGGCGTCCCAGTATTACGTGTTCAACTACGAGTACCAGATAGTATCGCTCGCACGTACAACGCTCCGTAACATCATCGGTGGCATGACCTTAAAAACTGCCAACAGTGAACGAAACACCATCAATAATAACCTCGCAGAAGCGCTTAAAAAAGAGACGGCATTGTGGGGTATCGACATTGTCCGTGCAGAATTAAAGGAGATCCAGCCGCCAGCCGACGTGCAGGAAACCATGAACAAGGTGGTAAAAGCACTCAATGAGAAAGTTGCCGCAATTGATTTTGCAACAGCAACTGAGACCAATGCCGATGGCCAGCGGCGTGCCGCTATCAAGCAGGCTGAAGGTATCAGGCAGGCGACAATCCTGGAAGCGGAAGGTAAAGCAGAGTCAATCCGGCTCGTAAACGAGGCTGCGAATAAATATTTCATAGAAAATGCACAGAAATTAAAGCAACTGGAAGTGACCCAGGCCTGTCTTGAAAGGAATACGAAGATTATCGTTCCGTCAGGCCAGAGTGTTGTGAACATTATCGGTGGTTTTGGCGACACCAGTTCCCCGGCCACTCCAACAGAGTCCTCCGGGACCGCAACGGTGCTGAAGACGCTCGGGATGGGTGGCGGGAACTACTAAATCCCAAATGGGAAGTGGTTCCCACAATCCGTTTTTTTCTAACAAGGACACCTTTTAATTTTCCACGGGAGTACCACATTGTCTATGCAGATACTGGTTGCCTATGCGACAAGGAAGGGTTCAACAGGGGAAATTGCGCTGGCTATCGGGAAAGAACTGGAAGGGGAAGGACACCAGGTCAGGGTTTCCCCATTAAAGGAGATCTCTTCGCTTGAAGGTTATGATGCAGCAGTTATGGGGGCCCCGGTATATACAGGTCATATTGACGAGGAACTCCGGAAATTTGTCGAACGGAATAAAAACGGGTTGAAAAATATTCCCGTAGCCGCATTTGCGGTAGGATTAGCGCCGGTGAACCCGAAGATCGGGTCCTCTTCAGCTCTCGTGGAACAGCTCAAAGGAATCGCCGTACCGGTTAACCTGGTGGCGATGAAGGTGTTTGCCGGGAAACTGGACCCCGCACAACACTCGTTTATGACGAAAACCATGATTTCCCTTATGAAAGCCCCCACCGGAGATTTCCGGGACTGGGACCTGATCAAGGTGTGGGCAAAGAGCCTTCCAGGACTATTTGGGGCATGGAATGCAGAGTAGATACCAAAAACCGGCAAGAATATAATTTAAAACATCGAGGAGAGTCACAACATGGTGAAGGTAGGCGTACACGTATCAATCGCAGGATCGATTGCAAAAGCGGTAGAGCGGGCTGGGCTGGTCTCCTGCGATACATTCCAGATTTTTTCAAGGAACCCACGGGGATGGGCCTGGAAAGACCTCGCAGAAGAAGATGTACAGGCGTTCAGGGGAGCCCTGAAGAAGGCCTCAATTTTTCCCCCGGTTGATCACATGCCCTATCTCCCGAACCTTGCCGGGCCAAACCCGGAACACTACGAAAAATCCATTGCAACACTTACCTCAGAACTCAGTCGTTGCGGACAGCTCGGGATCCCGTACCTCGTCACCCACCTTGGTCATCACCCTGGAATGACAATAGGGGAAGGCAGGAAGAATGTCATGAGGGCAATTAACCAGGCTCTTGGTGAAACTCCCAATGACGTGATGCTGCTCCTTGAGAATACGGCAGGTGAAAAGAACGGGGTGGGTAATACCTTCGAAGACATCAGTGCCGTCCTGGATGGTGTTGTGGACCGGCGCCGTACCGGGGTCTGCTTTGACACCTGCCACGCCTTCGGTGCGGGCTATGACCTCCGGACCGATGATGCGATTGAAGAGACAACGGCGAGGTTTGACGAGATAATCGGGCTCGGGGAAATCCGGGTAATCCACTGTAACGACTCGAAGGGAGAGCTGGGAAGCGGCCTTGACCGGCACGAGCATATAGGGATGGGAAGCATCGGGGAAGACGGGTTCCAGAGGATACTCCGGCACGAACCGTTTTCCCGTCTTCCCCTTGTGTGCGAGACCCCGGTTGATGCCCGGCGGGATGATGCGGGAAATATCGCGAAAGTCAGGGAACTCGCCGGGTAGCAGTCCTGAGGTTCATCGATAAAAAGGGTCTGTGAAAAAGCTGCCAGTCTGAATCGTGGAACAATTGCGAATGCCGCCTGGACATGGGAAAGGGGATTTAGGAATACATTCAAAGGGACCGGACCCGTTTTCCCAATATGTGACGAAAAAATGGCTCTGCTGATATCCTGCATTATAGTATAAAAAGCGGTGTTGCTTATTCAGGGGGTGAAACCCCCTCACTACCCAGCCACCGTAAGATATTCTATGGGCTAAGGTTCCCCTGAACGGTTTCTGAATATATGGGTTGAATGTCCCTATCCCGACCGGGACCACCATAGAGTTGGCGCAGAGCAACGGGAGCGTGAGTAAATTTCAGGACGCCCCACATCCGTTAAGATGGGTTTTACCAGGGTATCCGTAAAGCCAAAAAATTAGTAATCGCCTGAAATGGCACTCACCAGGCCTTCAAAGCACTTTCACAACCATCAGGGTAATATCGTCATACTGGGGTGCCTTCCCGCTGAATGCAAAGACTGCCCTGATAATATTCTCCATAATCTCACTTGCCGGACCTGAAGATACACCTTTGATCGTATCCATCAGGCGTTCAACTTCAAACATCTCCTCCTTCTCGTTGATTGCCTCTGTTACCCCGTCCGTGTAAAGAAGGATAATATCTCCCGACTCCAGTCCTACTTCTGCCTGTGAATACTCCGCATCATCCATGATCCCGATCGCGACACCTGTCGCTTCGAGTTCCTCTGTCTTTCCGCTGCTGCCCCGGAAAATGATCGGGGGGTTGTGACCGGCATTTACATAAGTCAGTTTCCTCTCTTTTTCATCGAGGACCCCGTAAAATAAGGTGACAAACATCCCTGTCTTGGAATCAGCTGAAATAATTACATTGGCATGGGCAATTATTTCTGAAGGAATTTTAAACCAGGTAGATGATACCCTCACAATAACCCTGGAAAGTGCCATGAACAGGGCAGCAGGGACCCCTTTCCCGGAAACATCCGCAATAAGTATGCCCATACGGCTTTCGGAAAGCGGGATCACTTCAAGGGGGACCACATCAAAAAAGTCCCCTCCCACCTCTTTTGCAGGAAGACTGGTCGCAGCAATATCATACCCTTTTATCTGGGGAATTGTTTCTGGCAGAAAACTGCGCTGTATGTCGGCTGCAATTTCAAGTTCAGCGTTCTTTCTTGCAATTTCGTGTTCAAGTTTTTCCTTCTCGCGCCGGGTCTTCCGCTCGTTCAGCAGGTTGTGGATGATGGTCGTGAAAATGAACACTCCGACCGCATTAATGGCGATCATCGGGATTGCCACGACGGTGATGATCATTACGACCTGTGATGCCGGGGTAGCGACAACGATCGCAATAAGGGATATTAACGATTCAACGAGGATAGTAAAAATAACGGCATATTTGCTGGAAATCAGCTCCTTTTTATTCACGACATAGACTATCCCGCTGAGAAATCCTGCAAGGACCGGGGCAACGAATCCCGTATACATGTAGGGCCCGCCCTGCGCCATCCGGTATATACCCCCGATAAGCCCTGCTCCAACCCCTACAACGGGTCCACAGGTAAGCCCTGCAATAATGGGTCCCAGGTCACGGACATTGAGCACTGCACCGTATAAGACAACCCCGCTGATGGTCCCGTACACCGACAGGGCCCCGAATACAACAATAAGGAGGAGCTGGGTTGAGAGATGTGGATGGTGTTCGAGGACTTCAAGAAAATACCTGCTCCGGGTGAAAAGGTATGCAAAAACGATGATCACGCAGATCATCTGGAAGAGCGTGATCAGACTCTGGAGGATATTGATTTCCATGAACACATCTGAACTGTTCATGATAAAAATTCGGCGATCTGAAGATCGATTCACAGGAATATCCGGATGTATTAAATCCTGCATGAAACAAGCAGGACCCTGGTTCATTCAAATACCAAAGTCCGGAAAACGTAGTGGACCCGTTGTATTATGAAGCATCCCGGAAATACTCATAATTAACACCGGAAAATAATGTGTTTGCAGGAATTGGTTATACGTGTCTGTACCAGGTATGTCCCATGGTGATAGTGTCGGCATTTCGGGAATGGGATATTACATACCCGATGGTATCCTTACGAGCCATGAAATGGCCCACCGGTCCGGGATCCCGGAACCTGTATTCCTGGAGAAGATCGGGATAGAGAGGAAACATATCGCGGGGCCTGATCTTCATCCGGCGGATATGGGGGTGCGGGCTGCCAATAATGCAATCGATGATGCCGGGATCGATCCAGGGGAGCTCGATATCCTGGTATATTGCGGTCTTGGTTACTATGATTACCGGTTCTGGTCGCCTGCTGCGAAAATACAGGATAAAATCGGGGCAAAAAAAGCGTATTCTTTTGAGATCAGGAACGGCTGCAATGGTGGAAACCTCGGTTTGCATACCTGTAAAGAGTTGCTCCTTGGTGATCCTGAGAAAGAGTACGCACTTGTTGTATGCAGCGAAAAGCTCTCCATGAACATTAATTACAAGAATCCCGGTTCGCTTTCAGGTTTCTCATTTGCGGATGGTGCAGCGGCAGCGGTGCTCGAAAAAAACAATGGGTGCAACCGGCTCCTTGCGTATGCCAGTGTCACCGATGGTTCGCTTGTTGATCATGTTAAAATCCCCCATGGTGGGACCAGGAGTCCTCCGACGAAAAACCCGCATGATGAGAAGGACTATTGTTTATGCGTGGATGACCCGGAAGGTCTTGACCAGATCTTTTCACATATTTACCTGAAAAATTACCTGTATATCATCAACGAAGCCCTGCGGAAAAGCGGGTACTCTTCCGGGGATATTGATTACCTTTTCATGAACCAGGTAAAAAAGAGCCTGACCCGGAATATCATGGCAGGCCTCGGTCTTGACCTTTCCAGGACTATGATTACCATGAAGGAATATGGGCACATGGGGTCGGTCGATACCCTCTTTTCGCTTGCCAGGGCACGGGAAGAGACGTGGG
>Ga0194039_1000161_pt1 | contig 43038 bp, 26 predicted proteins | sample JunL228m_MetaG_FD_148679 | JGI IMG/M metagenome (GOLD analysis project Ga0194039, IMG submission 148679) | Anoxic zone freshwater microbial communities from boreal shield lake in IISD Experimental Lakes Area, Ontario, Canada - Jun2016-L227-8m | ecosystem: Environmental > Aquatic > Freshwater >...
TCCGGCAGACTTACGGAATATCACACTGTCGGTTTGGGTGACAGTCCTTTTACAGTATGATGATGCTGTATTGTAGACATACATGTTGTCGGTCTGAGCTTTGAGAACAGGCGACATCATCAAAACTACTGCAATTGTCGAAATTATTCTTTTCATAGTTTATTACTTCTTTTCATAAAAAATAAAAAATCAATGCGCAAAGATCTTCCCTGGTGTACCCGACGAAAAATATGTTCTGCAAGTTGCCGGATAAGTCGGCTCAATGAGGACATTAATCTGCCAACAGAAGTACCTTAAACATGAAATCCCAAAACTCAAAACCCGCAGTGGGAAGGATGTTTCAACCTGGCTTCAGCAGATAATAAAAATTACAGGTACGATAGGTTTAAAAGAAAATGGCCATCCCATGGGGACAGCCTTTCAAACCAAACTATTAACCGACCAAATTTATGTGATTGGTAACCCGCAACCCGGTTCAGGGTTGGCGAGTCACGGCTCAAGCTTAAGAGATCTTGATCTCTTTCTTGATTTCCAGCCTGGCTTCTTCGCGCTTCGGCATGGAAACTTTAAGAATACCTTCCTGGTAATCAGCTTTTATAGACTCAAGATCAATCGTCTTGGGCAGTGTGAAGGAGCGGCTGAAAGAACCATAGTAAAATTCCTTGCGGGTGTAGTTCTTGCCTTCTTCTTTCTTTTCATCTTCAATTTCTGCGGAAATTGTAAGGACGCTGTTTTCAAGATGTATCTTGAAATCGTCCTTTTTCAGTCCGGGTGCAGCGATCTCCAGCAGGAACGATTCGTTCTGCTCAACGATGTTTGCAGCCGGGTCGGTGATACGTTTTCCGAAGAAATCACCCAGCTCGTTCTCAAAAAAGTTACTCATCATATCCCCTAAGGGGTTTCTCTGATGCCATCTGATAAGTGTCATGGTGTACCTCCTTTTTTATGTTGTTTTTTATGTTTACTGATGAGGTATGTTCAATTTTTATGCCAGCGTAAAAGCAAGCAGGTGTTCTGACAAAATGACCGTTATCATTAAGGTTTAAGCGACATTTTGGCGTTCGCATTGGGGTATTAGGTGCGAGAGACCAGCGCAGCAGCGTTGCATTAATGCAAGCGGCCGGCTATCCGCAATGCAGGAAGGTATTCACCAGCTTCAGTATCTCCTTCTCATTATCCTTTATCGATTCGCGCAGGAACTCATCATTATAGCTGCGGAGCTTCTTGATGATACCGTCGATCACCAGGGGAGGGAACACCCCGTCTTTTTCGAAGATCGCCCTCTGTTTCTGTAAAATACCGGCGCTTTTCCAGCAGGAATCGGGAAGATGCTGAAGGTCTTTCACCCTTTGTTTGTTCTTCTCATCGAAAATATTGATGTCGACATAAGTCTTTTCGGCATATTCGAGCGCATCCTTCATCTTCAGGCCGTGCCTTGCAGCGACCGTGAGCCCGGCGAACAGGAGGTAGATATCCGCAGACCCGTCGGGACATCTGAATTCAACGGTTTGCCTGCTGCCGAAACCTTTTTGTGTATCAGTTTCAAACGGGTTGGCATCGGTGATCATATCGTGCTTGCTGCCCCATCCAAGGGGTACGCGTACCAGCACAGAACGGTTGCGGTCGCCCCAGCAGATATTGGTCGGAGCTTCCTGGTGGGGAACCAGCCTGAAATAGGAGGTGGGGATGGTATTCCCGAAGGCGGTGAGGGACTGCGAAAGGTCGAGGTAACCGGCAATAGCGCGGCGGGCGGTATCGCTCAGCTTTCCGTTGTCGAGCATCTGGCTTTTATCGTTCTTCATCAGGCGGGTATGCACATGCAATCCGCTCCCGGCCTTGCCCGAAGTGATCTTGGGCGCAAAAGTAACGGTGACTCCGTATTTATAGGCCAGTGACCTGATGATCCATTTTGCAATAAGGAGTTGTTCAGCGGCATCTTCCAGCTTGACGGGAATGAATTCAATTTCATTCTGTTCGAAACTCAAGCCGGTTTCGGTAAAATTCCCTACTTCGGAATGCCCGTATTTGATATAGCCCCCGCAGTTTGCGATGGCTTTCATGGCTTCCAGCCTGAGGTTTTCCCATTTGCAGAAAGGAGCCGATTCATGGTAGCCTTTCTGGTCGGCAGCTTCGAAGAGGTTGTTCTTCTCCGATATAACATAATATTCAAGCTCCCCCATGACCTCAAACGCAAGGCCCGTATCCTTTTTCAGGGCTTCGTGCGACTTGCGCAAAATATACTCGGGCGAATTGGCAAAGGGCAGTCCGTCCTTATCGTAATAAGAACACATAATATCAATGGCAGGGAACTGCGAAAACGGGTTTACGAAAGCGGTGCGGTATCGTGGGATCACATACAGGTCGGAGGAACCGGCCTGAACGTAATGCGGAAAGAGGCTGGAACCGTCGACACGCTCGCCGGCGCTGAGGATGCTGTCGAGGTGCTTGCGGCTTTTGATCATGAAGTTCAGAGTCTTCAAACGCCCGTCGCCGCCGGCATAGCGGAAATTCAGCATGCCTACGCCTTTGGCTTCGATAAACCTGATGAGGTCGCTTTTTGTAAATTCTTCGGATGGCTTGTCGAGGAAACTGATGAGTGGGTTGGGATTCAGGACTACCGCTTCGTTCATGTCAATCGGTTTTAGATAAAGAATTCAGAGACTTGCAAAAGTAAGAATTTTCCGTAAATTTGATACATCATCAAAGCATGCAAAACAAAATGTCATTTAACCTTAACGAACTCATTTTTTTCTCCTCTTTTATCGTCTTTATTTTACTGATGCTGCTGCTCGACCTCGGTGTTTTTCAGAAACATTCCCATGTGATGAAATTCAGGGAATCGGTCATCTGGACCCTCGTATGGGTAAGCATTTCATTTGCTTTTTACCTGCTCATCAGGTTTCATGGGAACTGGATACACGGGGCAGATACCTTATCGGCCATACAGGAGAGGATAACCAGATTCCACCACCCGATAAGCATAAACGGACTGGGGCTGGAGGATGCCATCTGCCGTTATAATAAAAACCTTTCACTGGAATATCTCACAGGCTACCTTATCGAATATTCCCTTTCGGTGGATAACGTTTTCGTAATTGTACTGATCTTCCTTTCCTTTAAGATCAAGCCCCTGTACTACAAGCGGGTGCTGTTCTGGGGCATCCTCGGCGCCATCGTCATGAGGTTCCTGTTTATTTTTATTTCCAGCGCCCTGATACAGAGGTTTGAGTGGTTCCTTTATATTTTCGGGGGGATGCTGGTTATAATCGGCCTGAAAATGGGTTGGGAATTCATTTCCCATAAAAAGCAGGAGGAGATAGATACCGAGCATCACCCGGTAGTCAAGTTCATGTCGAAGTATTTCAGGGTAACCAAAGAGGACCATGACCAGAAATTCTGGATCATCCGGGGCGGCAAATTCTATTTCACCCCCTTGTTTATCGTTCTTATGATCATCGAATTCTCGGATGTGCTTTTTGCCGTTGATTCAGTGCCTGCGGTATTCTCGGTAACACTCGATCCGTACATTGTATTTTTCTCAAACATTTTTGCGATCCTCGGCCTCCGTTCCCTGTTTTTCCTGGTTATGAATGTGATGAACCGGTTTTATTACCTGAAACTCGGACTGGCTGTCCTGCTTAGTTTTGTAGGGGTGAAAATGCTGCTCGCCTATTTTTACAAACTCAGCACCAATCATTCCCTCATCATCATTGCATCCATCCTTGTCCTTAGTGTTGTCGCTTCATTGATCCGTTCCTTCATCCAAAAAAGTTCAAAATGAAAGAGAAATCCGGAAGAAAAACAAGACAGTTCCTGTCACCTGGCAAAAGCTTGCGCACGAGGCTGCTGCTTTGGTTCCTGGCGGTTTCAGCCCTGCCCCTTTTCATTATCCTGATCGTAGGGCTTCCTGTAGCCAACATTGTTTCCGAGAATTCAGCCATAAAGTCGCTCGATTTCTCGTTCAGGCAGGAATTTAATCAGATCGACCGTTATTTCAGGGAAGTGGTCATACTTTCACAGCAACAGGCTGTGAAAGATCTTTCGCTTAAACTGATCAACAGCATACAGGCAAGCGGAGTGAAAAAGATAAAAGGAGCAGCAGGGTCCGCCAACATAGAAGAATATGGAAAAACCCTGGCGGGTTACGCTGACCGGTTCAGGAAAATTGCAAAGGAATCCGGCTTTTCTGATATGATGGTAGTAAAGTCCGGGGGAGAGGTCGTTTTTTCGCTAGGCGGCAACAGCTTGGCGGGCAGTAATATTTTATCCCCCCCCCTTGACAGCACTATCCTCGGGGATGTATTCCGCAAAGCCCGGGCCGGAAGGGAAACGAGGATCTCAGTGATTGGGATGCCCCTGAAAGAAAAAGAGATGTGTTATTATATCGTCAATCCCGTCACTGAAGGTGATTCAGTCCTTTGCTATTCCGCCGTCAAGGTGCAGGCCGACAGCCTGTATGGGATGCTTGGTAATTTAAATGACCTCGGATCTACGGCCGTGGCCTTCCTTGTTTCCCCTGATCTCAGGATCGTTGCCAGCAGCGACCCGGAAAAGCCTGCATACAGCCTGATGAAGAGCATTGAAAACACTGCTGAAGGAGTCCAGGCCGCAGCGATAATAAAAGCTCATCAGTCTGCCGGTCCCGATGACCGCAAAATATTGAAATTCAAGGACCGTTCAGGAAATCCCGTTTACGGGCTGATCCTGCCGGTGGAAACCTTGCTGAAATTCGGGCAAACGCTTGTTCTCGTTCAGGAAATGGGTAAGGAAGAAGCCATTGGCGGCATAGGCGGGGTGATCCTGCTTGTAACCATCCTTGTGAGCGGGTTCATGGTGCTGGTATTTTTCTTATCCATTATTATTTCAAGGAGGATCATAAAGCCCATCAACGTACTTTCAGAATGGGCCGAAAGGGTTTCGACAGGGGACCTTTCTTATGCCGACATCAGGCATTCGGAGGATGAGATCGGCAAGCTGGCCGGCAGCTTCAGGTCGGTTGTGGATTCGTTCATGGAAATCTCGGATGTGTCGGTGTCAATGGCTGTCGGGGACTTTGAAAAACAGGTGACTGTAAGGGGACCAAAGGATGTCCTTGGCAAATCGGTGAACGACATGCTCGCCAGTTTCAAAAATGTGATCAGCCAGGCCACCCTGATCTCAAACGGGGATTATTCTGACGAAATGCAGCCGAGGGGTGAAAAAGACAGCCTTGGCAAGGCCCTTCAGCAGATGACCAGGACCCTGCGGGAAAATTCAGTTGAGATGGGGCAGCAGGACTGGCTGAAATCGGGGATGGCCGAACTGAGCATGAAACTCAGCGGCGACAAGTCCATCCATGATGTCACACACGAACTGATCAAGTTCCTCGTGGGATACCTTGAAGGACAGCTTGGTTTGTTCTACCTGGCGGATGAGCAGGATGATCTGATCCTTACTGCCACCTATGCATTCCATGACCGCAAAGGCAATTTCAGCAGGCTGAAGCCGGGTGAAGGGCTGGTCGGACAGGCGGCCCTGGAAAAAGAAATTATCCTGTTCAGGGATGTGCAGGAAAACGCAGCCAGCCTGAATTATGGAGTGGATGAAAAAATACCCGCCCACTTCATCATTGCCCCGCTGGTGTTCGAAAACAAAATAATAGGGGTGGTGCAGGTTGGCAAACTGGAAGCCTTCACTTCACTCCAGAAAAAATTCGTGGAACAGATCCTTGAACCGGTTTCTATTTCCCTGAATACTTCCACCGCCAGGGTCAAGGTCAAACAACTCCTCGACCAGACCCAGCAGCAGACCGAACGTTTGCAGGTACAGCAGGAAGAACTACGGCAGACCAATGAAGAGCTCGAAGAACAGACCAAAGCGCTCAGGAGTTCCGAAGAAGCCCTGCAGGCCCAGCAGGAGGAATTGAGGGTGATCAACGAAGAGCTCCAGGAACGCACCAAAACGCTGGAGCAGCAAAGAGATGACATCCGCATTAAAAATACTGAACTTACCAAAGCAAGGAACGAGATCGAGGAAAAGGCCAAAGATCTTGAATTTGCCAGCAAATACAAATCGGAGTTCCTGGCGAATATGTCGCATGAACTGCGGACCCCCCTGAACAGCATCATTGTGCTTTCGCAGCTGCTTTCTGAAAATAAGCGGCAGAACCTTACCGATAAGCAGATTGAATATGCCAGCACCATCAACAGCTCGGGCAGCGACCTGCTTGATCTTATCAACGAGATCCTCGACCTCAGCAAGATTGAAGCAGGCCGTATTGAGCTCCATCCCGAGACCATCGACCTGAAAGAGATCCTGAACCAGATGGATATGTTTTTCAAACCTATGGTGGAAAAGAAAGGCTTGGGCTTCAACCTGAATATTGACGGGAAAGTGCCTTCGAATATTTTCGTGGATAACCAGAGGCTGCAGCAGATATTGAAGAACCTGCTTTCCAATGCGCTGAAATTTACCGAGAAAGGGACCATAGCCCTGGAAGTAAGGAGGCCGGCCGACATGTTTGAACTCAGCGGTACATCACTTAAATTGGAATCTTCATTGATGTTCACTGTAACCGACACAGGGATCGGGATACCGAAGGACAAGCTGAATATTATTTTTGAAGCCTTCCAGCAGGCCGACGGAACCACCAGCAGGCGGTTCGGCGGCACAGGCCTCGGGCTTACCATCTCACGTTCCTTTGCCCAGGTTATGGGAGGCGACATCCGCCTTAAAAGCGAAGAAGGAAAAGGCTCGGTATTCATCCTCATCCTTCCTGAGAAATATGAAGAAAACCGCAGCAAAGTAGCTGTTCAGGAACCTGTACAGCCGCCCGCAGCCAGGGTCCCGGCTGAACCGAAACATCGCCAGCCGAGGGCGTTGGCCAATGAAAACCCCCAGCACGACCACAGGGACAACCTGCAAAAAGGGGATAAGGTATTGCTGATCATCGAAGACGACCCGGCTTTTTCACAGATCCTTTTCGACCTTGCGGAAGAGAAAGGCTATAAATGCCTTGTCGCCCGCGACGGGGAGAGCGGATTGTACCTTGCCGACCTGCATGTGCCCAGCGCTATTGTGCTGGATATAGGGCTTCCGGGAATTGACGGGTGGGAAGTCATGGAAAGGCTCCACCAGGATGCAAAAACAAGGCATATCCCGGTCCACTTTATCTCGGCTATGGATAAATCGAGGGAAGCCCTTCAGATGGGGGCGATTGGTTATCTTACGAAACCCGTCAGCATAGATAAGCTGAGGGAAGCCTTCGGGCGTATTGAGGATGTCATCTCAAAACCCATGAAGAAGTTGCTCGTGGTCGACGATGACCTTATCATTCAAAAGAGCATTATCAGCCTGATTGGGAATGGGGATGTGACAACAACGGCGGTGGATACCGGGAAGGAGGCATTTTCTTTGCTTGAAAAGGAAAATTTCGATTGCCTTATACTTGACCTGGGGCTGAAGGATATGAGCGGATATGACCTGATCGAAAAAATTCGTTCCAACTCCAGGCTTGCCCATCTTCCCATCATTATTTATACAGGCACTGAGTTAAGCAAGGAAGAGGAAGAGAGGCTGCAAAAATATGCCGACAGCATCATCATCAAAGGCGTACGTTCACCCGAACGCCTGCTGGCCGAGACATCGCTTTTCCTTCACAGGATAGAAGCCAACCTGCCCCAGGAAAAGCAGGAGATGATCAGGATGCTCTACAGCCAGGAGGATGTGTTTCATGACCGTACCATACTGCTTGTCGACGACGATTCCAGGAATGTTTTTGCCATTACTGCCGTTCTTGAGGAAAGGGGGCTGAATGTTATCCCGGCCGGGAATGGCCGTGAAGGGATCGAAAAACTCATGGCCAATCCCGGGGTAAACCTGGTGCTGATGGATATCATGATGCCTGAGATGGACGGCTACGAAGCAATCGGGCTGATACGGAAGATGAAGAAATATGAAGACCTCCCAATCATAGCGCTTACGGCTAAGGCAATGAAGGAAGACAGGGACCATTGTATTGAAGCCGGGGCGAATGATTACCTCGCAAAACCGGTCGACAGCCAAAAGCTGCTATCTTTGTTAAGAGTTTGGCTGTATAAGTAAGCTATGAAGAAGTCGCAGGAAGAACAGCTTGAAAACCAGGATATCGAGATCAGGTTACTGATCCAGGCGATCTATGATAAGTACGGCTATGACTTCCGCAACTATTCCCAGGCCCATATCAAACGCAGGATGCTCAACCGTTTCCATCTTTCAGGCATGAGCTCCATCTCCCAGATGATCCATGAGTCGCTGGTGAATCATAAATTCGTTGACCAACTGCTGATGGACCTTTCCATCAACGTGACGGAAATGTTCAGGGATCCCTCGTTTTACAAGGCAGTGCGTGAGCATGTCGTCCCTGTTCTGAAGACCTATCCTTTCATCAAGATCTGGCATGCAGGCTGTTCCAGCGGCGAGGAGGTGTATTCCATGGCCATTCTCCTGAAGGAAGAGGGCCTTTATAACAGGACCCAGATCTATGCGACCGATTTCAACCCGGTCATCATCAAACAGGCGAAAGAAGGGATCTATCCTATAAACAGGATGAAGGACTTCACCCTGAACTACCAGAGGGCCGGAGGCAAGGCTTCGTTTTCTGATTACTATACCGCGAATTACGAATCGGCCAAACTGCTGGATTCCTTCAAGAAAAACATAGTGTTTGCCACCCATAACCTGGTTACCGATTCGGTGTTTGCCGAGGTCCATATGGTGGTTTGCCGCAACGTGCTCATTTATTTTGACCGACAGCTGCAGGATAAGGTGATCGGGCTCTTTGCCGATTCCCTTACCGGGGGAGGGGTGTTATGCCTCGGATCGAAAGAAAACCTGCAGTTCTCGGGATATTTCGATAACTTTGATGGTCTGGTGACCGGTGAGAGGATTTACATTAAAAAGTACAAGGTATGACGCCTGCCAGGAAATATAATGCAGTTGTTGTGGGGTCTTCGGCAGGTGGTTTGAATGCCCTGAAAACCTTGTTGCGGAACCTGAACAGGGATTTTAAATTTCCTGTGATCATTGTGCAGCATATAAGCCCTGATTCGGAAAATTACCTCATCCATATCCTCAACGACCTGAAGCGCCTGAAGGTGAAGGAAGCAGATGAAAAGGAACAGCCCCAGCCGGGCTACGCCTACGTGGCTCCGCCGAATTACCATCTCCTGGTTGAGCCCGACCAGACTTTCACCCTCACGGTCGACGAAAGGGTGAATTATGCAAGGCCGTCGATAGATGTGTTATTTGAAACGGCAGCTGAAGCCTACAGGGAACACCTTATCGGGATTATCCTGACCGGGGCAAATAATGACGGCAGCCACGGGTTGAAACGGATCAAGGAGATGGGCGGACTGGCTATCGTACAGGACCCCGATACGGCCGAAGTTGACTCTATGCCCAAAGCTGCGATCCAGGCCTGCACCGTGGATTATATTCTGCCGCTTGAGGAAATTTCTGCGCTTCTGAATAGTTTATAATTGGAATGCCTTAATTATTGTGTTTATGAGCCTCAAACCTAGAATACTGATCGTGGATGACAATGTAAGCAACATCATTGTCATTGAAGAATTGCTTTCCGATCTGGATGTTGAACTTGTAAGGGCTAAATCGGGCCTGGAGGCTATCGAAAAAACAAAACAGCTGGAATTCGCCCTCATCCTGATGGATGTGCAGATGCCGGGAATGGACGGTTTTGAAACCGTAGAGATCATCCGCCAGGATAAAAAAAATATTCTGCTCCCGATAATTTATATCACGGCAATCTATAATGAAAATTATTACAGGACCAAGGGCATTAAGACAGGCGCTGTGGATTTTATTGCCAAACCCATAATCCCCGACCTCTTTATAGGGAAGGTCACTTTGTTTGTCAATCTCTACAAACAACGTATAGTCCTTGAACAGGAAGTGATTAAACGAAAAGAAGCTGAAGAGGAAATGAAAGTAGCCCGCGACCAGGCAAGGGAAGCCGCTCACGCAAAGCAGCTGTTCCTTTCGACCATGAGCCACGAAATACGCACCCCTCTGAATGCCATCGTTAATACGGCAAAACTTCTGAAAGAGGAGAATCCCAGGGAGGACCAGCAGGAAGATATCGAGATCCTTGTGTTCTCGGCCGAAAACCTGCTTCACCTGATCAACGATATCCTCGACTTTTCGAAAATCGATGCCGGCAAGATAGAGTTTGAAGCGATTGAATTCGAGATGAGAAAACTCATGAACGGCATCCACCAGAGTTTTGACTACCAGGCCACCCAGAAAGAAATCACACTCGAATTTATACTTTCGCAGGATGTCCCGGATGTGATCATTGGCGATTCAGCGAGGTTATCGCAGATACTGATCAACCTGGTTGGCAATGCCATTAAATTTACAGATAAGGGAAAAGTCATCGTGGAAGCCTCTTTGCTTGGAATCAGAGATAATACCGTTGATCTTGTGATCAGGGTATCCGATACAGGAATTGGCATCCCCGCCGATAAGCTGCAATTCGTGTTCGAAAGCTTTACCCAGGCCTCTTCATCCACTACCCGCAAATACGGCGGCACAGGGCTTGGGCTTGCGATAACCAAGAAGCTTGTTGAAATGCAGGGAGGAAAAATCGAAGTGAAAAGCAATTTAGGCCTGGGGAGCATATTCTCTGTGACTATGCCATTCATCCGCAGCGAGAAGACCCATCTCGACGAGGATATGCTGATGAAGGCAAGCTTCCAGAGCCTGGCAGGGTTAAGGGTTATGGTTGTTGAAGACAACCTGGTGAACCAGAAGATCGTCTCAAAGTTTTTAATGAAGTGGGATGTGAATGTGGATGTGGCAGAGAATGGGAAGATAGCGGTTGAAAAGGCAAGGCGTAACACGTATGACCTGATTTTAATGGACCTTCACATGCCCGAAATGAACGGGTATGATGCCACTTTCGAGATCCGGAAAATGGAAAATAATCCGAACAAAGACCTGCCGATTATCGCGCTGACAGCTTCAGCGTTTATTGAAGACCGCGAAAAGATCTATACTTACGGGATGAGCGGGTATATCATCAAGCCGTTCAATCCTTCGGAGCTGTACTGGAAGATAGCGCCTTTCATAAGGAAGTGAAATGTTGTCACATCCTGTTTTTCTCCAACAGCATCGCCGCCGCTGTATACGGACTGATATTACCCGCTATGACTTCTTTTTCATAATACGCCAGGGCCTGGGCGATATCCTTGCGGCCGTAAAAATCGCGTTTTATAGCCTGGTCTATGGTTTCGGTAAGCACCTGCCTGAACTGTTCTTTACGTTGAAACTCGAAAAATCCGCTGGCTTTCGTGGTTTCCCTGTAGTTTTCTATGTAAGTCCACACAGTTTCAATACCCATCCTGGCCCGGGCGGAACAAAGGTCAACCACCGGGTTCCAGCCGCTTTCGGCAGGGGGGTATAAGTGCAGGGCGTTTTTGTATTCCACCCTCGCGGCTTTTGCTTTATTGACATTATCGCCGTCGGCTTTGTTTATGAAGATCGCATCGGCCATTTCCATGATCCCGCGCTTGATACCCTGGAGTTCATCACCTGCTCCCGCAAGCATGAGTAAAAGGAAAAAATCAACCATTGACCTGACCGTCGTTTCAGACTGGCCCACGCCAACTGTTTCAACCAGGATCACGTCGAACCCAGCCGCCTCGCAGAGGATGATGGTTTCCCTGGTTTTACGGGCGACGCCGCCCAGGGAACCGGCCGAAGGGGAAGGCCTGATATATGCTTTCGGGTTGACCGCCAGCTCTTCCATCCTTGTCTTATCTCCAAGGATGCTGCCTTTGGAACGGGTGCTGCTTGGGTCGATGGCAAGAACCGCGATCTGGTGATCATGGGAGGTGAGAAACATGCCAAGCGCTTCGATGAAGGTGCTTTTACCAACTCCCGGAACCCCTGTGATGCCGATGCGAATTGATTTCCCCGACCAGGGGAGGCAGGCATTGATGATATCCTGGGCTTTTTGCTGATGGGAATGAAGCGAACTCTCAACCATGGTGATCGCTTTGCTGAGGATAGTTCGGTTGCCATACCTGATGCCATGAACAAATTCTTCGGTGCTCAGAGACTGGGGACGTTTTGCTTTAAGTTTCCTGAGCGCATCAGCATTGACAGGGTCAGGTTGTTCAATCCCATCCATCACATTCAGGGCCGATTTAAATTCCTTTTTTGGGTTCATCTTCCTGCCGTCATTAAGCCGTCTTTCCTTCGGTCATCCTTCGCTTATCCTTCGGTCGTCTTGTCCTGAAATAGCTATGCATGCGAAGGTGCCTGATATCGGGTTTCAGACAGACCAAAAGTACGAAAAACCCCCAATTGGAAATATTTCGCAATATCCTTTTATCATTCCCTGGAAAATTTCTATCTTTGCACCCCCAAACCTCTCCGTAGCTCAGTTGGTAGAGCAATTGACTCTTAATCAATGGGTCCCAGGTTCGAATCCTGGCGGGGAGACAGGAAAATCAACCACTTACGAGTAAAATTGTAAGTGGTTTTTTTATTTATACAAACAAAAGTACAAACAAATAGTCGGATTTTGCCCATCTTCTACTATTGTTTGAGAGGATGTAAACTACATTTAATCTGATTTAGTCGTGTGGCTTGGCTCATCAATGAGAATTGTGCGAAAACACTCAGCTTTTCCATTTAAACTGTTACAAAAAGTACAATCTTTTTTTATGGTTCATTAATGTTACATGCCATGGTTATTATTTGTTCAGGAATTTTTGAGTTCTGTTTGCAGCATTTTGTCTGATATTGTAATAGTAAAAAGGATAATCAAAGCTATGGTAAACACCTTTTGGAAACCCACTGAGTGAATCTAATATGGCTATTCTGGATTCATCGGCAGTTGAGCAAACCAATACCCCCTTTGCGATATCTACGCGGGCATCAGCATATTGTGATATTTTCACCCATACTCCTGCCTTATTTGGAAAAAGTGATCCCAGGCCCTGTGAAGTGTCTGCTAAAGTTTCGCTTCTCGTCCAGGTGATAGGATTTATCACAAGGCCAGTATCACCATATATTACTGGATTCACTCCGGTAAAACCATTTGCTTCGGTGTTATATGAAATAATCACTCCTGTATCATCAGGGCCAGTCGCAAATTTCAGGTGAGGATTAGCCTGGAGAAATGCTTTTGTAACAGGACCACCGATTACGTATGCCGCAATCATTCTGGAATAAACCTGCGGATTAGCTTTCAGGTATCCGGATAAAATATTACAAACAATATTTGCTCCTTGTGAATGTCCGGCTAATATAAACGGACGTCCCTGATTGAAATGCTTTATGTAGTAGTCGAAGGCCGCAGTAGCATCCGTTGTGGGAATTCCAGCGATCACATTTAATCGGTTATCAGGTGATGAGTTGTCTTGCCGGTAATAGGGTGAGTAAACATTAGCTGCGGTGTCAAAAGCAGTGGCTTGCCGTGCAAAGGCTGATGCTGCACCTGCCATCATGAGGGAGTCGTCAATTGCGCAAATCATTGAAGTGGAATTATTCTTTGTCCAGGACGTTGTTGGATATAAGTAAAAGACATCTGCTTTGTATAGAGTCGCAGGCAATGACAGCCAATGAGCAGCTTGTGAATAATCAACCGAGGTTGAAACAGTGATTGTACTGTTACTTTTCTTGCAACCGTTGATAATAATTACTCCAAATCCCATTATGATTAAAGAGTAAATTAATGTGCTGATTTTTGTTTTCATTTTAGATTTTCAATTTGATGATTAATGGAGCAGCAGAACTATAACGTTTTTCAAATCATGTCTTTTTTACGGGCATAGAATAACCCCTGAATGAAACTTCGGGCTTAGCACACGCCAGGAGGTCGGACTTACATTGGTTTTTTTTGATATTGCGAAGATGGTCACGGTTTATTCTTTGAACAAGTTAAAGATACAACATATAAATACCATTGCTTGCAAAACGGATGTTATAAAAAGATTTTGCTATTCAATTCAAAAATTAAACAATTGTAATCATGAATGGTTTTTCCTGAATTTGCCATATTTCGATAACATCTATATATTTGTATATGATATGGGATGATCTTAACCAACCACGCTGTGTCAGGAATCTGAGACTATGGAAAGAAACCAATATTTACACTTTAAAAACAATCAGATGAAACATCTTCAAAAATCAGCATTAGTAATATTTCTGCTGTTTTGTTTATTGACAGCCGCATCTGCTTATTCACAGACCGGTAAGACTGACAAAAAGCCGGAAGCAGAAGAAGCTTTTAAAAAGGAGATCACATCTGCTCTGGAACTTTGGAATACAATGGCTAAGAACAGAGATGTAAATCATTTTATGGATTTATTTGATAAGACGGCGGATATTATCGTCGTGGGTTCCGACAGCGGCGAAATTTTCAAAGGCAGAAATCAGATAGAAGCCTGGATGAAAATGTTATTTGCTCACCGCAGTTTTTCATGGGACATGAACCGGGTAGATATTCATCATAACGGGAATACGGCCTGGGTTTTTATGGATGGAAATATGATCGTTTCCGATGATAAAGGAAAAACTGTAAAATTTCCTTATCGTTTCACTGGTATTTTAGTGAAAGTTAAGAATACCTGGAAATGGAGGCTCTTTGACGGCTCGGTGCCGGGAGGTCATTAAACCCCATGACATCAAAGGCAGTTTCCTGATTTGAATGAACTAATCCAGCATTCTGAAAAATGAAAAAAACAGCAATCCTTTTCATTGCAATTACGATGATTGCAATTCACGCTTTCTCCCAAAAGCAGGGTCAGGCCCGAATTGATTCCCTGCTCCGGCAATTCGCAAGATCAAAGGAAGATACGAATAAAGTTAAGCTACTGAACGAACTGAGCCTTACAGTCAGAGAAATCAATGCCGACGAAGGGATCAGTTACGCATTACAAGCTTTGTCGCTTGCCCAAAAACTTCACTGGCAACCAGGTGTTGCTGATGCAAATGTTGTTCTTGGCATGAGTTACTTTTATGGCAAAACCAATTATACAGGTGCGATAGACTGTTACTTGAAATCATTGAAGATCAGTGAAGAAATCCATGATAATACCAGGATCGCAAAAAGCCTGAACCGCCTTGGATTATTTTACTCCAGGTTGTCGGATTATAAGAAAGCTTTGGACTATTACCAAAGGGCATTAAACATCGCAAAGGAAGAAGGGAATAAGAATGGCATGCAAAAAATCATGTTTAATATTGGCGAGATCTATCAAAAGCAATCAGACTATCCTAAAGCATTGGAAATATTCAACCAGGCACTGAAAATAAACCAGTCTATTGGAAATAATCCGGGATGCAGCAGGGCCTTAAATGCCATCGGTTTTATTTACCGGTTAATGAAAGATTTTAAAAGAGCCCATCAGTATTGTGAAGAATCCATTAAAATGTATGAAGCTGCAGGAGATCAAATATCACTGGCTGCAGAGTTGGAAGACGTAGGAGATATGTACCGGCAGCAAACCGAGTACCTTAAGGCGCTTGAATATCTCTTTAAAGCGCTGAGGATTCAGAAAGAGTTAAATGAGAGAAGAAGTATTGCTTATAATTTCGGGGTGATCGCTTACACTTATTTCATGATCGCAACCGACCGCAATACAACCGTATTGAATAAGCTTTTTTCCGGGAATAAAAAGGCCGCAGTAAAAGTATGCATGACATATGCCGACAGTTCAATAGCAATCCAGAAGGAGCTGGGAGATCTTTATTACCTGCAGGATACCTATATTTCGAGGAGCCGTGCCCTGGAGCAGCTCGGCGATTACAAGGGAGCTCTTGAAAACCTGAAGCAATATAACATCATCAGTGATTCGATTTTAAATGCCGACCGGGAGAAAAAGCTCACCCAACTCTCGATGAAATATGAATTCGATAAAAAGCAGGCAACCGACAGTTTGAGGCATGCAGTTGAAAACAACCTGAACCAGCTCCGCCTGCAGAAGCAAAAGACATTTACATGGGCAGGTTTCATCGGCATGGCCCTGGTTGCATTTTTACTGTTCTTCGTATTTAAAAATTACAACAACCAGCGTAAATCCAATCAGCGGTTGCAAGCCGCTCAAAAGGAAATCCTGGAACAAAAGGAACGTGCCGAGCAAAGCGAAAGGTTCAAACAGCAATTCCTTGCCAACATGAGTCATGAGATCCGCACTCCGATGAATGCCGTGATGGGAATGACGAACCTGTTAATCGACAAAAATCCCCGGGCCGACCAGAAGCAATACCTGGAAGGGATAAAAAAATCCTCCGATGTCCTGCTGCACATCATTAACGACATCCTGGACCTGTCTAAAATTGAGTCCGGAAAAATGGAACTTGAGAAAACAGACTTCTCCCTCCGCCAAACAATTGAACAGGTAGTAGAAACCATGCAACATAAAGCCGAGGAAAAAGGATTGCATTTGCTGGGTGATATCAGTGACAGCATTCCCGATGTGCTTATAGGCGATCCTGTTCGTCTGAACCAGATCATTCTGAACCTTGCAGGAAATGCTATTAAATTCACTGAAAAAGGAAGTGTCGAGATCAAGGTTGAATCAATTTCCGGTGACCCGTCTGCTACGCTTAATCTCAGGTTTTCAGTCATCGATACAGGCATAGGGATACCGAAAGATAAACTTGAAACAGTCTTTGAAAGTTTTAAACAAGCCAATTCATCGGACACCAGGAAGTATGGAGGTACCGGACTGGGGTTGAGCATCAGCAGGCAGCTGGTGGAATTGTATGGAGGGGAAATCCAGATAGAGAGTGAAGAAGGAGCAGGTACCACGTTCTCATTTATACTCAATTTTGAAGAAGGTTCAGGGGAGAGATTGCATAAACAACTGAATGCTCATGCACACTTTGACGGGCACATCCTCGACGGATTGAAAATTTTGATTGCCGATGATAACGAGTATAACAGGATAGTTGCCGAGGATACGCTGAGATCAAAAGCTTACGTTGAAATAGAAACCGCATCCAACGGGAATGAAGCAATTGAGTTACTTAAAGCGAAAGACTTTGACGTGATATTAATGGATGTTCAGATGCCTGAAATGAATGGTTTTGAGGCCACCAGGTTCATCCGCACGAACTTTAATTCACCAAAAAAAGATATTCCGATCATTGCTCTGACGGCAAGTGTGCTGAGAACCGACCTGGATAAATGCAGGCAGGCCGGTATGAACTCATATATTCCCAAACCGTTCAGCTCTTCCCAGCTGATCCTTGGCCTTGCTGAAGTATTGGATATTAAAGTGAGAACGATGGAGAATTCAGTTGAAGCCGGGGAAACAGTGCCGCCTGAACAGGGGAAGGTAACTGATATGTCGTACCTCAAAACCTTCTGCGAAGGGGACGTGAAAAAAATGCAAAAGTATGTCAGCATGTTTTTACAATCAGCCCCGGTACTGCTAGAAAGAGTAAATGCAGCCATTGACGCGGATGATTTTGAGGAGGCAGCGAATCAGCTTCACGGTTTTAAGACTAAATTTATCATGATGGGTATGAAGAACACAGGCAGGCTGTCACTCCTGCTGGAACAGAAATGCAGAAGTAAATTAAAACCAGCCACATTGCATACAGAACTTAAAATCCTGCTTGGGGATGTTGAACGTGCGATCATTGAATTAACATAAAAGGTGGCGATCTTCCGATATTCATTATTTTTACAAAAAATATAAGCTATGGACCTGGATATGCCTAAGAAAATTTTCATTGTGGATGATGATACAATGCTTACTGAAGCGCTTAAAGATTATCTCACACGTAAAACCCTGAATGATATCCGTATTTTCAACACAGGCGAAGAATGCCTGAATCATCTCTCCGAAAACCCGGATGTCATCATCCTCGATTATTACCTTAACAGCGTTCAGAAAGAGGCAGCTAACGGCATGGAGATATTGCAGGTGATCAAGAAACATTACCCGGGGATGCATGTTCTCATGCTGTCGAGCCAGGAACGTTATGCCATTGCGCTTCAAACCATTCAGAGTGGCGCCGAGCAATATGTAGTAAAGGATGAGACTGCTTTCGAAAAGATCGCTTCACTGATCAGGGAACTTAATTAACCTGCGCCATGAAAACGCTAAAACACTATTCACTTGTCCTGATCATCCTCTGCTCTTTTGTTTTTTCCTCTACTTCATCCGCGCAGTTTATAACCATCGCCAGGAAAATAAAATCGATGCATTCAGGGTCGACCGATGTCGCTACAGTTATCGTTGATGCAAAAACATTTAAGGTTTACGGGGCGGTGATTGATACCCTGACCACCAATCCTAAATTTAAAATAAGCCAGAGGGATAATACCAAACGTTTCGTGGAATTCACAACAGGGACTTATAAAGTTTCAATGCAGGTTGATTCACTTGCCGCCGCATTGTCGCAGATCACGGTTGCCTCAGCTCATGCCGACAATGCAGAAAAGCAAGCAACAGATATAGCGGTGGATGTTATACAAACAGTTTGCCGGAAGCTCGCGATAAAATGCACCCTGGATAAAAAGTAAATCACATCATAGTATCCATGAACAACTACCTGAAATTTCTGGTTTTATCTGTGATCATTTTTATCTGCGGATGCGGCCACAAAAAAGATGTGCAGATTACAAACCTGCTGATGCTGAAAGGAGGGAAGACTTTTGCAGTCCCCACAGGAACCGCTGCCGACCGGTTCGTGATGAAGAAATTCCCTGATGCAAAAATCGAGTACTACAACAGTGTGCTTGATTGTTCCCTGGCTGTTAAAGACGGGAAAGCCGATGCAGCGGTCTATGACCTTCCCGTTCTGAAAAACATTGCGGCAAAAAATGGGGGCCTTATTGTTTTAGATGAACTGCTGTTTGATGATCAATACGGATTTGCCGTCCGCCCGGAGGACATGGCGCTGAAATCAACAATGGACGAAGTCCTCGCCCGGCTAAAATCAGACGGTACATACCAGGAGATGCAGAAACGCTGGTTCCCCGATAAGGGGAACCCCGGCCCCATGCCTGAAATCAAATTTACCAATGAAAAAGGAATACTCCGATTTGGAACGGCGGCTGTGAGCGAACCTATGTCATATGTCGACAGCAGCAAGCAGGTTGTCGGATTCGATATCGAATATGCCTCCTACATTGCTAAGAAATCAGGGAAAGTCCTGGAGATAGTCAACATGGAATTCGGGGCCATGATCCCTGCCCTGATTTCCGGCAAGGTCGACATGATTGGCGCTGGCCTTTCTATCACTGAGGAAAGGGCAAAGAAAGTCCTGTTCTCCCAAAGCTACTATCCTAGCGGTATTGCTGCGGTGGTAAAAGATAACCGTGAAAAGAAAAAAGCAACAACCGAATCCAGGATGAAAACCCTTGCCGATATAAAAAACAGGCGGATAGGGGTGCTGCTTGGAAGTGTCCACGATGCTTATGCAACGAAACAGTTTCCCAATGCAGCAATCTTTCAGTATCCGAATCTCTCTGATCTTCTCTTTGGCCTGAACTCTGATAAAGTGGATGTGGCATTCTCTGATCAGTCATCCGTTAATGATATCTTCAATAAAAACCCCGGGCTTGGGATCCTTGCTAAAAACGTATTTACAGTTAACATCGGAGCCGGATTTGACAAGGATAGCGATCAACTGCGGAAACAATTCAACTCTTTTCTTAAAGAGATCAGGTCGAACGGTGTATACAAGGACCTGGTCGAACGCTGGATGGATAAAGGGCTGGAAGAAATGCCCGGGATTACAAGCACGAACATCAATGGCCAGCTCAAAGTTGGTGTTGTAAGTGATCTTGGGATGCCTTCCACCGTCATGAAAAACGGCCGTTTGATTGGTTTTGACATTGAACTGGCACAGAGGTTTGCAGCCTATATCCACAAGGAATTCGTCCCGGTCGACCTGCAGTTCGGGAGCCTGCTTGCATCGGTCTCGACAAATAAGATTGACATCATCATGAGTTCTTTGATGATAACCGATGAACGCAAAAAACAGATTGATTTTTCCGACCCGTATTATGAATCAGGCGTCAGCGTCATTGCAAAGAAGATTAACATTGAAAGTAAAACCCTTTCGGGAGCAGGAACACCCGATGAATATAATGAAGATGAAAATGGCAATGTCTCTTTTTTCAAATCCATCTCAAACAGTTTTTACAACAACATCATCCTCGAAAAAAGGTATTTGAGTATCCTTGACGGGTTAAAAGTCACCATGCTCATTTCAATCCTCGCAGCAATACTGGGAACGCTCATCGGCTCATTGGTATGTTACATGAGGATGTCTAAAAGCAGGTTCCTTTCACGATCGGCCAGTGTGTATATTTCAATATTACGCGGTACACCTGTATTGGTTCTGCTGATGATCATATATTATGTTGTTTTTGCTTCGGTGAACATCAATCCTCTTGTCGTTGCCGTAATTGCATTCTCCCTGAATTTCGGCGCTTATGTATCGGAGATGTTCAGGACTTCCATTGAAAGCATAGATAAAGGGCAGAAGGAAGCTGCAATCGCAGGGGGCTTCTCGAAAATCCAGACCTTCTCTTACATTATCCTTCCCCAGGCTTTGCGCCATATCCTTCCGGTATATAAAGGGGAATTTATCTCGCTCATCAAAATGACCTCCATTGTAGGGTATATAGCAGTGCAGGATCTTACCAAGGCGAGCGATATTATCCGCAGCCGCACGTTTGACGCGTTTTTCCCTTTGATCATGGTGGCTGTATTGTATTTGTGCATCGCATGGTTATTTACCTGGGCCCTTGGTTTGATCGAGGTTTCGGTGGATCCTAAAAGAAAACGTACCAGGCAAACAGAGGAGGCAAAGCGATGATCAAAGTAAGAAACCTTTCAAAGCATTTTGGAGAACTGGTGGTCCTTAAAGATATCAGTACGGATATCAGTAAAGGAGAGGTTATCTCTGTTATAGGCCCGTCAGGAACAGGAAAAAGCACTTTCCTCCGCTGCCTAAACCTGTTAGAGGTCCCTACCGGCGGAAGCATTTTTATTGATGATGTTCCCCTGCTTGATAAACATACCGATGTGCCAAAGCTAAGGCAGAAAATGGGTATGGTTTTTCAGTCGTTTAATTTATATGCACATCTGACGGTTTTGGAAAACCTGACCATAGGCCCGGTCAAACTATTGGGAAAGAAAAGGGCAGAAGCCGATGAAAAAGCTTTTGAGCTTCTTAAGATAGTGGGCCTTGCCGAAAAAGCATACAGTTACCCCGATGAACTCTCAGGCGGGCAAAAACAAAGGGTGGCTATTGCCCGGTGCATGGCCATGGAACCTGAAATACTGCTCTTTGATGAACCTACCTCGGCCCTTGACCCGACCATGGTCAGCGAGGTCCTGGCTGTGATACGCCGCCTGTCAAGGGAAGGGATGACCATGATCATCGTGACACATGAAATGGAATTTGCAAGGAACACTTCCAGCCGGGTGTTTTATATGGACGAAGGGCTGATTTATGAAGAAGGCACGCCCGTGCAGATCTTTGATAATCCGCAGAAAGAAAAAACAAAAGCATTCATCAACAGGATACGCAGCCTGAATTGCCATATTACAAGCAGTGATTATGATTTGTATGGCTTGCAGGGCGAAATGGAGGTGTTTTGTGAAAAACATATGCTCACCAGGAGGGTCACAGGATACGTATTGCATATTGCTGAAGAGTTGCTGGTGCTTCAAAAGGACCTCTCGGATGTCAGCCTCAGCCTTTCTTATTCGGAAAAAGAAGGAGATGTGGAATTGAAATGCGATAGCGCCGGGCCTCCTTTTAATCCTCTTAAGGAAGATGCCCTCGAAGATGATATCGGGCTGAAACTGATCAGGGGAAGATGCAGGAGCGTTGATTACTTCTATGAGGGAGGGAGGAATATTCTCCTTCTCAGGATCAAAGGCGAATAATCCAGGCCTTTTAAAATTTTTAAAATATTTATCTAGAATGTTAGGTAATTGATAAGTGTTTTTTATATTCGCATCCTGTTTAACATTCAGTTTTTATGTCGATGAAAATCAGAGATAATAGTATAGCGCTTCCGGGAATAATTTTATTCCTTGTTATAATGGTCTTAGGTGTAATATATGTGCATTATACCTGGAAAAGGTTTGAAAACGACAGAGCAGACAAGGTAATGGAAATTGCACGGTCTATTGAAGCTACTTTGCCAAAGTCTGACCTTAAAATGCTTGAAGCCAAACCCGGTGATTTAGTGAAGCCCCAGTATACGTTGATCAAGAAGATCTTGAAAGCAATAATCAGGATCGATCCCAATGTCAGGTTTGCCTACCTCTATAATGAACAGAAAGGGAAAATATATTTCTATGCTGATTCTGAAGCCGAAAATTCCCCTGATTATTCTCCTCCCGGCCAGGAATATACTGAAGCCATGCCTGAATATCTGGTACCATTGACAAACGGAAAGACACTGATCGCCGGTCCTGTTTCAGACCGCTGGGGGGTTTGGGTATCTGTACTGGTTCCAATTAAAGATGATACAAACGGCAAACCGTATGCGGTATTTGGAATGGATTATAATGCAAAATCCTGGAATTCTTTTTTATGGCTTGAAGTATTTCAATCCTGTGTATTAGTGTTTTTACTTCTCCTTGCCTTTTTCTTTTTACTGATAATCCAGGCAAAAAACAAATCACTTAAAAATGATATCATTGAACGGAAGCTTGCGGGTGAGGCGCTTTTGCAAAGCCAGGGGCGTACCCGGCTTCAGCGTAATGCTATTGCCAGGATCGCCCTTGATGAGGTTATTGCTTTCGGTACGCTGACCCAGTCATTGAATCGGCTTACCGAAGAAGTTGCATCAGCGATCAGGGTATCACGCGCAAGTGTATGGCTATACACCGAAGATAAGGCTGCATTGCAATGCAGCTCCCTGTTTGAGGCCGAAGCGAATCGCCACAGCTCAGGAATACTTTTAAAAAGCGATGATTATCCAAGGTATTTTGAAGCTATCAAAAGAGAGAGCAGGATCAATGCCGATGAGGCACAAACTGACCTGCGAACAAGTGAATTTGCAGAGGGGTATCTTAAACCATTAGGAATAAGTTCAATGCTTGATGCAGGTATAACCCTTGAAGGTAAGTTAAATGGAGTGGTGTGTTTTGAACATACCGGTGAGAAGCGCATCTGGCATCCTGATGAGGAATCCTTTGCAAGCACAGTGGCATCAATCGTTGCCCAGATACTTTCTAATAATGTGCGCAAACTTGCCGAAGATGCCCTCAGGGTCAGCGAAGAAAAATACCGAAATATCTTCGAAAATGTCCAGGATGTTTTTTACCAAACCGACCTTTCGGGGATTGTACAAGAAATAAGCCCTTCCATAAAATATTTCTCACAGTTTAACAGGGATGAAATTCTTGGCTTCTCAGTCGACAAATTGTATAAAAGCCCCGGGGACAGGGATACTTTGATAAATGAAATTTTGAAAAATGGCGAACTTAGGGATTATGAACTTATTCTGCGGACAAAATCAGGCGTAACCAGGAATGCTTCAATCAACGCAAGATTAATTTATGATGCCCAGGGGAATCCCCACCATATAGACGGAGCCATCAGGGATATCACAGAAAGGAAACAGGCGGAAGCTGAACTGATCAAAGCTAAAGAGCGCGCTGAAGAAAGCGATCGGCTTAAATCGGCATTTCTTGCCAATATGAGCCACGAAATTCGTACCCCCATGAACGGGATCCTTGGCTTTGCCTCTTTGTTGAAGGAACCCGGCCTGACCGGGGAAGATCAGCAGGAATATATAAGGATCATCGAGAAAAGCGGGGCCCGTATGCTTAATATTATAAATGATATCGTTGATATTTCAAAAATCGAATCGGGATTGATGGAAGTTGATATTAAAGACTCTGATATTAATCACCAGATGGAATACATCTATAATTTCTTCAGACCGGAATTTGACAGGAAGAAAATTCAGTTTTCATTAAAAAATGGCCTGCCGTCAAATGAAGCCACCATAAAGACAGACCGCGAAAAGATCTATGCCATTCTTACCAACCTGGTTAAAAATGCCAATAAATATACCAACCATGGTTCAATAGAATTCGGGTACAATAAAAAAGGTTCATTCCTGGAATTTTATGTCAGGGATACAGGCATCGGGATCCCGCATGACAGGCAGGAAGCCATTTTCGAAAGGTTTATCCAGGCTGATATCTTCGATAAGCATGCCTTGCAGGGAGCCGGGCTGGGATTGTCCATCACAAAAGCTTATGTGGAAATGCTTGGCGGGAATATCTGGGTAGAAAGCAAAGAAGGGGTAGGCTCTACATTCTTTTTCACCCTGCCGTATAATGCCGGTCTGCAAAAACAAAGCATTGCCCCTGCTCATGTGCATATCGAAGAAAGTACAGTGAAAATTGAAAATCTGAAAGTTTTAATTGCTGAAGACGATGAAACTTCAGTAATGTTCCTTACCAAATCAATGAAGGGATTGGTCAAAGAAATTTTTCTGGTAAAAACAGGTATGGAGGCTGTGGAATTTTGCAGCAATCATCCTGATACGGATCTTGTATTAATGGATATCGGGATGCCCGAAATGAACGGATATGAAGCTACAATGAGAATACGCCAGTTCAATAAGGAAGTCGTAATCATAGCTCAAACTGCATTTGGCCTTTTAGGCGACAGGGAGAAAGCCCTGGATGCAGGATGCGATGATTATATTTCGAAGCCGATAGAAGGCGATTCATTAATGAAGCTGATACACAAATATTTCAATAATCAAACAGAATTATCCTGAAAAATATCTTGTTGTTTGGCAAACATCTCTTTAACTTTGAGGATGGGTTTTTTCGGTTTCAGAAAAATTGTTCAATATGAAAACAGAGCAGAGCGTATTTTCAGAAGAAAAGGGATGGGTAAGAAAAAGCAAGAGCGCACTTGGTAAGTCGGCCGGCCTTGTTTTCCTGTTTGGCAATAAAGACCTCCTTAAAGAACAGCTTCATATTGATCATGTAAAAAAGGAATACCCTGAAGCTCAGATCATCGGTTGTTCTACTTCCGGAGAGATCTGCCAGGAAGAGGTCTTTAATAACAGCATTGTTTGCACGGCAGTGTGGTTTGAAAAGACTGTTGTCGAAATTGCAGCAGAACAAATCGGTTCGATGGATGACAGCTTCATGATCGGGGAAAAACTGGCAGACCGGCTCGACAAGGAACATCTGGTGCATGTCATGATCCTGTCGGACGGCCTGAATATAAACGGAAGCGAACTAACAAAAGGGCTTAATAAACGTCTGGGTGAAAGGATCCCGGTTACAGGAGGTTTGGCAGGGGACCAGGCCAACTTTAACGAAACTGTAATTGTTCACAACAATATCGGCCGGAAAAACCTTATCCTTGCCATAGGTTTCTATGGTAAGGATTTAAGTGTAGGATACGGATCAATGGGAGGATGGGATTCGTTTGGTGTTGACCGGGAGGTTACCAGGTCAAAAGGAAATATCCTGTATGAACTGGACGGACTCCCGGCCCTGGAACTTTATAAACGTTACCTTGGCAGCCATGCAGCTGATCTCCCCGCTTCGGCCCTGCTGTTTCCCCTCAGCCTCCGCATGCAGGGATCTGAAACAGCTCTTGTACGCACCGTCTTGTCGGTTAACGAAGCTGACGGGAGCATGGTTTTTGCCGGGGATATTCCCCAGGGAGAATATGTGCGCCTGATGAAGGCGAACTTTGAACGATTGCTGGATGGGGCTAACGGGGCAGCCGAAATGATGAAGATAAGCCTCAGAAACCTGACTCCTGACCTGGCTATATTGATCAGTTGTGTAGGCCGTAAACTTGTATTAAAACTGAGAGTGGAAGAAGAACTTGAACGTGTGCGTGAGGTGACCGGAGATACAACAGTTTTAACAGGCTTCTACTCTTATGGGGAAATTTGTCCCACAAAACCGTTTTTGAACCATTGTGAACTGCATAATCAAACTATGACGATCACTGCTTTCAAGGAAAATTAATTCCTCCGATTTGGAAAATAATTTGAATAAACTGCTTCAACGCCAGTTAAAAAGGCGCTTCGGATCATCAGACAACATCCCTGATGAGCTTAAAGGAATTATTCAGGATATAAGCGAGACGTACAATAATTATGAAGATGATGCCGGGCTGCTTCAGAATTCCATTGAACTAAGTTCACAGGAGCTTCGTGATGCATTTTTAAAACACAAGAATGATGCAGAGACCCGGAAGGAAACATTAAACAGGATAAAGGAAGCCATCAATGCACTTAATCCTCCCGGACAAAACGGGGTCACCGACAGTAATGATGATCCCTCCCATCTGTTCAAATCACTGATAAAATTAATTGAAGAGCGAAAGCAGGCGGAAGAAGACCTCCAGGAAAGCAACCGGAAATGGGAAGCCATCATCTCTGCTTCTCCTGATGGTATCGGAATGATTTCGCCTGATGGTAAAATCCAGCTGATATCAGAAAAACTGGCGACCTTGTATGGCTATTCGGTTGACGAACTGGATAAATACATTGGCAGTTCCCTTTTGGAGTTCATTGATCCTTCAAATCACCCTCTGTTAATCGACAATATCCGCAAACTGCTCTCAGGGAAGAGCGATATAAGGCTCAGTGAATATCTTGCGGTTAAAAAAGACAAAAGCAGGTGTTATATTGACATTAATTCAACAGTCTTATTTGATCACCAGGGCAACCCGGTAAGCATTCTTTTTGTTGTTCGTGATATAACTGACCGCAAACAGGCAGAGGAAACACTGAATAATGAGCGTACGCTTTTCCGGACGATCATTGACCTCATCCCCGATGCGGTTTATGTTAAGGACTTCACCGGAAGAAAGATATTGGCCAATCCCAAGGAAATACAGTTTGCAGGAGTAAATTCTGAAACCGAGATCATTGGCAAGACCGATTTTGACCTTTATAATTTTAATGAGGCTTCCCTTTTCTGGGAGGAAGATAAGTCAGTTCTGACTACAGGGAACCCGGTTCTGAATGCTGAAGGCTTCCTGACCGACAGGGACGGGAAGATGAAATGGATACTGGTTTCAAAGGTTCCTTTTTTTGACATGCATGGTAAAATAACCGGTATTGTCGGGGTTACACATGATATCACTGAAAGAAAACTCGTGGAGCAGGAACTCCTCAAGTCAAAGGAAAAAGCTGAAGAGAGCGACCGCCTGAAATCAGCCTTTCTTGCAAACATGAGCCATGAGATCAGGACGCCGATGAATGGGATCCTGGGTTTTTCCAAACTGCTCAAGGAACCAAAACTAACAGGGGAAGAACAGCAGGAGTATATTCAAATCATCGAAAAAAGCGGCGCCCGCATGCTTAATATCATCAACAATATTATTGATATTTCAAAAATTGAATCAGGCCAGATGGAGGTTTCAATTTCCGATGCAAACATCAATGATCAGATCGAATATGTATATACATTCTTCAAGCCCGAGGCAGAACGGAAAGGGATACATCTCCATATAGAAATGGACCTGCCTTCTGAAGATGCCGTGATCAGGACCGATCAGGAGAAGATCTATGCGATCCTGACCAACCTTGTTAAAAATGCGATTAAATATACCAATGAAGGTACCATTGTCTTTGGCTATAAAAAGAAAAATGGGATCCTTGAATTTTTTGTGAAAGACACTGGTATCGGGATTCAAAGTCACAGGCACGAGGCCATATTTGAACGCTTTATCCAGGCCGATATTTCCAACAAACAGGCGATTGACGGAGCAGGTCTGGGCCTGTCGATCACCAGGGCCTACGTTGAAATGCTTGACGGAAAGATCTGGGTTGAAAGCCAGGAAGGAAAAGGATCGGTCTTTTATTTCACGATACCTTACAAAGTTGATATCCTGGGATCATCAGAGGCTGCTTTTCTGGTTTTAAATGAGGGAGAAACAGGCCCGGTGCAGAACCTTAAAGTACTGATTGTAGAAGATGATGAAGCATCGGCATTATTCCTGAAAGTGGCTGTTAAATTATTCAGTAAGGAGTTGTTAAAGGCCAAATCGGGCCAGGAAGCAGTTGAAATATGCCGTAACAACCCTGACATTGATCTTATCCTGATGGATATCAGGCTCCCCATAATCAGCGGATATGAGGCCACACGCCTGATCCGTCAATTTAATAAGGATGTGGTCATTATTGCACAGACTGCTTATGGTCTTGTAGGTGACAAAGAAAGAGCATTGGAGTCGGGATGCAATGACTATATTTCAAAGCCAATCGATACCGAAGAATTGATGGGGATATTAAAAAAACATTTCAGGAGCTGATATACAACAGGATGACGGCCGGGTATCCGTAAAGGGGCCCGGGCACCTTATCCTTTCTTGACCCTTACAGCATTCATGCCTTTAAAGCTGCGCTCTGTCTCAAAAATGACAGTATCGCCTTCCTTGATCTCTTCGCTCACATTGTTCACGTGGACAAAGTATTTCTCCTGGTTCTCAGAATCTTTTATAAAACCGAAGCCTTTTGAAGCGTTGAAAAATTCAACCTTGCCTTTGCGTATTGCATTGGCCTCTTCTACTTCCCTCTTGGGGACGCCTATCTGTATGCTCTCGGGATTGATTTTCTTTCTGTGGGCGGGATCAGGAGGAGTATCGGTGATCCGTCCGTTTTCATCAACATAGGCGATCATGTTGTCAAGCCCGCCGCCTGGCGAGTTTGCCTTACGTTCAGCAAGTTTCTGTTGTTTGTCAACGCGTTTTTTTAAACGTTTTTTTTCTTTTTCCCTTTTACTGAATGTTTCTTGTGAACTCGCCATTAATGTTTGTTTAAGGATTTCAATTGAGTTGCAAAGGTACGATAATAAACAAGAATCCAGTATCCGGGTCCGGAAAAGGCTTATGGACAGTATTTAACCAGTATCGTTACTCCTTTCACATCGAATGTTTTTCCCGGATTAATGGTGAGAATGGTACCAGGTTGAATCAGCAGATCTTTACAGGTCGCCCCGTCATTACGGATGACCGGACTGAAATTTATTCCCGGGTTCAGTCGCACATTATTGGTAGCTGCAGGAACTCCGCCTGGAGACCAGTTGGTTGCATCGTCCCAGTTAGGATTAGTAATGCCAAGCCATGTTTTATATGTTTTTGCAAGGAAGTCGTTGACCCCGACATCGGGGGGATTGAGCCTCGCGTTTCCATCAATGTCGTCGCTGATCCCCGGGATGCAAACCCCAAGGTCATCCAGGGCTTCGGGCCCGGTGCAATGCAGATCGTTCACCGAAATGAAATCCGGGTTCACCGAAACTGAAAGCTCATCCTGCCTGGGTGAAAATGAAAATTGCCAGTTCTTCAGGTTGAGATGGGTTGTACCACACTGAACAGTGCCTATACGGTTGGGATCAGCTGCATAAAGATCATTATGATTGCTGATGAAATTCGACACGCTGCATAAGCCGATCGCAAAATTCCCTGCAGCTGAAGGGGTGCCTCCCCATAGCCTTTTATTGACGAAGATATTGTTGAAGATATTCATCACTGCCCCTCCTTTTCTGAGAAAGCAATAGGTTGATGTGAGGTTACCTGTCCCGCCATCGTCGATATACACTGAATTGAAGTAATATTTATTCTTGACGCCTGCCTGGGAAGCATCATAGAAACCACAAAAAGTCTCATGCAAACAGTCGGAGGTGATGTAGCCAAGCGAAACCTCATTATTATAGAACGTGCAGCTGTCGGCCCCCCCGGCACTGTGAGTATCGGACCAGATGCCAGTGACCGTATCAACCACTCCCTCGTAATAGGGTACCAGGCACCCGAACTTATAGATCTTATTATCCTTCACGACAAGGTTCCTGCCCTTAACCTGTATCCCGAAAACACCGGGCTGGGCAGGATAGTATATACCGTGGTAGATATATTCAGGGGAAATGTCTTTAAGCAGAAAGATCCTGTTGTTGAATATCTGACCATTACAACCGAGATAAGATGCGCTACCGTTGCGGATGGTGCCTATTCCGACGAGGTCGTCGCCTGTACCAAAAGCCGAAACGGTAATGTTGGCGATCATATTGTTGCAGATATTGATCACATGGTCGAGGTGGTTAAGGACATATATCCCGTAGGAGGCCGTTCCGCTGCAGGTGATCGTTTCAACCAGCAGACTGTCACCAATCTTATTCCCGGAATAAAGACCTATATTTACATTCTGGTCAAGAACGCTGATACCTCTGAAAGTACCCGTGCTGATCCTGCGGATTATATTCCCGTCGATATTATCAGGCTGGCTTACCGATGTGCTGCTTGTGCCCATAACCTTGATCCCCCCTGATATCCCCGAGCTGCTTCCAAGTGCACCGGTCTCTGCTCCGCCAATGAAATTGTTGGTGATATTATGCCAGTTTCCTTTTTGCAGTTCAATGGCGGTCCCTCCGTCAGGTATGCCAACCGCTGTCCTGTAAAAACTGTTTCCCGAGACCATCCAGTTATCATTGCCATAATCAATCCATCCCTGTCCCGGTATTGTTGGCCTTGAAATAAATACCCCGTGTTCAGACCAGTTGTATATTCTGCAGTTTATTATGGAGTTTTGAATGCTTTTATGTTCCAGGGAGTCGGTACAAATTGCATTCTTAAGTTGTGTGGTGACATAGGAGATCTCACAATTATCTATGGTGTTATTGCTGTTCCCTGTCGGACTGCTGCCGGAACTCCCGAAATGAATTGCGCCGTTGTATGCTCCGTTATTTGCTTGAATAGCACAATTCCTGATCGTATTCGTATTCGCCCCGTTCTGGAAACGAATCACCTCACCTTTATCATTGTCATAATCGAAGGTTCTCATCAACAGATTTATTCCGCTCGTTTCACCGGGGATCCTCCCGTCAATAGTCACATTGCCTGCGCCGTTTAAAATGATCATGGGCCCGGTAAGGTTTCCTGATTGATAGGTCCATCTGGAAGGGGAGGTAAGGCTTCCCCCTGGCTGGATGAGAATAAAGGAATAGGAGGAAGCTCCTGTTCCGCTGGCGTTCAGCGTTGCAAGGGTATCATTGGTGATGTTGGAAATAATGGAAAGATGAATATACCCCGTAACAGTCCCGTCGTTGATGCGGTCAAAAGCATGTTTAAGGGAATGGAAATGTCCCGCCGTACCCACGGTATATGAAGTATATGCAAATTCATTGATGCCGGGATCAGGAGTAAGGCTGCGGCTGTTGCCGTCTATGTCATCGGTGATTCCGGTAAATCCTACCCCTGTATTATCCAGAAGGGCATTCGATGTAATGCGAAGATTTGTCTCTGAGTCGAAATTCGGATTCACGCTTAACGAAGCGGCATCCATGATAGGGGAGAACGCTCCCTGCCAGCCCGATAATGTCAACTGTGAACTGCCTCCGTTCACCGAACCCACGGTACTTGTGTTTTTGGCATACAGGTCATTATGGTTGCTTGAAAGATATGTGTTGGAATTCGAATTCACGACCACGGCCAGGTTCTGGGTTACGGAACTCACCCGGTTATTGAAAAATATATTGTTGACCAGCGTAACGGGAAAATCGTTCTCACGCATGAAACAGGACGTAATCCCCGTTCCTGAGCTGGTTCCTCCGATATAGATTGAATTGAAAAAGTACTTATGGTCACCGCTTCCTGTGCCTGAGATCCCCCTGTCGCGGATACCGTAAATGTGAATGTTATTGTTGTTTGTCCCGTTCGAAAGGGCTATCATGTTATTGGAAGCGGTAATTGTTCCATTTTTATAAACGATCCTGATCCCGTCCATTTCGGGGAGAGTCCCGGAACCCAGGCTGTTGATGGAAAAATCAGTAACCTGATTCTTTGAAACGGTAAATGTGCTGTTATCGGCGTCAAGGTTGATTCCTTCGACCCAGGTATAATGGCTTCCTCCATTTGATCCGGTGAACTGGGCAATGACATTTTCCGACACATTAATAATAGCGGAACTTGCTGAGATCCCAATACCTATGATAGCCGGCCCGTCGGCGCTCCCGTTGGAGTTCAGTTTCTGAACTGTGTTGCCCGAAAGCTCAATCGTATTTCCTGTTAGTGTACTGCTTATCGAAATCCCTGTAAGCACTGATGAATTTGATGTATTATTGATCTTCAGGGATTGTACCTGGTTGGATGAAATATGGATATCGGGTGCACCGGCATCACCCCATGCATGGATCCCCGTCAACGGCCCCGAACCCAGCATGATGATATCGTTTGAAGATTCCCCTCCTCCAATATAATTTGCCCCGTCGGTCCCGATGTATGACTTGCAGCCGTATGCTTCAATACAGGTGAATCCTGTGCCCGACAGATTCATTTTGCGGATCATATTCGAATTGATGTAACATTTTTGAGAGCTGCTCCCCGAAACATAGATCCCGTATGACTGGGAAGACGTATTGGTATTGGTCCAAACAGGAATCCCGCAACCTGGATTCCCCCCCCCGATATAATTCCCTGTGATCGCGAGACTGTCGCCTTCTGTTGCTTTGATCGCATAATGTGCATCAGGTGATGAAAACGATGCGGTCTGGTAAAAGCTGTTGCCCTCGCCCGAACCTCCTATGATCCAGCCGTCCCCGCAATTCGGGTTCAGTTTGATCCCTTCCGACATCCAGTCGTAGATAGCACAGTTTTTTATCGTGTTCCTGTGATTCCATGAATTTTCAGACGCGATTCCTTCATAAAGGGTCCCCGATACAGTATGTGTGATGTCACAATGGTCGATGACATTATGGGAATTGCCCTGGGATGAAGACAGGCCCGTTCCAAAATAGATGGCTCCCGTTGAAGTCGTATTGTTGCATGCAATATGGCAATATTCCACAGTGTTGTAAATTGCATTGTCACGAAGGAGGATTCCAACTCCCATGAACGTTGCGGCATTGTTGACAAGATAAAGGTTCTGGTCAGAGCCTGCGCCATCGAGGCGCCCGTCAACAGTCACATTTTTGGCGCCGGCAAGGTCAATGACAGCGGCGTCAATGCTTGCGGTCAGGGTCCAGTGACCTGAAGAAGGGCTCCCTGTGGGCATTACGACCACTGAGGTATACAAAGAAGATCCTGTTCCGGAAGCATTGAGCATGGCAGAATTGTTATCGGTTACATCTGAAATGATATTCAGCTGGATCTCCCCTGCGATCGAGCCCGAATTGATGGCGTCAAATGCCTGTTTCAGGGTGGCATAATCCCCGCTGCTTCCAACCGTTTTCACTACCGTGGCACCGGCAATTACGTTGAGAAGTAAAAATGCGGAAAGGAGAAGAGTTTTTTTCATATTCATGACCATGTCATTTAGTAAATGATTTGATCAAAATTAGTCATGAAAGAAAACAGGTACAACCGGATAAACATATTGTTTTATCGGGGGGATACCAGGTAGTGTAAGGGTTTGTGGTTACCTCACCAGCCGCTCTTTCATCGCTTTGATGACGACTTCCGACTTGGAATTGACGTGAAGCTTTTTATAGATGTTATTGATGTGGAAACGAACGGTGCCTATGGAAATGCAGCAATTATCGGCAATCATTTTGTAACTGTCGCCTTCAACGAGGCATTTCAGGATGTCCAGCTCCCGGGACGAGAGTGCATAATCGTTGTTTTTCGAAATGGAGGGACTTGCAAAAAATTCAAAAACTTTTCTTGCAATTTCTCCGGTCATGGGTGAACCCCCGTTATGAAGCTCTCCAATGGCTTCTATAATCTCCACGGCAGAGGATTTCTTCAGCATATACCCGGTTGCGCCGGCACAAAGAGCGTCAAATACCTTGCTTTTATCTTCAAAAATGGTAAGGATCAGGATATTGATTTCCGGGAAAGTCGCTTTGATCATCGCCGTCGCTTCAATTCCTGAAATGCCAGGCATGTCGATGTCCATCAGGATGACGTCAGGCTTGGCCACAACGCAGTTTTCCATAACCTTTGAACAATCAGGATATGCGCCCATGAGTTCAAGGGTCCCCGTTCCAAGCACCAGGTATGAAAGGCTCTCACGAAGGTCGTCGTTATCTTCATATATGGAAACCCTGATATTCATTTTCATTGATTTACTGAATAGCAATATTACAACCTGTGAATGGTAATTACAACTATATGATTATATGGTTTCTTGGTATTTGACTGCGGATTGCATTTAGCCTGGTTCATTTGAGGTTTACTTTAAGTATGATGCGGGTTCCATTTCCGGCTATCGATCTGATCTCAATTTCAGAATTGATCTGGGCAGCTCTAAGTTTCATGTTTTTTATTCCGTTCCGGGAGGTAGGTGCATCAGTGTTAAACCCTTTTCCGTCATCGCTTACCTCCATAAGAAATCCAGGGTGCTCCTGCCTGAAAGTAATATTCATCGATTTGCATTCAGAGTATTTTGCGGCATTGTTGACAGCCTCCTTGGCAATCAGGTAAATGTTCCTTCTCGCTTCCATAGGAAGTTGCAGGTCATTCATCTGCCGGTCAAACCGTATCACGTGCTTTATGTTTTTGGATTCAAATAGCGGTATTGCAAATTCACGGATACGCAGTCCCAGGTTCTGAAATTTATCATTTGAGGGATTTACAACCCAGATGATGTCGTCGATCTTTTCGAGCATTTTATGCGCATTGGCTCCGATAGTCCCAACGATCTTGGCCGATTTCGGGTTATCAAGTTGTTTCGACAGGATCTCGCTGAGAATTGAAATACTGCTTAGCGTAGATCCCACGTCATCATGGAGATCAGTGGCAATACGGGTCCTGAGCCTTTCAAGCCTTAAAAGTTCCCTTACACGGTAGGTGTAGATCAGAAAGAGGATACCTGCAACTGCAATAATGACCAGTGCTATAAACCACCAGGTTTTCCAGAAAAACGGCCGTATGATGAAGCGTGTGGAGGATTCCTGGTCAAGCCATATTCCGCGGTTTGCGACCTGGAAAACAAAACGGTATTGCCCCGGGGGCAGGTTGGTATATCTCGCTTCCCTTCCATTCCCCGCCATTATCCAACTCGTGTCATAACCTTCCATTTTATAACGGAACAGGATATGTTCAACATCCTGCAAACAGATGCCGGTGTAGCGGAATAATAAGTTATTCTGATCAGCCCTCAGCATAAGCATATGATCACGACGACTGAGTTCCCCTGTAGAAACATTTTTCCCGTTGACTTCAAAGGATTCAAGCAATAGTTTGATGGTCAGTGGGGTGAATTCCAGCTCCTTGATATTTTTTATTTCAAACTTTCTTTTTCCTCCGATGTAGATATTATTTTCCGGATCAATATACATGCTTTCATCAAAACTCAGGGGACTGTTCAGCCCATTGTGTTCATCGAACAGATGAATGGATTCATCATAGGGATTAATGTAAAGCAGGCCGTAATTTATCAGCCAGAGCCCTCCTTTATTGTCGGTGGCCATCCTTCCCGGCGTGGGGTCATTCAATCCGTTAGAAGTGTTAAAAAGTTTAAACCTGTAATGACCTTTTGCCGGCATTTCAATTTTAACCAAACCCTCTCCATCAACAATGATCCACATCCTTCCCAGTGAATCCCGAATAATTCCGTTGGTCCATCGTTTGGTAACACCAAACTTAAGAAGGGAATCCATCAGATCATTCCGGAAGTTATCCTTGGCGGGATTATAAATGCTTACTCCATTATCACTGGCTATCCAGATATCTTTATATTTGTCGCTGCAGATGGCTGAGAAGCGGCTGCCATCAATAAGGCTGTTAGGATCACGGGGGTCATGAAGATAATGATTGAATTGGGCCCTCGAAGAATCGATTCTGAGAACACCATCATTCCTTGTCCCTATCCATAAATTGGACCTGCTGTCCTCAGCAATGGTATAGATCCAGGGTTCTTTCATAGGTATAGGTTTGCCATCGGGCGTGCGGAATAATTTAAGTTTCCTGGTTATCCGATCCAGATACAGAAGACCTGATCGCGATCCTATCCAAAGCACTGATCGGGAATCTTTATACATGCTGAGAATACTGAGCCCATACTTGCCGGGATATTCTTTGGGAGGAAAAACATGCCATGTTTTAATCTTCTCATCCCAATCGAAAAGCCCTTTGCAATCTATGGCTCCGATATAAAGATGCCCTGTTAATGTATCCCTGAAAAATTCACTGATATTGGTGTTCTCATAGGGTACGGCAATTTCCCTGAAAGAATGGTACCGCTGATTTAAAATATTGATCCCAATATCACTTATAACCCAGAGATCTTGATTGTTATTCAGATTGTTTATCCGGATGACCGAATTGGACAACAGGGATGTTTCATCACCCGGGATCTTTTGATAAAACCTGAAGGAGTGGTCTGATTTATTGAAAACGCCAAGACCATGATCAATGGTAGCAAGCCATAACTCATTTTTGCTTTTATTTGTGATACCCACAATGCTGATAGGCTTCAGGGGGTCAAGCGGAAATTCCTGCCACTGCCCGGTTAGGAGGTCGAGGCAGTTCAATCCCTTGCCCCATCCGCAACTCCACAGGTAACGCCTGTTATCCAGGCGCAGGTCAATAATATCATAACCGTTATTGATATTTTTTTTATAATCAGTGGAAATGGTGCCTGTTGACTTATCAACCTGCAACAAACCCCCCAGGGAAGCAACAATCAGCTTCGAAGAATTCCGTGGATCCTGAATAATGCAGGTAACAAAATTACATGCATGCTCCCTGTCCGATTCGATTTCACTTTTATTTAAAGGGAATAATTTATATTCATATGGATTCCTGTTCATACGTACCAAACCACTTTCAGTACCAATCCAGATACTCCCGTCGGCATCTTCAAAAAAACAATGTATATTATTTACAGGGAAGTGATTTTTCCCTTTCCGGTAAACCGAGTATCCTGAAAATTCTTTTGTGAACGGGTTATAAACAGAAAGGCCGTCGACAGTTCCTATCAGCAGCAATGAATCATGAGTTTCAAGCAATGTATTGATGACTATATCAATCAGTGTAGAAGAATCATTGCGGTCATGTGTGAAAACTGTTAAGTTTCGCCCATCGAACTTTACCAGGCCATTATCAGTGCCTATCCACACATAACCCATAAAGTCCTGGAGAACGCAGCGTGTGCGGTTTGAAGGCAGGCCGTTTTCCCTTGTAAGATGCGAGAAATGCATGGCTTCATTTTGCGCCAATAACAAAACTGGAAAACAAAAGCATAACAGGATAAAAAACAGCCTTTGAAAAATCCTATGCAACATACGTATGTCCTGAAAGAACCCGGTCCGGAGCAAGTTCGGACCGGAATAATCTCTTATAAAGATACAAAGAGAAAACCAAATGGAAGGAAATGATTGAGTAAATCTCCCGATCCGATATCAATTCAGGATTATGTTGCTTCAGATCCGGCATCAGTCTCCGGGGCCGTCTTCTTTTTCAACTTATAGAACTTCCAGCCCCCGTATGCAACGCCCTGGGCAAGCAGGATTAAAAGCCCCCCGTCGATGGGGGCGCCAACAGGACCCGGCCCGCCTCCCGCAGGGTCCCCGTCAGGATAGGGAGGGCCTGGATTATCTGATAATGCCTTAGCGGAAGGGATCAGCAACAGGCACAAAATAAATAACCATTTACAGAATTGTATTTTCATGACACATCGGATTTCAGTTTGTCAAAGCTATTTTTCGTGTAATTACGAGATGGTCTGATTGTAAAATGGCAATATAATATCCGGCAGGGATGCCAGGAGTAAACTTGTTCAACGGTACATTCTCCAACCTGGCGACGAAAACCTCCTGGCCGAGAGAATTGAAAAGGGTCAGCGTGCCTTCAGCAGGCGAGTCATTGACCCGTTTCACATAAACTGCATCCCGGCAGGAATAGAGCTGTTGCTCTTCACTGTTCTTTGGATCGACTCCATAGTATAAATTTGAGAAATGAATAAGAAAACGGGCTCTGTCGGCCCCAGCCAGGTATGTAAAGGCATATGTATTATTTTGATTCAGGTTCTGTAATCTATGTTCCTGCAGATCTTCAAGAACAATTTGTATTCCGGGGGAAAAGCTTTGGATATTATCGGAAACAATATTGAAGTTCCCTGAAACTCCAGAGCTGAAGCCCATTGGAACGGACTGTTCTTTCCCCGTCCAGGGAAGTGCATTTAATGTCAGTGAATGGTCGGGAATAATGGAATAGAATTGAGGTGCATCATTATCCCCCCACATCTTATCGGCATCGTAAACTTCATCATAACCAAGGGTGGCAGCGGAGCGGAAATATACCAGGGCCTCATCAGACTTTGCGTTTGAATTGGATGTAGCGTTTAAAACAAGATAATCATCCAGTATCATATTGTCTTTCAGGTAGGGTTCACTATTGATCACCCTTGCTGAATTTGTGACGGCCAGGGAGGTGGCGGTTGAATTGGTCGTGCTGTGATGTACAAAAAAGCCCTGCTGGGGCGGGCAGTATGCTGTATGGTCACCTCCTCCTGCAACGTTGTAAATTTTATAGTTTCCGGCAGTGGGATCCCAAAACCAGGCTTTCTGCTCAACATCGTTCCAGGTAATGCTTCCGGAGCTGAGGTCGAGAGCGCTGCAGTATGGGTTCCCTACCAGGTTATAACCGTCGTAATCAGCGCCGTTTAAGGTTCTTGTAACCGGAACTGACTGGCTGCCGGTATTCAGCGACCCGGTGAGATTCACAGTATAATTTCCCATGGGCGGATTTGTGGAATGCGACCACAAGGCATACCCGGTCATAGCCGTGTTAAGTACCGAGTCCATGGCAGGGCTGGAGATATATTTCCAATTGTGAGCTGCTTCAAGGTAATACTTTACATAGAGGTTATGAAACGGAGCGACAGTAGTGCTGGCGACAGGAATACACAAGTAATGCCATTTCATCTGGGAAAAATAGCACCGGGTCCTTACGCTCCCCCCGTTATTGTATGTAATGCTGCCATTATCTATAAACTGGCCCAGTCCGGTTGCATCAGCTGCGATGACCAGGCCCCTGGGCTCATTGATCTCTGTCGCCCCGCTGCAGCTAAGGTCTTTGGTTGGGTTGATTGTCAGGCGGGAGCCGGAATGGATCCTGAGAGCAGACGCCAATGAACCGGTTTCTGTGATCGTTGCCGAATTCGCAGAAGTATCATAAACCGATGTTGCAACAGCCACCGGCCAGCTTACCCATTGCGCATTTGATGTATTTCCAACCTGCGACCAGCCCCAGGCTGCAGAGTAAATCCTGCCCATGTAAAGGTTTTGCATGACGTCAGGGTCATAGCTGTTAGGGTTCTTATATGACAACAGGCCTGAGGATGAAGGATCCTGATAAAATTCATTTATATTCATGAGCCCGGTGTTCCAGTTCAGGCCGGCAACCAAAGCACTGTTACTGATTTTAACCTGGGCAATGAACAGGGCCGTCCAGGTTGTAGGCATAAGATCAAAGTAATCAGATAAAACTTCTGATCCGGGATCATAAAGATGATCGGTTGAGAGTGATATTCCAATTCTTCCGCTTGCATTTACAGTGCCTACCAGAGTAGAATATTTGGTGGCATTGGCTGACAATCCGGTCCTTATAGGAGTGAAGTTACCAGTTGGTGTACCAGTTATGAATGCCCCTGATGTTGTATTCAGCGTTGCCTGGAGTGCATTGAAATATGTTCCGGATGCTGAAGCTTTCACTTCAACCTGGAATTCAAGCCGGTCGGTTCCTGAGACCCTGATTATCCTGGGATTAGTCAGACGAAAGCTCAGGGTTGGTTGACTTTCTGCGATTACAGAAAGCAGGAAAAATAAACCCAGGAAGAGATTTCTCAGGCGAAGATTTGCGGATATTTTCATGGGCCTCAATAATATTATTGTTATTGATTTATAAGATTTGAAACAGTATTATTCAGGGGACTGTAGAATCAATATTAAAATTCAAAACCCATTTTGTCTTATCACTGGTCTGAACGGTTCCATCCAGGTTGAAGTCGGCACCAAGGTAACCATCCTGGTTAAACTGGCTTACCCACATGGTTTTATCGATTGTCTGGATAGTCCCGTCCCCATTGGCATCAGCAGTTATCATGCACCATAGGCTCCCCAATTGCTTTTTACCGCTTCCAAAAATCTGGTCTGCCCCGCTTGAAAAATTGTAAACATATTTACCAGTGCCATCTTTTGCCACTCCCGAATTTGCCATTATTGCCAGGTGGTTTCTATGTATTATCACCGGGAAAAGGTTACTGCTTATCGCCGAATTATACACCCTTACCGCGCTGCTGCCGTCTGTTTCAACAATGGAACCGTCCTGTTTCAGGAAAGCAGCCCGTCTTTTCAGGACCGTTGCCGAAGTGGCGTTTGAAGCTATATCTGCCTGGCGGTATTCAATCAATACCCAGTCGACAACGTCATTTGGAATGCCGGCAACGGATTCAGGGCCCGCATAATTCCAGGGTGACACATTGTATGGCTGTGACAATGGGATGAGGCCACTTGTTTTAAGAGTTGTGTTCATATTCCCGGTTCCGGAATTATAAGGCCCTTCAAGAAAAGCAGTAAGGTTTGCATCAAATCCTCCCCGGCTTCCTGTAAAAGTGCTGAAAGATGTAAGGCCGTTGGCTGCGAGCTGGTGGGTCCCTGTATTGGTAGCATTGTATGTTATCAGGGGAGATGGATCAACCCTGGTGCAGAAAAGACTGCCTTCTGTCCCTGTCACATCGGCCGTCAAATACCGGAAACTGGCATTGCAGCTGAAGCTGGTTATAGCCGCCTGGCCCAGTGTCCAGTAACGTTTAAGGTAACTACCGGTAATACTGTCATTCGGGTATTTGTCATTTACCAGCTTCACACCGGCATAATTGCCGCTTCCGAAAGTGCCTGAAGCAAAAGTCAATGAGACTGGCGAATATTCGGGAGTCCCCGTTGCATCACCCACAGGATATGTGAAACTTAACGGGAAACCCGGGGATGATGGAAATTCCTTGCGAAATTCACCTGTCCCGCCGGCATCCACCATGGAAGCGGCAGAACCTCCTGAATCAACAGCTGCAGGACCCAGAAGGAGGTTGTTGGAGCCTAAAGTGATTATCCCGGCTTTAAATTTAAGTTCCCCATTCACTCTCGTTTCTCCCGCAATAGTGAGCCCGGCAGAATTGTTTATTCTCAGGTTCTCAATGATGTTCAAACCTTTAATGGACTGGGCCTCGGAGCCTGCAAACTCGATAAGGCCATTCCCAAGACTGTTGGATGAGCTGTTTTCGTTAAGCAGGTTCTTTTTCAGTATTAGCGTTCCCTGAACATCGAGAGTAGTCCCGCTCTGGACCGAAAGGTCATTGACCGAGGTAATAATTGCGCCTGAACCGATTACCAGCCTGCCTCCTGTTTGTGCATAGGATGCATTGATTACCAGTAAATTTGCCATCGCAAGTATCAGCAGAAACTTCAGGTGGGGCCTTCCATTTCCAAAATTATACATATCTGTTATTTTTTCAATGCAATACATCAAAGGTTGTTTTGTCGGATTTCTTTGTCAAAATTAGGCCAGGTGAAAATGGAGCGCAACTGAATAAACATATTGTTTTATTCCTGGTAAAAAATGAAAAACGGGATCTGATCCTGTATGAGAAGCTGCTATTTTTGCAGGGCGGTTTCAGCTTTCAAAATACTTCAGGGAATATGAACAATATTGTTACCCGCACATTTGGTGTGGATTTTATCTACTTCGACATTTTCTTTCTCGTTTGCTGGATTGTTTTCCTGGTTTATAAAAAATATTATACCGCGATAAGGTGGGGATTGGCCGGCTGGATCATCTATATCTTCATAGATTATTTACTATGGTTTCGCATTATGGGTTCAAGACATTATTCGGGTCCCATAGATACTGAATTGTTCTTTGCCTGGTTTTGTTTTTCCCCTGGTTTTGTTCAGTTTTCATACGTGATCGTGATGTTTGAAAAACGAAGCGTCCGCGAAGCGGTATTCTGGACCTTGTTTTTTTACTGCGGATGGACTGCTGTCGGATTGCTGTCACAGTGGATCCCGCTGGATGATACCCTGTTGCGGGCGGCCCGTGATATGGGGAAGGGCAACCAGAGACTGATCATGGGGGGATTAGCGCTGGCCAACTTCATTATCGGGATCATCATGGTATTTTATCACAAGATAAAATGGAAAGACCTTCTGTATCTTTTCCTCGTGGGAACCCTTGTGGAATTTGCCCTGGAATTTTCCCTTCTGGTATCGGGGATCCGTCTTGAACAGGGGCAATGGAGCATGGGGATGATGCTGGTAAATTCCCTCATTGAATTCAATTGCGGGATCATAATGATGTATATTATCTGGAGGTTCCTTTTCGGGAAAAAGTGGTAATTTCGCAATCTGAAATGAAGAAAGAAAAAGACCATATTACAAGGTTTTTACTGGAATCAAACGAGTATACCACCCCGGCGAATACCCATCGTTTCCTGTTTGACAGGCTTGCCCTGGGTACCAGGGCCTATTTCATGAGCCGGTATGTGGGTATTTGTTTTTCTACCCGGAGCGCCGCCATAAAGGGACTTTATGATACTGATTACTGGGTGTCATCTTCACATGATATTTTCAGGCTGATTGAAGGTTGCGGTGGCCGCTTCCGGATTTCAGGACTTGAAAATGTCAGGAACTGCAAAGGCCCGGTGGTTTTCATCAGCAACCACATGAGTACGCTTGAGACCATGATCTTCCCGGGCATCATTCAGCCTCTGAAAGATGTCACGTTCATCGTAAAAGATGCACTCGTCAGACATTGGGTTTTCGGAGCCGTGATGCGTTCCCGCAATCCTATCGTATTAAGCCGGAGCAAACCAAGGGAAGATTTCAGTATCGTGATGGCAGAGGGATTGAAAAGAATCTCCAATGGGATCTCGGTGATTGTTTTTCCCCAACATACACGAAGAACCCAATTCAATCCTGAAGAGTTCAATACCATGGGGATAAAACTTGCCGCCCGAGCCGGCGTTCCTGTAATCCCGGTTGCCATAAAAACCGATTTCTGGGGAAACGGCAGGTTCACAGGATACCTCGGCCCTATCGACCGTAAGAAAACAACATATAGCTTTCGAAGAAC
>Ga0194039_1000162_pt1 | contig 43019 bp, 36 predicted proteins | sample JunL228m_MetaG_FD_148679 | JGI IMG/M metagenome (GOLD analysis project Ga0194039, IMG submission 148679) | Anoxic zone freshwater microbial communities from boreal shield lake in IISD Experimental Lakes Area, Ontario, Canada - Jun2016-L227-8m | ecosystem: Environmental > Aquatic > Freshwater >...
CGGGCGTCGTGGATCGTGCTCTATACCCAGGCAACCAGTTCACAGGCATTCGCGCAGACCATCCGGGAGGGTCGGGAGAAGATCATCGACCTGGTGGCCAGACTGCTGGAGAACGGCACCAAAAATCCTGAGCCGGACAACGACTTTCACATGATGGCGGTGGCCCTGGTTGGGGCCGGGGAGGCTGTCGCGGCCCGGGTCAGTGTCGGTGACGCCGATGTCGACGAGGCGGCCGAACTGCTGATCAACCTGTTCTGGCGAGGCCTTAAAGGAGCGCCCGCACCGATCCGGTGAGGTGCGGGTGGCCCTCGGCCAGATCGCGTAGCGCGATATCCCAACCCAGCTCTACCCGGTCGATGTACACCCCGAGGTCCGACGGGAGGAACACCGGCTTGCCGAACCTGACCGCGTAGCTGACCGCATCAGGAAGTTGTCCTTCGATATTGGCCAGAACCGCTGCGGCACTGAACATCCCGTGTGCAATCGGACGTGGGAAACCGAACACCTTCGCCCCCAGCAGACTGGTGTGGATCGGGTTGTGGTCGGTGCCTATCGAGGAGTAGCGGCGGATCTGCCGCGGTGTGATTCGCAGAGTGGAGTTGGGTGGCGTCAGTTTCTGTGCCTGCGGCTGCTCGGGCTTGGGATCCCCGGACAGACTGGTGTGCTGCTGATGCAGGAAGGTGGTGACCTGATCCCAGGCGGGCTCATTGCCGACCGACATCCGGCTCACGACGTCAACCAGCAGACCCTTGCGGTGCTCGCGGAGATTCTCGGCGCGTGTAGAGATGCCGACAGTGTCGGTCACCGCGATCGGCCGATGCCGGGTGATCCGGTTCTCGATGTGTACCGCGCCCATGGCGGCAAAAGGGAAGTCGAAACCGGTGACCAACTCCATCACCGCCGGATAGGTCAGCACGAACGGATAGGTAAGCGGCACGGTATCGCCGTAGCGCAGGCCGGTGATCGCGGCGTAGGCGGCGACGTTTGCACGGTCGATCTCGACGCCGTCGACGGTGAGTGTCCGATCCGGCAGCCGATCGCCGCGGGGTATCAGTGGCAGTGAACCGATGGCCGCGCGCAGAAGATTAGTCAGCGCCATCACGCCCCCAGCATGGCCTGGCCGCATACCCGGATCACGTTGCCGGTGACGGCATTAGACGCCGGGCTGGCGAAATAGGCGATGGTCTCCGCGACGTCGACGGGTTGGCCGCCCTGATACAGCGAGTTGAGTCGACGGCCGACCTCCCGGGTAGCCAGTGGGATTGCGGCAGTCATTGCGGTCTCGATGAATCCAGGAGCCACGGCGTTGATGGTGATGCCTTTGTCGGCCAGTGACGGTGCCAATGCCGCAGTGATGCCGATCATGCCGGCCTTGGTGGTGGCGTAGTTGGTCTGGCCCCGGTTGCCCGCGATCCCCGCCATCGACGACAGTCCGATAACCCGGCCTCCGGCGCTGATCGATCCGTTGTCCACCAATCCCTCGGTAAGCCTCAGCGGGGCAAGTAGATTCACCGCGACCACCGCGTCCCATCGAGCGTCATCCATATTCGCCAGCAGCTTGTCGCGGGTGATTCCAGCATTGTTGACCAGGATGTCGGCTCGGCCGCCGTGGTGTTCGCGGAGATGGGCGGTAATCTTCTCAACGGCATCGGGTGCGGTGACATCGAGTGCCAGTGCGGTCCCGCCGACCCGCGCCGCAGTCTGATCGAGGGCCCGCGCGGAATCCTCAATGTCGATCGCCACCACATGGGCGCCGTCACGGGCGAACACCTCGGCGATGGTGGCTCCGATCCCCCGGGCCGCACCGGTGACGATGCCTACCCGGCCGGCCAGTGGCGTGTTCCAGTCCGCGGGCGCCGACGAGTCAGCGGTGCCGATGTAAAACACCTGCCCGTCGACATAGGCGGACTTCGCCGACAGGATGAACCGCATCGTCGACTCACAGCCGGTGGCGCCCACGTTGGCGCCGGGGGAGACGTAGACCAGTGCAACGGTGGCGCCGCGGCGCATCTCCTTGGCCAGCGAACGGGTGAACCCCTCGAGGGCCCGCTGCGCGATATGTTCGCGCGCGTCGGTGACCTCGTCCGGGGTGGTGCCCAGCACGACGATACGAGCCGACGGCCCGAGGTTGCGCAGCAGCGGGGTGAAGAACTCGAACAATCCGCGCAATCCGACGGGATCGGTGATGCCGGTGGCATCAAAGACCAGACCGCCGAAGCTGTCGGCCCATCGTCCGCCGAGGTTGTTCCCGACGATGTCGTAGTCGTCCGTCAGTGCTGCCTGCAGGGGTTCGGCCAGCCGGCCTTCGCCGCCGATCAGCAGCGGGCCGGCCAGTGGTGGATCGCCGGGCCGGAAGCGGCGCAGCGGCTCCGGTGCCGACAGGCCGAACTGCTTGGCCAGGAATGATCCCGGCGCGGATGTGATCACCTGGGAGATAAGGTCGGAAGCCACGTTCGCTAACGTACGTCAGATGGCCACAACGAACCGTCGCAGGGTCGCCGTGCTCGGTGGCAACCGTATTCCGTTCGCGCGATCGGACGGCGCCTACGCCGAGGCGTCGAATCAGGATATGTTCACCGCCGTGCTGACCGGTCTGGCCGAGCGCTTCGGCCTGGATGGTGAGCGACTCGACGCGGTGATCGGCGGTGCGGTGCTCAAACACAGTCGCGACTTCAACCTGATGCGCGAATGCGTTCTGGGCAGCCCACTTTCGCCGTACACGCCGGCATTCGACCTGCAGCAGGCCTGCGGAACGGGTCTGCAGGCGGTGATCGCCGCCGCCGACGGAATCGCAGCCAACCGATACGAGGTCGCCGCGGCCGGTGGCGTCGACACCACCTCCGACGCCCCGATCGGGTTGGGTGAGAACCTGCGACGCTCACTTCTTGCGGTACGTCGGGCGCGTTCGACGGTTGATCGAGTCAAGCTTGTCGGTCGGGTACCGGCCGCACTCGGTGTCGAGATCCCCACCAACGGTGAGCCACGCACCGGTCTGTCCATGGGCGAGCATGCGGCGATCACCGCGAAGCAGATGGGCATCAAACGAGTCGATTCCGACCAGTTGGCCGCAGCCAGCCACCGCAATATGGCGGCCGCCTACGATCGCGGTTTCTTCGATGACCTCGTCACCGGGTTCCTCGGTCTGTACCGCGATGACAACCTACGGCCGGACTCCACCGCGGAGAAGCTCGCCAAGCTTCGGCCGGTGTTCGGGGTGAAGGCCGGCGATGCGACCATGACCGCCGGTAATTCCACGCCGCTGACCGACGGCGCCTCGGTGGTACTGCTGTCCAGCGAGGACTGGGCACAGGCGCACGCACTGACTCCGTTGGCCTACTTCGTCGACGCCGAGACCGCCGCGGTGGATTACGTCACGGGCACCGACGGGCTGTTGATGGCGCCCACCTACGCCGTGCCGCGACTGCTGGCCCGCAACGGACTGGGCCTGGGGGACTTCGATTTCTATGAGATCCACGAGGCCTTCGCCTCGGTGGTGCTGTCCCATCTGCAGGCCTGGGAGTCGCCGGAGTACTGCAGGCAACGGTTGGGCCTGGATGCCGCGCTGGGCTCGATCGATCGGACCAAGCTCAATGTCAACGGTTCGTCATTGGCCGCCGGTCACCCGTTTGCGGCCACGGGCGGCAGGATCGTCGCCCAGTTAGCCAAGCAACTGGCCGAGAAGAAGTCGCGTACCTCGACGCCGGTGCGCGGGCTGATCTCGATCTGCGCTGCGGGTGGACAGGGTGTGACGGCCATCCTGGAAGCGTGAGGCTAGGTCCCGGGATGTCCTAGAAGGCGGCTTCGTCGAGCTCCATGATCTCGTTGTCCACCGACTCGATTACCTGTCGTGTGCTACTGAGCAGCGGCAGGAAGTTCTTGGCGAAGAACGAGCCGACCGCGATCTTGCCCTCGTAGAAGTGCGCATCTGCCGTGGTGACGCCGCCGGTGTCCAGCGCCTCGATGGCCGTGGCGGCCTGGCGCAACAGCAACCAGCCGATGACGAGGTCGCCCACGCTCATCAGGAACCGAACCGACCCGAGGCCCACCTTGTAAATGCTCTTGGTGTCCTCCTGCGCGGCCATCAGATAGCCGGTCAGCGCTGTTGCCATGCCCTGGACGTCCTCGAGCGCCTTGGCCAGCAGTGCGCGCTCGGTCTTGAGACGTCCGTTGCCGGATTCGTTCTTGACGAACTCGTCGATCTGGCCGGCCACGTAGCCCAGCGCCACACCCTTGTCGCGGATGATCTTGCGGAAGAAGAAGTCCTGCGCCTGGATGGCAGTGGTGCCCTCGTAGAGCGAGTCGATCTTGGCGTCCCGGATGTACTGCTCGATCGGGTAGTCCTGAAGGAAGCCGGAACCGCCGTAGGTCTGCAGGCTCTCGGTGAGCTTGGCGTAAGCCTGCTCCGAGCCGACACCCTTGACGATCGGCAGCATCAGGTCGTTGACCTTGACCGCCAACTCGGCGTCCACTCCGTGAACCGCCTTGGCAACCGCGGTGTCCTGGAAGGTCGCTGTGTAGAGGTACATCGCCCGCAGGCCTTCGGCGTAGGCCTTCTGCGTCATCAGGCTGCGGCGTACGTCCGGGTGATGCGTGATGGCGACGCGGGGCGCGGCCTTGTCGGTCATCTGGGTCAGGTCGGCACCCTGGATCCGGCTCTTGGCGTACTCCAGGGCATTGAGATAACCCGTCGACAGCGTGGCGATCGCCTTGGTGCCCACCAGCATTCGGGCCATCTCGATAACGTCGAACATCTGAGCGATACCGTCGTGCACCTCGCCGACCAGCCAGCCCTTGGCAGGTACGCCGTGCTGACCGAAGGTCAACTCGCAGGTGGTCGAGACCTTCAGGCCCATCTTGTGCTCGACGTTGGTGACGAATGCGCCGTTGCGCTCGCCGGGTTCGCCGGTCTCGAAGTCGAATAGCAGCTTCGGCACCATGAACAGCGAGAGTCCCTTGGTGCCCGGACCGGCACCCTCGGGGCGGGCCAGAACCAGATGGAAAATGTTCTCGAATAGGTCGTCGGAGTCCGCCGAGGTGATGAACCGCTTCACGCCGTCGATGTGCCAGGAGCCGTCGTCCTGCTTGATCGCCTTGGTGCGGCCGGCGCCGACGTCTGAGCCTGCATCCGGCTCGGTCAACACCATGGTGGAACCCCAGCCGCGCTCGGCGGCGAAGACTGCCCATTTCTTCTGTTCGGCGGTACCCAGCTTGTGGAAAATGCTGGCGAACCCCGCGCCGCCGGCGTAAATCCAGACTGCGGGGTTGGCGCCGAGAACGTGCTCGGCGAGCGCCCAGACGATCGCCCGGGGCATCGGCATCCCGCCGAGTTCCTCATCGATGCCGACTTTGTTCCAGCCCGCGTCGACCAGCACGTGAACTGACTTCTTGAATGACTCCGGGAGTGTCACGGAGTGCGTCGCCGGATCGAAGACCGGCGGGTTGCGGTCACCTTCGACGAAGGAGTCCGCGACCGGCCCCTCGCAAAGCCGCGCCATCTCAACGAGCATCTCCTGCACGGTGTCGGTGTCGAGGGCACTGAAATCGCCCACGCCGAAGGCCTTGTCGAGGCCGAGTACCTCGAACAGGGTGAAGACCTGATCGCGGACATTGCTCTTGTAGTGGCCCACTATTCCTCCTCGGTGAGAACGCCACTTTCGGGTTGGGTACTGACCCTGGGATGGGTAACTTCGCAAAAGTTACCCACCGGTAACATAAAATATATATCGGCCGCACTTTTAATGGCAAGCTTCTGTGACGAGGTACACCCGGGCCGCCGACAAATCGGAGGCCTGCAGTTGCCTCCTGCCCCGACGGCGGTCCGGGATCAATTGAAGTGGGATTCGAACGTGATTTGTCCGCCTAGTACGCAGGTCAACCCGTTTGCGTCGCCCCAGCTATCTAGCTAGAGTCAGTTTTCGCGTAGCTCGAATTTCGCGGTCGAACTGTGTGCGCAAGCGACCCCGACCCGATTCTCGTGAATCTTGCGGGCGACGCGGTCATCCCCGCGCCAGACAAGAAGGACCCCTTTGCGCATCGCACCAGCGACACCGGTCGCCATCATCGGTATGGCCTGCCGGCTTCCCGGCGGCGTGGACTCCCCGCAACGCCTGTGGGAGGTGCTTATCCGCGGCGAGAATTTCGTCACCGAGGTTCCCGCCGACCGCTGGGACTGGGAGCCCTACTTCGACCCTGAGCCTGGGGTTCCGGGCCGATCGGTGTCGCGTTGGGGTGGGTTCTTGGAGAAAGTCGGTGGGTTCGACTGCGATTTCTTCGGAATGACTGAGCGTGAGGCCACGGCGATCGATCCCCAGCATCGCCTGGTACTCGAATCGTCCTGGGATGCTATTGAGCATGCCGGTATCGATCCGGCCGATCTGGCTGGCAGCCGTACCGGTGTCTTCGTGGGCTTGACCGGCAACGACTACGAGTTGCTGTCCGCTGACTGCGGCGCTGCGGAGGGCCCGTACGGATTCACCGCGACAAACATCAGCTTCGCCTCCGGACGAGTCTGTTACGCCCTGGGTCTACATGGCCCCGCCGTCACGGTCGACACGGCGTGTTCCTCCAGCCTCGTCGCCGTGCATCAGGCGTGCCGAAGCCTGCATGAGGGCGAAAGTGACCTCGCGCTCGCAGGTGGGGTTTCGGTGACGATGGAACCGCGTAAGTCGGTCGCCGCGTCTCTGCAGGGCATGCTCTCACCGACCGGTCAGTGCCACTCCTTCGATGTGGCGGCCGATGGATTCGTGAACGGCGAAGGCTGCGTGATGCTTCTGCTCAAGCGGTTGCCGGACGCGGTTCGTGACGGTGACCGGATCCTGGCTGTGATTAACGGAACCGCGTCGAATCAGGACGGGCGAACTGTCAATATCGCGACACCCTCTGAGGAAGCCCAGACCCAGGTGTACCGCGACGCCATTGCCGTCTCCGGGGTAGATGCGGCCACCATCGGCATGGTTGAGGCGCATGGCACCGGAACGCCGGTGGGTGACCCGATCGAATACGCCAGCCTTGCAAGCGTGTACGGCATTGAGGGACCCTGCGTGTTGGGTTCCATCAAGACTAACTTTGGTCACACCCAATCAGCCTCGGGCGCACTAGGACTCATGAAGGCGGTTCTCGCCCTTGAGCACGGTGTCGTTCCGAAAAACCTCAACTACACCGAGCTCCCCGAAAAGCTCGCTGAGATCAGCACGAATCTATTTGTGCCACAGGAGAACACACCGTTCCCCGAGAAGGACGGTAGCCCGCGACGCGCGGCCGTTTCGGCCTACGGTATCTCCGGCACCAACGCCCATGTCATCGTCGAGCAGGCACCGTCGACCGCTGAGAACGGTGGCTCGGGTAAGGCTGCCGATGCCGATGAGCTGTTGCTGTTCCCGCTGTCAGCCTCCTCGGCGGAGCAGTTGTGCGTGACGGCGGGTCGGCTGGCCGACTGGGTCGAGGGTCTGGGTTCCAACGGCCCCGGACCGGACATTCGGCTCTCGGACCTGGCCTACACGCTCGCGCGCCGCAGGGCACACCGTCCGGTGCGCACCGTGGTCAACGCCAGGAACCGTGACGAACTGATCGTTGCATTGCGTGAGGTCGAGCGCAGCGAGCTTCCTTACCCGCCGGCTGTCGGGATGGACGACCGGGGCCCGGTGTGGGTGTTCTCCGGGCAGGGTTCGCAGTGGGCCAACATGGGCGCCGACCTCCTGGCCGGCGAACCTGTTTTCGCAGCGACCATTGCGGCCATTGAGCCGATCATCCAACGCGAGTCGGGCTTCTCAGTCACCGAGGCGATGACGGGCCCGGAGACTGTGACGGGGATCGACCGCGTCCAGCCGACGATCTTCGCGATGCAGGTCGCCATGGCCGAGACGATGAAGTCCTATGGCGTGCGGCCCGGCGCCGTCGTCGGCCACTCGCTCGGCGAGTCCGCTGCTGCAGTTGTGGCCGGAGGGCTGTCGCTCGAGGACGGATTGAAGGTCATCTGCCGCCGTTCGCAGTTGATGAAGCGGATCTCGGGTAGCGGCTCGATGGCGGCAGTGGAACTCCCTGGACCACAGGTCCTTTCAGAGCTGTCGATTCGCGGCATGGATAACGTGGTGCTCTCTGTTGTCGCCTCGCCCACATCGACGGTCGTCGGCGGCGACACCGGGTCCATCCGTGAATTGATCGCGGCCTGGGAGAAGAACGACGTGATGGCGCGCGAGGTCGCCGTGGACGTGGCCTCGCACTCGCCGCAGGTCGAACCGATCCTGGAGGATCTCCTTGAGGCGCTCGCCGATCTTGAGCCACGCGAGCCCGAGGTTCCCTACTACTCGTCCACACTGTGGGATCCCCGTGATCAGCCCACCTTCGACGCCGATTACTGGGCGGACAACCTGCGTTACACGGTGCGGTTTGCTTCCGCTGTCCAGGCCGCTCTCAGCGACGGCTTCCGGGTATTCGGTGAGCTTGCCCCGCATCCCCTGCTCACCCACGCGGTCGAGCAGAACGCCGCCAGCCTCGACATGCCGATCGCAGCGCTGGCCGCGATGCGTCGCGAACAGGATCTGCCACTGGGGTTGCGCGGCTTTGTCGCCGACATCCACGCCGCGGGCGCGGCAGTAGATTTCGAGAACCTGTTCCCGACCGGAGCTCTCACCGACGCGCCACTTCCCACGTGGACCCGTCGCGATCTGATCCTCAACAGGGACAGCCATGATCAGGCCAACCAAGGCGGCTCCGTATTGGCCGTACACCCCTTGCTCGGGGCACACGTCCATCTTGCTGAGGAGCCGGAGCGCGACGTCTGGCAGGGCGAGGTCGGAACTGAGGCACACCCGTGGCTTGCCGATCACCAGATCCACGATATCGCTACGCTTCCCGGTGCTGCGTACTGCGAGATGGCCTTGACCGCTGCACGTATCGCCATCGGCGCTGACAGTGAAGTCCGAGACCTCCGATTCGAGCAGACGTTGCTGCTTGATGAGGAAACGGAAATCTCTGCGGCTGCGACGCTGGATTCGCCGGACAAATTGACGTTCGTCGTGGAGACCAGTGACGAGAGCGGACGGACAGGGCGTGCCCGCGCCGCACTACGTGGCGTCGAGGACACCCAGGAGCCTCCGGCTTACGATGTCGAGGCGCTGATGGCCGAGCATCCGTCTCGCACTGACGGTGAGGACGTGCGGAAAGCCTTTGACAGCATCGGGATTCAGTACGGGCCGGCTTTTTCCGGATTGCGTGCCGTTTACACTGCCGAAGAAGACGTCACGACGATCTTCTCCGAGGTGGCGCTTCCCGGCTCGATTCGGGCGCAACAATCCGCGTACGCAATCCACCCGGCCCTGCTCGACGCCTGCTTCCATTCCGTGTTCGCCCATCCGGCCATTCAGGACGCAGGGCTAGGCGGCCTCGTGCCGGTCGGCGTCCGTCGACTGCGTCTGTTCCACCAGGCACGCAATGCGCACTACTGCCTGACCCGGGCCGCGCTGACTGCCAACGGCGATCTCGAAGCCGATATCGACGTGATGGACGAAACAGGTGTCGTTCTGCTCCGCTTGGAAGGGTTGCGGCAGAGTTCCTCCACCGACGGTATGGACACTGACCGCCGCACTCTCAACGAACGTCTGTTGACGATCATGTGGGACAAGCGCGAGTTGCCCGATACCACCCAGAGTGGGACCTGGCTGGTGCTCAGTACTTCTGATGACGCTCAACCGCTGGCGCGACACATCGCCGAGGCACTCACTGCGGGAAGCGAACAGCCCGGGACGATGGCCAGTGGGCAGCACGAACAATTCAGCGACGTCGCTAAGTTCCGCGCCAAGCTTGGATCGACCAGTCTTGGCGAGGGTTTCACCGGTGTAGTTGTGGTCACCGCGCCGCCCGCGCCGGAGACCGGTGAAGCCGCCGCGCACCTAGGCCGCGATTACGTTGGACAATTGGTCACGATCGCGCGAGAGTTGGCCGAGCTGCCGGGCGAGCCGCCGAGGCTCTATCTGGTGACCCGGAATGCCTCGACGGTTGAATCTGAGGAACTGGCGAATCTGGAACAAACCGGCCTGCGGGGTCTTATGCGGGTCATCGACTCCGAGTATCCGCACCTCAGCGCCACAATAATCGATACCGACGGCATCACCGACCCGGCTTTGATCGCCCGTCAGATCAGCAGTGGGTCCGAGGAGGACGAAACCGCGTGGCGCGCGGATACCTGGTATGGCGCCCGCATGCTGCCGGGCCCGCTCAACCCCGATGACCGCCGCTCGACTGTGGTTGACACTGCCAGTGGCGGCATGCGGCTGGAAGTCCGCAACCCCGGAGACGTGGAGTCGTTGGAATTCAACGCATTTGATCGCGTTCCGCCGGAAGCCGGTCAGATTGAGGTCGCGGTAACCGCGTCGAGCATCAACTTCGCGGACGTTCTGGTCGCTTTCGGTCGGTACCCCACCTTCGAGGGCTACCGGCAGCAGTTAGGTATCGACTTCGCCGGCGTTGTGACCGCGGTCGGACCGGGAGTCACCGAGCACAAGGTAGGCGACCACGTCGGCGGTATCTCGCCGAATGGTTGCTGGTCCACGTTCGTGCTCTGCGACGCCCGGCATGCGGTCACACTGCCGGCTGGCGTTCCCGTCGAGGAGGCCGCGGCAGTGCCCGCCGTGTCCGCCACGGCCTGGTACAGCCTGCACGACCTGGCCCGAATCACCTCATCTGACAAGGTCCTCATCCACTCCGGCAGCGGTGGTGTCGGGCATGCGGCAATTGCGATAGCGCGCGCGGTCGGATGCGAGATCTTCGCGACGGCGGGCAGCCCGGAGCGGCGTCAGGTACTGCTCGATATGGGGATCGAACATGTCTACGACTCGCGACGTTTGGACTTCGCCGACGAGATCCGTCGCGATACCGACGGATACGGCGTCGATGTCGTTCTCAACTCGCTACCCGGTGCGGCGCAACGGATCGGACTGGAGCTGCTGGCATTCGGCGGGCGGTTCGTCGAGATCGGCAAGCGGGACATCTACGGCGATACCCGGTTGGGATTGTTCCCGTTCCGGCGAAATCTGTCGCTGTACGCGGTCGACCTGGGGTTGCTCACCCACAGTCATCCGGAAACTGTTAACCGGGTGCTCACCACGGTCTATCAGAAGACGGCAGAAGGGTTGCTCCCGCTTCCGCCCACCACGCACTTCCCGATCACCGATGCGGCTGCTGCCGTCCGGCTCGTCGGCGGCGCCAAGCACACCGGCAAGGTGTTGTTGGATGTGTCCCACCACGGTGAGACCGAGGCTGTGCTGCCGCCCGAGCAGGTGCCGGTATTCCGGTCCGACGGGGCGTACATCGTCACCGGTGGGCTCGGTGGGCTGGGACTGTATCTGGCTGAAAGGATGGCCGCGCGCGGTTGTGGGCGGATCGTGCTCAATTCGCGGTCTGCTCCTACTGCCGAAGCCCAGTCAGCGATCGACAAGATGCGGGCCGGTGGAGCCGACGTGCAGGTCGTTTCGGCCGATATCGCTGATCTGAAAACCGCCGAGTTGCTGGCCGCCGTGGCTACTGAAACCGGCTTGCCGGTTCGCGGTGTGCTGCACGCAGCCGCAGTGGTGGACGATGCCACCCTGATCAATATCACTGATGATTTGATCGACCGGTGTTGGGGGGCAAAGGTCTACGGTGCATGGAATCTCCACGATGCAACGATTAGGCAACCTTTGGATTGGTTCTGCCTGTTCTCATCAGCCGCTGCGCTGGTCGGATCCCCTGGTCAGGGTGCCTACGCGGCGGCCAACAGCTGGCTGGATGGGTTTTCCCGGTGGCGTCACGCTCACGGTTTGCCCGGTACGTCGATCGCGTGGGGTCCGTGGGCTCAGATCGGTCGCGGCACGGCTTTGGCCGAGGACGTAGGGGTCGCGATCAGTCCCGAAGAGGGAGCCCGGGCCTTCGAAACGCTGCTGCGCTACGACCGTCCTTACGCGGGCTACGCCCCGCTGATGGGAACGGCCTGGCTGACCGCGTTCGCCAAGCGCAGTAAGTTCGCCGAGGCCTTCCAGTCCGCGGGCGCCGGTAAGGGCGACGGTGGCAAGTTTCTTTCCGAGTTAAAAGTCATGCCGCGCGCGGAGTGGCCCGGCGCGATCAGACGACTCGTCTCCGACCAGATCAGTCTGTTGCTGCGGCGCTCCATCGACCCTGATCGCCCACTGTCGGACTACGGATTGGATTCATTGGGCAACCTGGAACTGCGCACGCGCGTGGAGGCTGAACTCGGAGTGCGTATCAGCCCGACGCAGATCACCACCGTTCGTGGCTTGGCGGATCATCTGTGCCAGGAACTGGAGGAGAGGGAAGGTATATCCGGGGCTGCCGGTTAGCCTCCCTGACCCCGGCTCGATGGTGTCGCGCGGAGCACGACGATCAGGGCCGCGCCCAGCACCATGACTACGCCGACCGCCCACATGCCGGCTCGGTTGGTTCCGGTGAGGTCGTGCAGTGCGCCGGTGGCATAGGGGGCGGCGAACCCGCCGAGATTGCCGATCGAGTTGATTAGCCCGATACCGCCGGCGGCTGCGGCGCCGGTGAGGAATCGGGACGGCAGTGCCCAGAACACCGGCAGCGCGCTGAAGATGCCGATCGCCGCGATCGTCACCAGCACCATCACCCCGATCGGGTGGTGCAGGTACAGGGCGATCGGAATGGCCACCCCGCCCATGAGCAGCGGGAGCGCCACATGCCATACGTGTTCGCGGGTGCGGTCAGCGTGCCGGGACCACAGGAACATTGCCACCGCGCCGAAGGTATAGGGGATCGCGGTGATCAGGCCGACCTGCACGAGCGATAGCTGCACTCCGAATGTCTTTTTGAAGCCGGCCACGATCGAGGGCAGGAAGAACGCCAGTGCGTAAAGCCCGTAGGCGACGCCGAAATAGACCACTGCCAGTGCCCAGACCCGCGGGCTGGTCAGCGTGCGGCGAAGCGGATACCGGTAGGCGTTGCTCACGTGGTGCTCTTCGGCCGCGAGTGTCTCGATGAGCCAGCGCCGCTGGGCGTCGGTCAGCCAGTGGGCGTCGGCCGGCCGGTCGGTGAGATAGAACCAGCAGATCACACCGAGAACCACTGCGGGCAGGCCGACGACGATCATCATGAACCGCCACCCGGCGAGGCCGAAGGCGCCGTGTCCGGTCTGAATCAGCCAGGCGCCCAACGGGGTTCCGATTGCCGAGGCGATCGGAACTGCGAGCATGAAGACGCCGACGACGCGCGCTCGGTAGCCGGCCGGGAACCACTGGCTCAGGTAGAACACCACTCCGGGGAACAGGCCCGCCTCGGCGACGCCGAGCAGGAACCGAAGCGCCAGCAGCGTTGTGGCGTTGGGTGCGAACGCGATCGCGACGGCGACGATCCCCCACGAGACCGCGATGCGGGCCAGCCACCGCCGGGCTCCGAAGCGGACCAGGGCCAAATTCGACGGCACCTCCACCAACAGATAGCCGATAAAGAAGATGCCCGACGCCAGGCCGAACATGGTGGCCGACAGTTGCAGATCGGCGCTCACCTCGGCTTTGGCGATCCCGAGGTTGGTGCGGTCGAGGTAGTTGACGAAGTACAGCGCCATCAACAGCGGCACCAGTCGCACGGTGACGCGGCGCAGAGTCCCTTTCTCGATTGACTCAGTCGGCATCTGGTCTCCCATTGACGAGATAGTGCGTGGCCATGCCCACGAACTCGCGGGCGATCGGTGGCGGTATGCCAATAGAGGATATTCGGCGTCTCCGGCCGCGCCTACAATCCGGGTAGACCAGGAGGCACCCAACATGATCAGACCGCACAACCCCAACCCCGAGTTCGAGCTCGGCGGCATCAACCATGTCGCGCTGGTGTGCGCGGACATGGCCCGCACGGTTGACTTCTATTCAGGTGTGCTCGGCATGCCGCTGATCAAGTCGCTGGATACCCCGGCTACTCCCAAGACGTCGGCCGACCGCAGGCCGCGACACGTCGTTGCGCACTAATCCGGTCGAGCGCCCGGTCAGCGAATCGACCGGCTCGGCTGTCGCCGGCCGCCGTTCGCGATGGTCGTCATGGCAGGCGGGTGCTGACGACGGCATGATGGGAATCGCGCTGCTGGCCGGGTCGGCGAACGTGATCATGCAACTGGCCCGCCCAGGTGTCGGATACGGCGTGTTGGAGAGCCGGGTGGAAAGCGGTCGCGTGGATCGCCATCCGATCAAGCGGGCGCGAACCACCTTCACCTACCTCGCGGTTGCCAGCCGTGGTACCGAGGAGCAGAAGCAGGCCTATCGCCGGGCGGTGAATCGCGCTCATGCCCAGGTGTATTCGACCGAGGACAGCCCGGTGGAATACAACGCGTTCGACCGGGACCTTCAGTTGTGGGTCGGCGCCTGCCTCTACAAGGGTGGTGTTGACGTCTATCGGACCTTCATCGGCGAGATGGATGATGAGACGGCCGATCAGCATTACCGCGAGGGCATGGCCCTGGCAACGATGCTGCAGGTGCCGCCGGAGATGTGGCCGGCCGATCGGTCCGCCTTCGACCAATACTGGCAGGACTCGTTGGACCTGGTTCATATTGACGACACGGTGCGCGAATACCTGTATCCGATTGCGGTATCCCGGGTGAAGGGTGTCCGCCTGCCCGCTGCGGTACAGAATTTCAACGAGAACCGCGCGCTTCTGATCACGACCGGGTTCCTGCCGCAGCGGTTCCGCGATGAGATGAAGCTTCAGTGGAGTCCGGCCAAGCAGCGTGAGTTCGACCGGCTGATGAATCGCATCCGGATTGCCAACAATCTGGCACCGCGCTTTGTGCGGGCCTTTCCATTCAATGTGCTCCTGCACGATGTGAATTGGCGCATCCGAACCGGACGTCCGCTGGTCTGATGGTGCCGCGTCGAGGTATCAGCGACGCGGCGGATCGTCTGCGTCGGAAGTGCCCGCGCCCGGCGCGATGATTCTTTTGGCGGTAACCGGTTTGCCCTCAACCTTCTTGATTACCGTCGGCGCGACCGGCGGTGAGGTGATGCGGCCCTGAACCGGTGATCCGTTACGCACCGGCGGCACCGAGACGCGTTTGGTATCGGTTTTGGCGTCCTTGTCGGCGCCGGCGCCGTGCATGGCACCGGGTGGAATCATCGGCACACCCGCCATACCGGCTGCCGGAGGTGAGATGGTCGGCACCGCACCCGGCGGTGCGATCCGCGAGGCCGGCGCCGACGCCGGCGAGGTACCGGCTGATGCCACCGGCGGAAGCAGTCCGGTGGGAGTTGTGTTCGCGAATCCACCGCCCGCACTGCCCGCACCGACCGCGCCGCCCCCGCCATCGAAACCGCCATCAAAACCACTGTCGAATCCACCATCGAAACCGCCATCGCTGAGCGCACCGCTATCGAGTCCCGTATTCGGGTTGTCGATAACGGGATCTGACGCACCGGTCGCCTGATACGCCTGGGCGATCTGTTGTGGGATCTGAATCAGTGGCTGTAGTGCGCCACCCAGCGCACCCGTGAACGCACCGGCGATCCCAGAAATCAACTGCGGGATCTGCTGGGCAATCTGAACGGTTGCATCCTGTCCCGCAACGCTGTTCAACTCAGAGGTTGCCTGTTGATCCTGGCCGGCGAACGCGTCGGCGGCCAGGATCGCTGCGGCATCACGCTCGGCCTGTCCCACGACGCTGTCAGTGCTGTCCGGCGGATCGTCGGCGTTGGCCGCCAGGCCGAGCACGCGCAGAAGTTGTTCGATCGGGGTGAGCCCTGCCACCAGAGGATCCGAGGCGATGGGGGGTGGCGCCGCATTTGCCCCTGCAGCCTGCAGGTACCGAGCGGGATCGGCGTTCAGTTGGTCGCCGCTCATGGCTCTACCGCTGCGGTGTCCGCTGAGGTATGCGCATGAAACCAGGCGAAGTGATAGTCGGCAAGCGTTTTCTCGTCGTTGATGAGCGCGTCTACGGTGGCTAACAGCTGCCAGTTGCCTACCTCTACGTCGCTGACGGTGTCGGGGTAGCTGCCTAGGACGGTGTGGGCCACGGCGTTGAGGTGATCGCGTAATAGGGCGACTTCAGAATCCAGACAACCCGTGCGCGCAACGGTGGCCATAGCCACCGTGTGTGCCATCCGCGGCAGCCCGCTGCGCCACCTGGTTACCCGAGTTAATTCCCAACCCAGGTCGCCAATCGCAGTGGTTCGCCGGGCATCGATCGACATCGGCACCGCCTCGCCCACCTCGCCGACAGTGTCATCATCGGGTGCATACGTTTCCGTCACCGTCGCGTCGCCGACCAATGTCTCCAGATCCCCGCTCCGGTGACCCGGTTCCAGCACCCGGACTCCGGCCGGGAGGTCGATATGCGGGGGAATCCATCCGCTCGCCAGATCAGTCACCAGAACGGTACTGCCATCCTGACTATCGGCAATTGCCCACCGCAACGTCGGTTCCTGACGTGCCACCGCGTCCAGGAGCCGACGCAGGCGGATCCGAGCTGCCGAGAGCGCGGCGACGGTGCCCGCAGCGGCGCCGACTGCCGTGGCGGTGACGGCGTTGGCGCCCGTTGCGACGAGTGGCCCGCGAGCTACCGAGGTGTGTGTGAGCGCAGCCGCAGTGGCGGCGTTCAGCGGAGCTGGTGTCGGTGTCGCCCCGGGGGTGACAGCGGGGGTAGCGGTGGGTGGTGGTCCGACTGTCGTGCCGACCGGCCGGAGATCTGTGCCATAGCGGGGCAGCGGCCCGGCGGCGACTACAGGTGTGTTGGTCGGCGTGGAGACCGGCATGAATACCGGCGTAGTGGGGGAGCTGATTGGTGGCCCGGCGACTGCGGACACGGGAGCGCCGACGACTGCCGTAGGTGATGCCGGGAGCGGGTCGGCCAGGGTATCGCTGTGGGACTCGCGGATCGCATTCACGGCGCCGGTGGTGAGCTCTTCGGTCCCCGCCGACAGCGGTGCTCCCGCAGAGATACCGGAAGCCAGACTGTCAGCGAGTGATTCGGGGGACAGTGCGGGCTGGCTGCCCGCCGGCGCGGTCATCATGGCGCTGACGTCAGCGTGGATGAATTCCAGATTCGGCGACCCGAATGCGCGTTCCAGAGTGACGCCATGGGATCGTGCAAACTGCCGCGCCGACATCTCTGTTCGGCCTGTGGTCAAAATCGATTGGATCGCATCGCACAGGTTGGCGCTACAGATTGCGGCTTTCATGTTGGCCTGCTGGTGTGCCTCAGTCACGGTCTGGACGATGGCGCTGATTTTTTCCGGCCCCGGGTCGCCTGAGTCGAGAATCCGGCGGATCGCCGAATTGCCGCTCGCGGCAATAGCCGCCAGGTCCGTCCGCAGTTCGGTGATCCACTGGTGGGCGGACGTGTAGGACAGGTGTTTCGCGAGGTTTCTCGCGGCGATATCGCGTGCACCGGATTCACCGAGTCCGAATGACTGGCGTGCGCTGTCGGCAGCCAGCCCTTCCTGGGCGGCCAGGATGCCGGTGCGAACCGACCGCAGGATCTCGGCGTAATCGTCATAGGCCGATCCGAGCGCGGCACGGTCGGCGGCGGCAGCACTGAGGATGGCAAGTGACATCGAACCGGGCCACTGATGGCCGATCAGAAGTTGCGACCATTCGCCACTCGGCAGATCCGGCATGGCGCGGATCGTATCGAGGTGGTCGCCCGTGCGGTATTCACCACAACCTCGTCTACCAGCGCCGAGTCGAACCGTGGCCGAACCTTTACTTGACCCCCGCTGAGCCACCCCTGGACGATGAGGGGATGCGCCGAGTAGTGGTATCGCTGAGTGCTGCCGTCGGCGCCGCGCTGCTGGCTGTTGCGTCGGCACCGCCGGGTGGGGCCCAAACACCGTGGTTTGCGGCCAATGTCGCCAACGCCACCCAGGTGCTCTCCGTCGTCAGCACGGGGGGTTCCGCCGCCAAGATGGACGTCTGGCAGCGCACCGTCACCGGCTGGGAGCCGGTAGGCACCGGGATCGGTGTCCACGTCGGTGCCAACGGGATGGCGCCCAAAGCTCACGACGGCAATATGGCCACCCCGATGGGGGTCTACAGCCTGGACTTTGCTTTCGGCACCCAGCCCAACCCCGGTGGTGGCCTGCAGTACGTGCAGACGACACCGGACTACTGGTGGTCCAGCGAGGGCCCGACTTACAACACCATGCAGGTGTGCAAGAAGGCCGACTGCACGTTCGACACCTCACCGGCCAGTGGCACCGAGAACCTCTACATCCCGCAGTACGCACATGCCATCGTGATGGGCGTGAACAAGGAGCGCATTCCGGGCAACGGTGCCGCTTTCTTTGTGCACACCACCGACGGCGGGGCGACCGCCGGCTGTGTATCCCTCGACGACGACACCTTGGTCAAGATCATCCGCTGGCTGCAACCCGGCGCCGTGATCGCGATCGCGCAATAGTTCAGGCCATGCTTGAGGCGCGGGAGATATCCAGCGCCCTGCTGAGCCCTTCAACCTGAGCCCTTCAACTCAGTGCGATCGGTATCAGTGCGAGCAATCCGGGGACGATCAATGCCAAGCAGCACGCGAGAGCCAGGAGTCGGCGAAACACAGAGTCCTGGTTTTCCACGGCGCTGCTGCCGATGATGAGGGTGCCCGCTACGTGGATCGGGTTCATCACCATCAGCGCGGCGGGCACGCACATCGCGGCAGCGACCCAGAACACGATTTCGGTATGACCGAACGCGCCGAACGCGATCGGCGTCATCAGCCCAAGCACCCCGAGGGTCGAGCTCTCGATGTTGCACAGCAGGGCAGTCAGATAGGCGAGCAGCAGGATCAGCACGGCGCCGGTGCCAAAGTGGCCCAAGATGTGGGCGATCGAATCCATCGTCCCGATCGCCTGGATCAATCCGAGGTAGGTCAGCAGGCCACAGAGCAGCAGGATGGAGTTCCAGGGAATCCGCGCGAGCAACGCGCGCTCATCGGGACGAAAGGCGATCTGCTGCAGTGCGGCCATGCACATCGCAGTCACCCCGACGTCGGTCTTGGCCACCACCACCAACAGCAGGAAGGCGAGCACGGCGACCGCCGAGCACACCATGTATGCGACGTTGGGGTGCGACTCGTCCTCGTGTGCCGCGGCAGGGGCGGGTACCACTTCGTAATTGCGGCCCCGACGCCGCGCGAGCGCCTCGAGTACCTGCAGCACCGCGACCACTGCGGCGGCGACGCCGATCGACACGGCCCACAGACCCCAGCCGGGGTAGGTCACGCCGAGCTTGGTGGCGGCTGACCGGATGACGGCGCCGGTCGGGTTCAACGGTGACAGACCGGCACAGTTGGCTGCGATGATGACGGCAAGCTCTGACATGAGGAAGGTCCCCCGGTACCGGAGGCTGACGTGCGCGACCATCGGCACCAGGAAGGCGATCACGGCGGTGGAGAACGCGCCCGCCGTCGACAGCGCACCGGCGATCAGGAAACCGGCCCACGGCAACAGCGCGTGTCGGTCACCGACGCCGCGATACACCCGCTCGACGAACCAGGCGAGGGAACCGCTGCGTTCCAGATGAGCAAAGAGCAGGGACACTCCTGCGACGAGGACGAAGATGTCGCCCGGGAATGCGGTGTACATCGTCTTCGCCGGTAGCCCCGACAGAGCCAGCACGGGCAACGCCGCCGCCAGAGCAAGGACCCCGATGTTCATCCGCCGCCAGATCGCCAGGACAAGGACGGCGACCAGAAGAACCAACGACGCACTCTGTGGCAGGGACACCGCGAGGGTCTCCTATCCCCGTTCGCGACGACCGTCCGCGCCGCTTTCTCACCGACCGCTTAGTGCGGCCAGACTAACTCCGCGGACGCAGCCTCAGCCCACGTTCGGCGGGAAGCAGTCCGGCCCGCGATCGGAACAACCGTCGGCGCGCCGGACATCAGGCAATTGCTGAGCCCGGCCGCACCTTGAAGTTCAACCCCTCCACGGATTGCGATACGTCATAGGTGCGGTCGTATCCGGTCGCACAGATCTTCCAGCCGTCGGGTGTCTTGCGGTAGCGGTCGTGGTAAAACCCCGCCCCGAAAAGCATGAAGTTGTACTCCGGCACGATCACGCGGTCCTGCAGGTACCAGGTGGCCGCGCCCTCGTCGCCGTCCACGGTGATTTCCGGGTGGGTCACCCGGTGTTCGGTGATCACGCCGGCCGGCATTGACGTGCGCATGTACTCCACCAGGTCGGTGCGATTGGTGAAGTGATGCTCCTTACCCAGCGACGATCCGTAGTCGCCGACGATGTCCTCAGTGAGGGTCTCAGCGAAGTCGTCCCAGTGTTTGGTGTCCAGAGCCCGCAGGTAGCGGTATTTCACCTGTTTGATTGCTTCGATCGCGTCCACATCAGCCATGCCCGACATTGCAACACACCCATCCGTTCTGGACTAGGTTTTGACGGGTGAGCCAATCCCCGAGTCGCTTTTCTGCGCTGTCCCGCGCTGAACTGGCCGTCCTGGTGCCCGAACTTCTACTGATCGGCCAACTGATCGATCGATCCGGAATGGCTTGGTGTATCCAGGCTTTCGGTCGTGCGGAGATGCTTCAGATCGCGATCGAGGAGTGGGCCGGTGCCAGCCCGCTCTACACCAGGCGCATGCAGAAGGCGCTGGGATACTCCGGCAACGACATCATCACCATTTTCAAGGGTCTCCAGCTCGATATCGGAGCCCCGCCGCAGTTCATGGACTTCCGCTACACCGTGCATGACCGCTGGCACGGCGAGTTCCACCTCGACCACTGCGGCGCCCTGCTCGATGTGGAGCCGATGGGTCCGGACTACGTCCAGGGAATGTGCCATGACATCGAGGACCCCACTTTCGACGCCACCGCGGTAGCCACCAATGCACGGGCGCAGGTGCGCCCCATACATCGGCCTCCACGCACGCCTGCCGACCGGAAGCCGCACTGCGCGTGGACGGTGATCATCGACGAGTCCTACCCGGAGGCGCGCAGCATCCCGGCGCTGGACATCGTCGCCGAAACACGAGCGGCTCAGTGGGAACTGGCAGCGATCGACTCGGCCGACGGGGGACGGGCCGACTACTCCGGACCCCTGTTGTCCGATATTGATTTCGCTGCGTTCTCCCACTCGGCACTGGTTCGCATCGCCGACGAGGTATGTCTGCAGATGCATCTGCTGAACCTCTCCTTCGGTATCGCGGTGCGGGCCCGCGCGGCCGGTAACACTGAACTGGCCACCTCGATCTGCACCAAACAGCTCACCGGTATCGCCGGGGTGGCCGCCGAGCGTATCCGGCGGGCACTGAAGTTGCCCGCGGACATCGCCGGCCTTACCGGTGTGTTGCGCGTGCATCCGCTGCTGAACCCGTCCGGTTATGTGGTGGCCGAGATCGCCGATGGACGGCTGCACGTGCGACCCTCGCCCGCGCATGCCGACGCGGCCTGGATCTCGCTGTGTTCACCGGCTTCCACCGGTGCGCTGCAGGCCATCGCAACCGCCGTTGACCCGCACCTGGTAGTCCGGGTCTCCGGTGTCGACACCGACTGGACCGCCGAGTTCGAGCCGACCGATACCCCTGGTAAAGAGTCACCCGAAGTCGAGGTGACCAAGTTCAGCCTGGGTGCCACCTTCGAATTCCAACCGCGCCGGTCCCTGCCGCTGACCGTGGTCTAGCGCGGCGCCCGACCGGCCCGAACCGGTTTCGCTGGTGGCTTATGCCGAACACATCGACACCGGCAGCAAACCTGGCGCACACTGGCGGGTATGGAAAACAACGGGCCGTTCGGCTTCGACCCCGAGGACTTCGACCGGGTCGCGCGCGAGGCGGGCGAAGGCCTCCGGGACGCCTTCGGCCGGCTCTTCACCAGTTCGACGCAGGGCGCCGGTTTCGGAGCGCTGTTCGACCAGTTCGTGCGGCCGACGCCGCGCCAACGTCCGCAGCCCGAGACCGCGGGCGAGGCCGGCGACGGTGTCTGGGCCATCTACATGTCCGATCATGACGGCAAGGCTCACGTCGAGCAGGTCTACAAGACCGAACTCGACGCGCTGCGGGCCAATAAACTGAACACCGACCCGAATCGCAACGTGCGTTTTCTGCCGTACGGCATCGACATCAGTGTGCTCGACGCCGCCCTGGATGCCGATGAGGGTGAACCGGATCCCGAATAGTCACAGCGGGTGGTGGCAGGCTATCGCGTGTCCGGTGTCATCGGTGACCAACACCGGCTCGTTGTGACGGCAGATGTCGGTGGCCGACGCACACCGGGTGTGAAAGTGACATCCCGGCGGGGGATCGATCGGACTTGGGACATCGCCTTCCAGGGTGATCCGTTCCCGCGCCGCGTTTTTGCGTGGATCAGGAATGGGAACCGCCGATAGCAGCGCATGCGTATAGGGGTGTCGCGGTCGGGCGTAGAGGGTGTCGGAATCAGCCTGCTCCACGATCTTGCCCAGGTACATCACCGCGACCCGGTCGGAGACGTGGCGCACCACGCCGAGGTCGTGGGCTACGAACAGATACGCCATCCCGAACTCGCGCTGCAGATCCTCAAGCAGGTTGATGATCTGGGCCTGAACCGAGACATCGAGGGCTGACACCGGTTCGTCGGCGATGATGAGCTTGGGTTGTGTCCCCAGTGCGCGGGCGATGCCGATCCGTTGGCGCTGTCCGCCGGAGAACTCGTGGGGGTAGCGGTTGTAGTGCTCGGCTTGCAGGCCGACCCGGTCCAGCAGTTCCTGCACCCGTCGTTTCAGTTGGGCGCCGTCGGCCACACCGTGGAGCCGCATCGGGTCACCGACGATCTGCCCGACGCGTTTTCGCGGATTCAGGGATGCGAACGGATCCTGGAAGATCATCTGCATCTGCCGGCGCAGCGGACGCAGTTCGCGGGGTGAGCGGCCGACCAACTCCTGGCCTTCGAAGCGCACCGAACCCGACGTCGGCCGGATCAGCTGAAGAATCGCCCGGCACAGCGTCGACTTGCCACACCCGGACTCACCGACCAGGCCGAGGGTTTCGCCTTCGTGCAGGACCAGGCTGACACCGTCGACGGCGTGCACCCGCGCCACTTCCCGGTCGATGAACACTCCGGACTTGATGGGGAAGTTCTTGACCAGGTCGGTGACCTCAAGCAGTGGCTGGCCGCTCATTGGTTTGCCGCCCGCGGATCAGTGGTGAGCCAGCAGCGATCCAGATGTCCGGCGTCGCCGCGGCGGGCCCGCAGCGGCGGAAGTCGGGTGCAGTCGTCGAAGGCGTACTCGCATCGGGCGGCGAATCGGCAACCGGTGGGCGGATCCAGCAGTGACGGTGGTTGACCGGGGATCTGGGTCAGCCGATCGGGCCGGGCTTCGTCGGGTCGCGGGATCGAGCCCAGCAGGCCCCAGGTGTAGGGGTGCCGGGGTTGGTAGAACAGCGCCTCCAGTGGTGCCTCCTCGACGACCTGGCCGGCATACATCACCACCACCTTGTCGGCGATCTCAGCGACCACGCCGAGGTCGTGGGTGATCAGCACCACCGACACGTTCTTCTCGCGGTTGAGGGTGCGCAGCAGACCCAGGATCTGAGCCTGGATCGTCACGTCGAGGGCGGTGGTGGGCTCGTCGGCAATGAGCACCTCGGGTTCTAGAGCCAGCGCCATGGCGATCATCACCCGCTGGCGCATACCGCCGGAGAACTCATGCGGGTAGTCGCGCACCCGGCGCTCGGGGTTGGGGATGCCGACCGAGCGGAGCAACTCCACAGCGCGCGCCACCGCGTCCTTCTTCGACACCTGGCGGTGGGCACGGATCATCTCCGCGATCTGGTCGCCGACCCGGTACACCGGGTTCAGTGATGTCATCGGATCCTGGAAGATCATTGCGATGTGTTCGCCACGCAGGGAACGCAACTCGTTGTCAGGCAGTTGGGTCAGGTCGCGGCCGCCGAATACCACCGAGCCGCTTATCGTGGTGTTGGGAGAGCGGGTCAGGCCCATCAGCGTCTGCGCCGTGACGCTCTTGCCGCAGCCCGACTCTCCGACAATGGCGACGACCTCCCCGGGGTTCAGATCGAACGACACCCCGTCGACGGCACGCACCACACCGTCGTCGGTGGCGAACCCGACCCGCAGGTCCGTCACGCTCAGGATCGGACTCATGCCGGTGCCGCCTCGCCGAGCCTGATCCGCGGATCCAGGACTGCGTAGAGGATGTCGACGATGCCATTGAACAACACGATGAAGAACGCTCCGAACATCGTCACCGCCATCAGCGGCGGCAGGTCGAGTTTGCCGATCGCCTGTCCGGCGTATAAGCCCACGCCGTTGAGGTTGAACACCGTCTCGGTCAGGATCGCCCCGCCGCCGACCACCGCCCCGAAGTCCAGGCCGAACAATGTGACGACCGGGATCATCGAGTTACGCAACACATGCCGGAGCCGAACCTGCCGTTCGGTGATGCCTTTGGCCCGCGCGGTGCGCACGTAGTCCTCGTTCATGGCGTCGAGCATGTTCGAGCGCAGCACCCGACTGTAGAACCCGACGTAGAGCACTGCCAGAGTCAGCCACGGCAGGATCAGGTGATACGCCCACTGCACCGGGTTCTCGGTGAGTGGCACGTAACTGCCGGTGGGGAACAACTGTGCTTTGAAGCTCAGGTAGTACAGCAGGATCGCGGCCAGCCAGAACACCGGCAGCGAGATGCCAACCAAAGCGAGGATGGTCAGGGCGCGATCGGTGAACCGACCGGCGCGAACCGCACTGAGATAGCCGAACCACACCGCCAGTGCCATCCACAACAATGCGGCGCCGATACACAGCGACAGCGTGACCGGGAGTCCTTTCCAGATCTGTTGGGCCACGTTCTGATCGCTGCTGTATGAGGTCAGCTGGCCGGTGAAGATCTGCTTCATCATCGTCAGGTACTGCACCGGCAGCGACTGGTCGAGACCCAGGTCGACACGCACCCGCGCAATCAGCGCGGGGTTGGCGTTCTTGCCCGCGATACGCGCGGCCGGATCGGAGTTGGGGATCACGTTGAAGATCAGGAACACGATCACCGAGATCGCGAATAACACCGAGACCATCCCGACAGTCCGTCTGACCGCGAACCGCAACACCGCTAACTCTCCGTCCGAATGGTGGCCCGCGGATCCATCGCGTCGCGCAGGCCGTCGCCGAACACGTTGAGCGACAGCACCGTCAGCACAATCATCAGACCGGGAACGATCGTCAGATGCGGTGCGGTGTAGATGGTTTGGTAGCCGTCGGCGATCATCGTGCCCCAGGAGGCATTGGGTGCCCGGACACCCGCTCCCAGAAACGACAACGCCGATTCGAGCAGCATGTCATTGGCGATGTTGAGGGTGAAGAACACGATGATGGTCGAGATGATGTTGGGGAGCAGTTCGGAGATCATGATCCGAAGCGGTCCCTTGCCCTGGGACACAGCGGCTTCCACGAACTCTTTCTCCCGCAATGCCAGCACCTCGCCGCGAACCGGCCGGGCCATGTAGGGCACGTAGACCAGGCCGATGATGAGGATGGGAATCCACAGCGAGTCCCCGGAGATCTGCAGGCCGCCGAGCCGCAAACCGCCCACGGCCAGTGTGGTGCCGAGTGCGATGCCCAACAGCAGCACCGGGAACGCCCAGATCACGTCCAGGATCCGGGACAGTGCTGTATCAATCCAGCCACGGTAGTAGCCGGCTAGCACGCCGACGATGACCGCGAGTGCGGTTGTGATGACGGCGGCGAGCACCCCGATGTAGATCGACGTGCGCCCGCCGTACATCAGCCGCACCATCACGTCGCGCCCGTTCTGGTCAGCACCCATCAGATAGCCGCCGCGCAGCCCCGGTCCCAGTGGTATTCCCTCGGCTGAGACGACGCTGGTGGGGTGACCATCGACGAGGATTTTGTCGGTGATGTGGTTCTGATTGGGTCCGGTGTGGGCCACGTGGTCCGCCCACAGCGGTGCGGCCAGGCAGAACAGCACAATCAGCACGAACAGCACACCGAAGGCCAGTGCGACCTTGTTTCGCCGCAGTCGCAGCCATGCCAGCCGCCACGGACTGCGGCCCTCGACAGCCACTTCCGCGTCGGGTGTCGGCATTACTTCAGCGCGAAGGACGTGAAGTCTTGGCTGAACAGCAGATGGCGATAGGACTTGTCGAAGTCGAGTCGGTCGGACAGGAAGGTGGTTGCCTGCTCGTTGCCGTACGGCGCCCACACCGCCTGCTCCATGTACGACTTATCCAGCTCGGCGTACTGCTTCTTGACGTCGTCAGTCAGCTGTTCCTGGACCAGCTTGTCCATTGTGGCGTCGTTCTCCGGGATCTTCGCCTGGGAGTAGTTGCTGTTGTTGGTGGGCAGGATGTTCTCGCCGTTGAGTAGCGGTCGGAAGAAGTCGTCCGGGTGCGGGAAGTCCTGGAACCAGTCGGCGAACCCGGTGTCGAGATCCGGCGTGGAGAGGTTGCCGATCGTGGTGAAGTAGACGTCACCGGAGATCACCTTGAGTTGCGCATTGAAACCCAACTGGTTGAGCAGATCGTGGTAGTACTCGCCTATCCGCTTGCGGTCGGGTTCATCGTCGGTCCACACCGTGATGTTCTTATCGACCGGATTCGCCTCGGCCAGAAGTTGTTTGGCCTTCTCCATATCGGGTCCCGGGTAGAGCTTGTACTCGTCGTAGCCGGGCATACCCGGAGGCAGGATCTGCTGGGTCGGATGCAGCCTGCCACCGAAGACCCGGTTGAGCGCCTCCGGATCGATCGCGTAGTTGACCGCCTGGCGCACCCGAACGTCATTGAACGGCGCGGTCTGGTTGTTCATCCAGAAGTAATAGGTGTTGATCGATTCTTCCATCCGGAAGCGGTCGGCGAACTTCGCCTTCACCTCGGGCAACCGGTCGGCGTCGGGCGGGTCGTTCATGTAGTCGATCGTGTTCTGCTCGACGCCGGTGACCTGTGCGGAGTTGTTCTTGTTCTGGGTCACGACGATCTTGTCGACCAAGGCGTCCGCGACCTCAGTTGCGCCGGCGTCCTGAACCGTCTTGAACTGCGGATTGCGTTCCATCGTCAGCGTGTTGGGGGCGTCGACCTTGGTGATGACGAATGGGCCACTGGAAGGTGGTGGGTTGTTGGTCGCCTCTTTGTCCAGCGGTGTGCTGGGCGGCACCGGTGCTGCGAACACCAGGCCCAGCACGTTGGTGAAGGTGCCGTTCGGATTCTCCAGCGTGATGGTGATATCGCCGGTGCTGTCGTCGGCGACGATACCGCTGATCGAGTCGGCCTTGTCTTCAGCGAAGTCCTTGGCGCCGACGATGCCTTCGTAGAACACCGAGCCACCGGAATTGGCCTTGAAGAGCCGCTTGATCGCGTAGGTGAAGTCGGTGGCCTTGATCGGTGTTCCGTCGGAGTACTTCATGTTTGGTCGCAGCGTCAGCTTGTAGGTCTTGCCATCCGGTGAGATCTCCGGCATGCCCTTGGCGAGCCCGGGGACCACGTCGGTGCCGGGATCACCTTTTTGGTGGCGATAGGTCAACAGTGGGACGTAGGTGTTCCACAGCACTTCCCAACCTTCGACGGTGTAGGACAGTTGCGGATCGACATAGTCGGGGAACGAGGTCATCGTGACGTTAACCTCGCCGCCTTTGCCTGCGGTGGCACTGTTGCCTGCGGTTTGGCTCTTCGTGCCACCGCACGCGGTGACACCTGATGCGGTGATCGCAGTAATACCGAGAATGGTGATCGCACGGCGCAGATTGGTCATGGTGCTCCTCAGGTTCGTACAAGTCACAAGTCGTACAGTTCGCAGTCCATCGAGGCACGTCCAGTACGGATCAAGGACTAGCGGATCAAGGACTGCGGATTAACGACACTGTGCCCTAATCGGCGGGCGTTGGCGGGGCAACCGTTCGAGAAGGGGGCCGGTGGGCGGGAGCGGTTTCGCGGCAGGCGCGGGCGCGGGGTGTCGCGGCTTTTTCCAACAGCCCTGTTTTGAGTGGTTTCCGCAGCTAGAGCCATCTCTAAGCCACATACCTGCGTAGCTGGTCAGCGAATTGGGCGCCCGCCAATGTAGGCGCTGTGCCAAGCGGGCTTTAAAGTAAGTAGCCATGCCCGAGATCGACCGTCGCAACGTGATGATGATGGCAGGCCTGAGTGTCGCCTTCGTCGCGCTCCCCACGCCGGAGGCCGGGGCCGACCCGGCAGGCCCGGAGGCGCCATGGCCGATGCCGCCGCCTGCTCAGGAGGTCGTGCCCGCCCCCGTCGCCGCGGTTTCCGAGTTCCTCGGCGACGAGTTCAACGGTCCGGCCGGGGCACCCCCCAACCCAGCACTGTGGCAGATCGCCCAGGCCCGCGAGTTCATTAAGAACCCGGTGTTCTGGGACCGGCCGGAGAATATGGGCCAGTACCGCGACGATGGCCAACACGTGTTCCTCGACGGCAACGGCAACCTGGTCATCCGCGCGACCCGCGGCAGCGACGGCAGTTACGTCAGCGGCAAGGTCGTCGGCACGTTCGGTGCGGGCATCAACCACACCTTCGAAGCGCGGGTCAAGTTCAACTGCCTCACGGCAGGCAGCTGGCCGGCCTGGTGGTTGTTGAATGACAACCCCGAGCGTGGCGGCGAAGTCGACATCGTGGAGTGGTACGGAAACATGGACTGGCCGTCGGGCACCACCGTGCACGCGAAATTGGACGGCACCTCGTTCGCGACCCAACCGTTCCCCGTGGACAGCCTCTGGCACTCCTGGCGGGTGACCTGGAACGACTCCGGCATGTACTTCTGGCGCGACTACAAGCCGGGCATGGAGCCCTATTTCACGGTGCCGGCCTTCTCCATCGAGGACTGGCCGTTCAACGATCCGGGCTATGAGCTGCGGCCGGTGTTCAATCTTGCCGTCGGTGGTTCCGGTGGTCGCGATCCCCGACCGGGCACATATCCGGCCGAGATGCTCGTCGACTGGGTGCGCATCTACTAGACCCGAACGTAGGGCTCAAACGCGCCCCGAACCCGTCCACGCCGCCTTAGGGTTCAGGCATGGACATTCTCATCATGATCCTGCTGCTGGTGATCGCGCTGTTGGTGTGGCGCGGCGCCAATCGCGGGGTGATCATCGGCCTGTGGGTCGTCGGTGTCGTCGCGATGATCGGGCTCTTCCGTTTCCACGTCACCTCGGTTCTGGACCTGAGCTTCTGATGGCCGACGTGGTTATGGATTCCTCGCCCGCCGTTGATGACGTGACGGCGCCCCGCGGCGGTATCTGGGGTCTGCTCACCTTCTGGGGACTGCACGCCTGGGTACTGGCCTACTGCGGGGTCGTGCTCAGCGCGTTCTACATCCAGTTCGCCATGGGCGAGTTCCCCTGTCCGCTGTGCATGTTGCAGCGGTACGGCATGTTCCTGTCCTCGCTCGGCGCGCTGTTCGTCATCATGCAGGCCAGGCGCGGTGAGCTCACCACGGCTCGGTATGCGCAAGGTCTGGGCATGGGCCTGATCGGTGTGCTGGCCGGCGCGTCGGTGTCGGTGCGTCAGATCCTTCTGCATATCAAGCCCGGTGACGAGGGCTACGGCGATCCGGTACTCGGGATCCACCTATACACGTGGGCCTTCATCACCTTCGCCGTCGTGATGATCTACGTCGGTGTGATGCTGATGTTGATGCCGCGCGGTATTCCCCACGCTCCCGCCGCGGGCAGTGGGCTGCACAAGCTCTCCACTGCGGTGATCTGGCTGTTCATCGGCGTCATCGCGGCGAATGTCATCGCGATCATCTTCCTGGAGGGTTTTGCGCCGGTCCTGCCCGATGACCCGGCGAGCTACAACCTGATTGATCAGGTAACTGGCCGCTAGCTCAGCTGCACTATGCTGTGACACAGTGCAATTGAAACGATGGTCTTCGGTGTTCGGTGCTGCGCTGATCGCAGTCGTGTCTTCTGTCGGTGTGTCATCGGTCGCAGCCGCCGAGGATGCGGGTTTACGCCCCGACGCACCGCCTCCGACGGTCAATGTCAATGTGCAGGCGTTCTCGCCGGTGAACTTCATCGCCGAACAGGTTGCCTCGGATGTTGAAGGTTTCTGGTCCGTCACCGGACTGCCCGGACTATATTTTCCCCCAACGGGTTATGCGGCACTTCCGGCTCCCATCCCGTCAGATGTATGTCTGCAGAATCTTCGGATTGCGCGATTCTGCAGTGGCGAAGTCGCGTGGGATGTGCCCGAGATGGAGCAGATCAATACCGCCGGCGGTGCACTGGCCGTTGCCGATGTGATGGCGCACGAGATGGGCCACCAGATTCAGGCCTCGCTGAACTCACCGGTCAGTGAGCGTGGTGCGGATTGTCTGGCGGGCGTTTATCTCGCCTCGGTCGCCAGCGGCGCCAGTCCCCGCTTCATGGGAAGCGTCGAGGATGTGCAGCGTGCCGCCGAGGCCGCATTCGCTGTCGGAGGCGAAGGGCCAGAGGTAGCGAACAGCCGTGTGGCGGCTCTCAACACGGGGCTGATGGGGACCGCAGACAACTGCCTGGCGGTCTACACCGATTGAGCCGGCGGGCTAATCGTCGTCGCCCTCGTCGCGGGTCGATTCCATGTGGAGCCGATGACGGGAATCGAACCCGCGTATTCAGCTTGGGAATTCGATCCGAGGCGTATTGGCATCTTCGCTGACCATGAGGAACTCCTTCGGCCGGGCTGTATCACCCCAGCTTGAGGCCACTTTGGGGTGACTATCGCGTTACTTGCGTCGACTATCGGAGTAGCTCTGTAGGCCCCTGTTGGCGGTCAAAACACGGTCAAGTTCAGCAAACGCCACATCGCCTTTGCTGGGAATCCGGACTGGGCTAGGGACACCGTCGGAGGTTTGTGATGTCGGTGAACTCGCCCGGCTGCCCTTCGACGACGTAGCCAACGTTGTGGGCTTGGAGCAGTTCCACAAGATCGGCCGGTGGGGCTTCGGGCAGCAGGACCGCCAAGAGAACGCCCTCTACGTATCGGCTGTAGTCGAGAATCTGACCAAGTGCGAGGCGGACACTCATGCGATCCGAGTGTGCGCTCGCTTCGTAAAGTACGCCGGTAGTGATTGGTTCGCGGCTGTGGAAGGCGATGAACTCAGCTCAGAGCATATCCCGAAGGCCGCCGCGGCTCTGCCAACGCCTTTGACGGACAGGTCTTCAGCGCTGATCGCTCGCCAACAACCGGGCGCTGCGGTTACCGTTCACTGTGCAATCCGCAAGTGATTCGGGGCAGTCCTCAGCCAGAGCAGGCACTCAGATCCGGACTGCGCCGATGGCGGCCGGTGGTGTCTACAACCGCAACTCCCGAGTGCAGCAGCGCGGTCTGATCCCCGGGATGGGTCTTCTTGAGCGGGCGGCCTCAGTCGTTGATCTACCGGATGCGCCGCAGCCGATCGTGATCGCGGACTACGGATGTTCGGGGGGCCGAAATTCCCTGGCTCCTGTCGCTACGGCCATCGAAGCGCTGCGTAGGCGGGCAGATACGCCGATCACCGTGGCGCATACCGATCTGCCTGATAACGACTTCTCCGCATTGTTTGACACGGTGTGGAACGACCCGGCCTCCTACACCGCCATGGGGGCGGTCTTCCCGATGGCCATCGGACATTCCTTCTACCACCAGTTGCTGCCGCACGACAGCGTCACTCTGGGGTGGAGCTCGTTTTCGGTCAACTGGCTGAGCCAGCCACCGGCGGCGATACCGGATCACGTCCAGGTCAGCTACAGCGCCGACCGGGACACCCGATCGGCCTATGCCCACCAAGCCGAGGCTGACTGGCGGGATTTCTTGATCGCCCGCGGAGCTGAGATGCGGGCCGGTGCTCGGCTGGTGGTGGTCGTTTCGGGCGCCGACGAGGACGGCACCGCCGGGTACCGGCCCATGTTCGATGCCGCCTGGGCCGGCCTGTGTGCGCTCGTCGGCGAAGGCCTCCTCGACGACGGCGAAGCCGTCCAGATGGGGATGCCGCACTTCGGCCGTGGTGCTGCCGACCTGGCGGCGCCGTTCGGCGACGGCCAGTTCGCGGGGCTGACGATTGAGGATCTGGAAACCTTCGACAGTGGCGACGAATTTTGGGACGACTACCAATCCAATGGTGACGCTGCGGGGTTCGGTGCCCGCTGGGCCGGGATCTTCGCCGCCGGCGCATTCCCGTCACTGGCGACGGGGTTGCACAGCGGGCCCGACGACCCGCGCACCGCAGCAATCCTCGACCGGCTCGAAACCGAAGTCGCTGGGCGTCTGGCGGCAGCACCGGCACAGATGCATATCCCGGTAGCCAACGTTGTACTGACCAAGATCCGCAACGGCGCATGACCGGTTCGTCCAGCGAACTACCCTGGTGCCGTTATCGTTTCGTCAAAGATGTCGCCCCGCTTGACCCGTCGCACGGGATTCATCTCCACAACCTGGCGATCGCTGAGCTGCTGTTCGACGCGCGCAACGCCTACCTGACAGAGGGCGTCGGAGTGACCTGGGAGAGCCTGCTGCGCTCCGGTCGAAGTCTGGTCATGCGCCGGCTTGAGATCGATTTCGAACGCGAGGTTCGCGCGGGTATCCCCTTGAAGGTCGGAATCCGGGCGGCAACGCGGACCCGCCGCACCCTCACTTTCTCGGAGGCCGTATGGCGGGTGGATCCGCCCCTTGCGATCGCTGTCGCCCGGTCGGTGCATCTGCTGGTACTCGTTGACACACCGGGGGCCATCGAACTTCCCGACGAGATCGTCGCCAGGTTTGAGGCTTTCGAAGATCAGCCGCTCACGATCGAGTTGCGTCGATGACGGCAACGGACTAGCCCGACGTCCATCGCCTGATCCGCCCTATTCGGTCCTGCCCGCACTGCCGACGTCGGTCCACATCAAAGCCGACATCACCCCGGTCCCGATCACTCTCCTCAGCTCACAGCCCGACGCGTTGCGGGCGGCCGGGGAGACTTTCAACAGAGTTGTGACAACGTATGACACCGAGGAACATCGATCGAAAAGTTCGATCGGTGTTCGCGCCGCTCAACCTGGAGCCGATGACGGGAATCGAACCCGCGTATTCAGCTTGGGAAGCTGATGTTCTGCCATTGAACTACATCGGCATGTGTCGCTAGAGAATAGCAACCCGAACCGGCTGCTCACCCAGCATCACGGAATCGACTCCTGGGTGAAGGTGCACTCGTCCTCAGGGGCGGGCTATACGCTTTCAGACGTGCTGCTCTCTGACCGTGACATCCGCGCCGAGATCGCCGTCGGGCGCCTCGGTATCGACCCGTTCGACGACTCCCTGGTACAGCCGTCGAGCGTGGACGTCCGCTTGGACAATCTGTTCCGGGTTTTCAACAACACCCGCTACACCCACATCGACCCGGCCATGCAGCAGGACGAACTCACCACGATGGTGCAGCCTGACGAAGGTGAGCCGTTCGTGCTGCACCCCGGAGAGTTCGTGCTGGGGTCCACACTCGAATGCTGCACGCTGCCCGACGACCTGGCCGGCCGACTGGAGGGCAAGTCCTCGCTGGGCAGACTGGGCCTGCTGACCCACTCGACGGCAGGCTTTATCGACCCCGGCTTCTCCGGACACATCACCCTGGAGCTGTCCAACGTCGCCAACCTGCCGATCACGCTGTGGCCCGGGATGAAGATTGGCCAGCTGTGCCTGCTGCGGCTGACCAGCCCGGCTGAACACCCGTATGGCAGCGCCGCGGTCGGCTCGAAGTACCAGGGCCAGCGCGGGCCCACGCCGTCGAAGTCCTACCAGAACTTCATCCGCAACTCCGGCTAGATCCAGCTGTAACGCCCGCCCCGTCTGCGGCGATGAACCGGTCAGCGGTTCAAGCAACGCACAGCGGAGGTGCACGTGGACGTCGATCACACCGCCGCGACCTTCGGTTTCGCATCCACCGACGACACCGCCACGGTCGCCGGGATCATCACCCAGCGGGCGTTCGTCGGATACATGGCGCCGCTGGGGTACAGCGCGATGGCCGATGACGACCTCTGGGCTGAGCCCGACGACGCTGACGATCCCCGTGACGACGCCGTCGCAACCTCCGAACCGTTCCTACTCGTCGGCAGTGCGCTCATGACGGTCTTCGTCGTGGGCGTATTGGCATTGGTGGCCTCACTGGTGGTGACCATCAGACCGACTGCCGATCAGCGTCCCGAACCTGGCGGGAATGCGGCGGTGTCGATTACCCGCCCGGTCTCCGCGGCACCGGAGACGATCGCGAACCCGGTGCCGGTGGTGCAGGAGGCGCCGCGCACGGTCTTCGTGACGCCCAGGGCCATCGCACCAGCCGCTCCGGCTGCGACGTTCGTGCCGCAGGCTCCCGCAGCCGCGCCCGAAGCTCCGGCACAACCCGCTCCTGCTCCCGTTTTGGCGCCGGCGCCGATCATTCCGCCGATCCTGCCGCAGCTGCTCCCGCAACTTCTGCCGCAACTTGCACCGCAGATCGTCGCACCGCCGGTTCTCAGTACCCCGGCGCCGCGGTCCCCGGTGACGACCCCGTCTACTACACCGTCTACTACACCGTCCTTCTCGTCACCATCCACATCTTCGACCACCACGCAGCAGTCCTCGGCGCCGTCCACCGCGGCACCGTCCGCGACAACTACGCAGACGTCATCGGCACCGCCTACCACCGCCTCATCCTCGACAACCACGCCGACAACCACGCCGACAACCACCCCCGTCGCATCCACGTCCGTCGAATCCACCTCGGCCACAATCGGATCCGCAACCAGCAGCCCATCGAGTTCTCCGATCGATTCGACGACACCACTGTTGCCGACGACTCCGGCGGCGTAAATTCACGGCGGTGGACACCGCAGCAGCTCTGGTCGCCGAGAACGCCGCCTTTACGGACCTGCTTCGCGACGCTGACCTATCAATTCCGGTACCGACCTGCCCGGAGTGGACACTGGAACAATTGATGCGCCATGTCGGTCGCGGCGACCGCTGGGCGGCACAGATCGTGGCCGAGAAGCTGACCGAACCCCTCGACCCGCGTGCGGTGGTGGGCGGTAAGCCACCGGCCGGACGAGACAATGAGATTGCCTGGCTGACGGACGGCGTGCGCGCGCTCATTGATGCGGTCGAGAAAACCGGCCCCCGCACACCGGTGTGGACCTTCTTGGGCACGCGTCCGGCCGCGTGGTGGATCCGTCGGCGACTGCACGAAACAGCCATCCACCGTGCCGACGCGGCGTTGGCCCTGGGCGTCGACTTCGAGATCGACCCGGTCGCTGCTGCCGACGGCGTCACCGAGTATCTGGAACGGGTGATGATCCGGGCCGCCGGGAGCGATCCGGCCCAGGGCGGCCGACCGCTTGGCGATGGCCAGTCGCTGCACCTGCATGCCACCGACGCCGATCTGGGGACGGCAGGAGAGTGGACGATCTTCGGCCGCGACGCGGGCATCGACTTCGAGCAGGGGCACGGAAAGGCCACCGTGGCACTGCGCGGCCCCGCTCGTGACCTGCTGTTGGCGATCGTCCGTCGCGGCAGCGCCTCGGACTTGGGTGTGGAGATATTCGGTGATGCGGCACTCTGGGACACCTGGTTGGCCCGCACCCCGTTCTAGCCCGGTAACTTGAGGCCTTATGAGCACCTCGGAGATCGCTACCGTCCTCGCCTTCCACGATGCACTGAGCAATGCGGACGTCGACACCCTGGTGTCATTGGCGAGCGACGATATCGAGATCGGCGACGCGAACGGCGCCTCGCAGGGCCATGCCGCACTGCGCGACTGGGCACAAACAACGGACGCCACCGTTGAGGTCGGCGAGATCTACTACCGCGACGGTGTCGTAGTGGTCGCGGAACGCATCACGAAAAAATCAGTTCCGAGCGATGTCAGCACCGCGGCGTCAGCCTTTCGAGTGGTGCACGATCACATCACCTCGGCGTTCCGCCACGACAGCCTCGCCGCGGCCCTGGCCGCTACCGGACTGACCGACGAAGATCTTCAGGCCTGATCCCCATGCGTGGAATCATCCTGGCGGGCGGATCGGGCACACGCCTGCATCCGATCACCCAGGGTGTCAGCAAGCAGCTGCTGCCGGTGTATGACAAGCCGTTGATCTACTACCCGCTGTCAACGCTCATCATGGCCGGCATGCGCGACATCCTGGTCATCTCCACACCCCAGGACCGCCCCGCCTTCGAACGACTGCTTGGCGACGGGTCCCAGTTCGGGATCAGCATCACCCACGCCATCCAGGAGCGGCCCGAGGGACTGGCGCAGGCATTCGTCATCGGCGCCGACCACATCGGCACCGGACCTGTGGCGCTGATCCTTGGCGACAACATCTTCCACGGACCCGGTGTGGGAACGAACCTCAAGCGATTCGTCACGGTCGACGGCGGTGCCATCTTTGCGTACTGGGTGGCGAATCCGTCCGACTACGGTGTCATCGAGTTCGATTCCGAAGGAAGGGCTTTGGCAATCGAGGAGAAGCCCGCCACGCCGAAGTCGAACTATGTGGTCCCGGGTTTGTACTTCTATGACAACGACGTCATCGCGATTGCCCGTTCGCTGAAGCCTTCTGCGCGCGGTGAGTTGGAGATCACCGCCGTCAACCAGGCCTACCTCGAGAGCGGACGACTGACCGTCGAGGTGCTTCCGCGTGGTACCGCGTGGCTCGACACCGGAACCTTCGACTCACTGTTGGAGGCGGGCAACTTCGTGCGCACCATCGAGTCCCGGCAAGGTCTCAAGGTCGCCTGCCCCGAGGAAATCGCCTGGCAGATGGGCTTCATCGACGACGAACAACTCGCCGTGCGAGCGCGTACCGTTCTCAAGTCGGGCTATGGCCAATATCTGCTGGATCTGCTGGACCGGCGCTAGGAATTGCTCACTGCCGGTAGCTCGCCAGGAAGTTACCCAACCGCTCGATGGCGTTGGCGAGATCACGCGCCCACGGCAGCGTCACAATGCGCAGGTGGTCCGGTGCGGGCCAGTTGAACCCAGTGCCCTGGGTGACGAGGATCTTCTCCTCGAGCAACAGGTCGAGTACCAACTTCTCGTCGTCGATGATGTCGTGCACTTCGGGATCCAGCCGGGGGAAGACGTAGAGCGCGCCCCGTGGTTTGACGCAGGAGACACCCGGAATCTCGTTGAGTTTCTCCCAGGCCAGATCACGCTGCTCGAGTAGCCGACCACCGGGCAGGACGAGGTCGTCGATGCTCTGATGCCCGCCGAGGGCTACCTGAATGGCATGCTGCGCAGGAACATTCGGGCATAACCGCATATTGGCGAGCAGGCTGATGCCCTCGATGAAGCTGGTGGCATATTCGGTCGGTCCGGTGATCACCAGCCAGCCGGAGCGGTATCCGGCCACCCGGTAAGCCTTGGATAATCCGTTGAACGTCAGACACAGCAGATCCGGTGCCACCGTCGCCATCGCCACATGCGTCGCGTCGTCGTAGAGGATCTTGTCGTAGATCTCGTCGGCGAGCAGCAGTAGTTGGTGCTTGCGTGCCAGATCAGCGATCTTGTGCAGCACCTCCCGGCTGTAGACCGCACCGGTCGGGTTGTTCGGGTTGATCACTACCAGCGCCTTGGTCCTGGGTGTGATCTTCGATTCCATATCGGCGATATCGGGCTGCCAACCGTTGGTCTCATCGCACAGGTAGTGCACCGGGGTGCCGCCGGCCAGTGATGTCGACGCCGTCCACAGCGGGTAGTCGGGTGCCGGGATCAATACCTGATCGCCGTTGTCCAGGAGGGATTGCAGTGTCATCGTGATGAGTTCGGAGACGCCGTTGCCAAGGAACACCGAGTCGACGTCGAATCGCGGAAATCCGTCGACGAGTTCGTAGCGGGTCACCACAGCCCGGCGTGCGGACAGGATGCCTTTGGAGTCTGAGTATCCCTGCGCGTTGGGCAGCGCCTGGATCATGTCGCGCATGATCACATCCGGTGCTTCGAAGCCGAACGGGGCAGGGTTGCCGATGTTCAGCTTCATGATGCGGTGGCCCTCGGCCTCCAGCCGGGCGGCATGGTCGTGCACCGGGCCGCGGATCTCATAGAGAACGTCCTGCAGCTTGCTTGACTGCGCGAACGTCCGCGGCCGTGGGTGCTGGCTGGTGCCATGCCACGGCATCTGATGGGTGGACACGCTGTTGATTCTCCCATGGCGCACCAAGTGCTTTTCCAGTCACATCTCGGACTCGGTTTCATATCTGCCCGTGTGCAGGCGGTTTTCGCGGCTCAAACACTGCTAACTTCCTGCATCAACAAGGAGGCGCAATGAAACCCACCATCAGTCGCGGGCTGGTAGCCGCATGTTCTCTGGCGGCAATGGTCGCCCTGGGTTCGGCGAGCCCGGCTTATGCGGATCCGGTGCCGCCGAACGGCCAGTACGCCCTTGTCGGCGGCTCCGACCAGTTCTATGTCACGGTTTCCTCGAACTGTGCCACTGAGGGCTGTACTGCCAGTCTGGTCAGCAACCGCGGCTGGACCTCCGTCGCCACCCTGACCAATGGCCGCTGGAACTACAACGTGACCAAGCCGGACGGGGCGGTGTGCAGCGACGGCAACTACGCCGACATCGTCATCCGCTACTCATTGGACGCAAAAACCCTGGCCGGAACGGTGACGGCCGACTCCAACGGTGAGTGTCCGGGAGGCCAGGTCACCCAGGCGCCGATCCAACTCCAGAAGGTCGGCTAACCGCTTAGAGCGGCGGTGGGTCGACGGCCCAGCGTGCTTCGTTGATCATTTCTTGGGCAGTCTTTTGTGTCGTGTTCTACCGTCGGTGGTTGGTGTCGGCATAGAGGGAGACCACCGTGAAACGTAACCGCCTGGCTTGGTTGGCTGCTATCGCCGCGGTGGCGTTGGGAATTGTTGTTGCCGGGTGTGGGTCGGCGTCGAAGACTGCGTCGACGTCGAGCACTCTCGCGGGGACTTCGTCGGCGTCAGGCTCGCCGGCCAAGTCGACCCCGCCGAAGGCGGTGACGGGCGGCACCGCCAACCCCGCCGGGCCGACGTCCTCCGACTCCCTCGTTTGTTCGGTAGCCGATGTGTATGCCGTCGGGGATACCGTGTACGCGGCCAACGTTGGCGGTTCGATTGGCAGCGGAATCGGGGCCGGTCTTGGTATCTCCACTGACGGAGGAACAACCTTCACCAACCGCACCATGGCCGATGGGCTGGGTGACAACGACGTGTCTGGGGTGTACGCCGCCGGGGACACCGTCTACGCGGCCACCCAACGCGGTCTGAGTATCTCCACCGATGGCGGAAAAACGTTCACCAACCGCACCACCGCCGACGGCCTGGGGGACGACGGGGTGGAACAGGTGTACGCAGTCGGGGACACCGTGTACGCGGCCACCTTCGGCGGTGGTCTGGGTATTTCCACCAATGGTGGTACAACGTTCACCACCGCCGACGGACTGCGCGACGACACCACCGTGTACGGGGTATATGTGCGCGGGGTGTACGCCGTCGGGGACACCGTCTACGCGGCCACCACTTTCGATGGGCTGGGAATCTCCACCGACGGTGGAGATACGTTCACCAGGAGGACCACCGCCGACGGGCTGGGCACCAACGATGTGAACGCGGTGTACGCCGTCGGGAAGACCGTGTACGCGGCTACCGACCGCGGCGGTCTGGGTATCTCCACCGACGGCGGCAAAACGTTTACCACCAGGACTACCGCCGACGGGCTGGGCAGCAACTACGTGTACTCGGTGTATACCGTCGGGGAGACCGTGTACGCGGGCACCGACGGCGGTCTGAGTATTTCCACCGACGGCGGGGCGACCTTCACTAACCGCACCACTGCCGACGGACTGGGTGAAGGCGGCGTGTCTGGGGTGTACGCCGTCGGGGACACCGTCTACGCAGCCAGCAAGGGCGTGAGTATTTCCACCGATGGTGGTGCGACATTCACCAACCACAGCGTCGCGCAGTGTCCGGATCCGGCTCCGCACCATCACTAAAATCGGGTCCGTGACGCGCTGAGCCATGTCTCGTGCTGCGCGACCCGGCGCCGCGACAACGCTTGAGCCCCGCGCTGAGGCCGCACGCGTCGCGGCGATTTCCCAAACGTTGTCGTTAGCTTCGCTTGCCCGGTGGCCGCGCGCCCCTGGCGATACCCAGACCTTTGACTTCGGGGCCGTTGATTTCGGTTGCCTCGGCCGGCGCGGCCGCGGACTCTGATGCGGGCTCTGCCGCGGGTTCAGGGGTGGCCGCCGACTCGGCAGGTGCTGCTGCAGGTGTCGCCTTCTTCGCACCGGGCCGCTTGGCTCCCGCGGCAATACCGAGACCCTTCACCGGCTGAGCCGGTGAAGCCGCCTCGGCCGCCGGTGCCTCCGGTGCCGCAGTCTCGGCCACCGGTGCCGCAGGCGCTGCCGCCTCCGGTGTCGCAGGCGCGGACTTCTTGGCGCCGGGCCGTTTGGCTCCGGCGGCCATGCTCAGACCCTTGGCAGGTGCTGCGGGCGCTGCGGGCGCAGCAGGCGCCGCGGCGGTGGACGGCGCTGCCGCAACGACCGGCTCAGGTTGCGGTGCCGGCTTGGGCGGTGCGATAGCCGGCGCAGCGGCCGCGGCCAGCGAGGCCGCGGTGCCCTTCTCCGGAAGCGTCAGGGTGCTGCGGTCCAGTGACGCCAGTAGTAGCTGCGCGACGTCGACCACCTCGACCTCGTCGGCCTTGCCGCGGTCACCGACACCGTCGGTGAGCATCACCCGGCAGAACGGGCAACCGGTGGCGATCGTGGCGGTGTCCATGCTCAACGCCTCGTCGACGCGCTCGTGATTCACCCGCTTGCCGAGATGCTCTTCCATCCACATGCGCGCACCGCCTGCGCCACAGCAGAATCCAGTTTCGGCATGGCGCGGCATCTCGGTGAGTGTGGCGCCAGACGCGCCGATCAGCTCGCGCGGGGCCTCGTAGACCTTGTTATGCCGGCCGAGGTAGCACGGGTCGTGGTAGGTGATCGTGCCGGCTCGGCCGGTGCCATTCACCGACTCGACCGGGATCAGCTTCTTATCGCGGACCAGACGGTTGAGCAGTTGCGTGTGGTGCAGGACGGTGTAGTTTCCACCGACCTGTGGGTACTCCCGGCCAAGGGTGTTGAAGCAGTGCGGACAGGTGACGACGACCTTACGGTCGACCCGCTCGACGCCCGTGAACAATCCATTGATGGTCTCGACGTTCTGAGATGCCAACTGCTGGAACAGGAATTCGTTGCCCGAGCGGCGCGCGGAGTCTCCGGTGCAGGTTTCTGCTTCGCCGAGCACCAGGAACTTCACCCCGGCCGCCGACAACAGTTCAGCGACCGCCTTGGTGGTCTTCTTGGCGCGATCGTCCAGAGAGCCGGCGCAGCCGACCCAGAACAGGTACTCGAAGCCGGCGAAGGATTCGACATCCTTGCCGTACACCGGCACGTCGAAGTTGACCTCGTCGATCCAGGTGAGTCGTTCCTTGGCGTTCTGGCCCCAGGGGTTGCCCTTGTTCTCCAGATTCTTGTAGAGCCCGGCGAGTTCGGAGGGGAACTCTGACTCCATCATCACCTGATAGCGCCGCATGTCGACGATGTGGTCGATGTGCTCGATATCGACCGGGCACTGCTCGACGCATGCACCACAGGTGGTGCATGACCACAACACGTCGGGGTCGATCACGCCGAGTGCGGCGGCGTCGCCCACGAGCGGACGGGTCGCCTGCAGTGGGGAGTCGGCAGGAACCCTCTCGAAGCCCGACTCCGGAACGTGATGGGGATCATCCGCGCCCAACTCCAGGCCACCCTCGGTATCGGTCAAGCCGTTGGGGGTCCCAAAGATATAGGGCGCCTTGGCGAACAGGTGGTCGCGCAGATTCATGATGAGGATCTTGGGAGACAACGGCTTTCCGGTATTCCAGGCCGGGCACTGCGACTGGCAGCGGCCGCACTCGGTACACGTTGTCAGGTCGAGATAGCCCTTCCAGGTGAAGTCTTCGATCTTGCCGCGGCCGAACACCGCGTCTTCCGCGGGATCGTCGAAGTTGATCAGCTCACCTTTGGACTCCATCGGCAACAGCGGGCCGAGTGCGTTGGGCAGCCGCTTAAAGGTGACGTTGAGCGGCGCCAGTCCGATGTGGAGGTGCTTGGAGTGCAGCACGATGAGCAGGAACACCAGCATCACGCCGATGTGCAGCAGGAGCGCGACGGTCTCGATGATCTCGTTGGCATGGGTGCCCAGTGGGTGCAGCAGTGCCGCGACGCCGTGCGAGAAGAACGCGGCCCGACCGTAGGGGAGGTTGCCGTTGTTGACAGCCGATCCGCGGAACAGTGCGTAGGTCCAGATGACGTTGAAGATCATGAAAAGGATCAGCCACGCGCCGCCGGTGTGGGAGCCGTAGAACCGCGACGAGCGGCCGTACTCCTTGGGCTCGGAGCGCAGCCGGATGATCGCGAACGTGAGGATGCCCAACAGCACGGCGACGGCGAAGAAGTCCTGCAGGAACCCCAGGACGCCCAACTTGCCGACCAGCGGGATGTGGAACTTGGGATTGAACAGAACGCCGTAGGCCTCGAGGTAGACCGTCGCCAGAATGAAGAAGCCCCACATCGTGAAGAAGTGCGCGAGCCCGGGGATCGACCAGCGCAGCAGCCGGGTCTGGCCGAACACTTCGCGGACCTGGGTTGCGATCCGCTCGCCCAGATGGTCTTTGCGACCGGCTTCGTCATGCACCGGCTGGCCCGACCTGATCAACTTCGTCAGCCAGGCCACTCGCTTCACGGCGAGCAGGCCGACGACGGCGGTCATGGCGAGGCCGATGATCAGCCGGATGAGAGTCTGCGTGTCCACGGCGTCCCTCTGCAGTTCTGGCAGTTACCGATCGGTAACTTAGCGGTTGTTACCGATGGGTAACTTGTGCTTGTCGATGGCTCATAGTCTCACCCCTGCCCATCGCGGCGCGACACCGGTCTCGATGGCGGTTATTCCGCCGGCGCCGGCTTGATCGTCGGCAGCGTCACGCCGGTGATGATCGACTGCGTCGTCGGTGGTGCCACCGTGGTGGTGGGCGGCGCGACCGTGGTGGTGGGCGGCGCCTGTGTTGTGGTGGGCGGCTGGGTGGTCGTTGTGGTGGGTGGCTGGGTCGTGGTTGTGG
>Ga0194039_1000163_pt1 | contig 43018 bp, 23 predicted proteins | sample JunL228m_MetaG_FD_148679 | JGI IMG/M metagenome (GOLD analysis project Ga0194039, IMG submission 148679) | Anoxic zone freshwater microbial communities from boreal shield lake in IISD Experimental Lakes Area, Ontario, Canada - Jun2016-L227-8m | ecosystem: Environmental > Aquatic > Freshwater >...
CGGTAAAAAGTCCTTCCGGTGTCATAGGATGACAATCCTACCCCTCATACCTTCCCTGCCTCAATCCTTCCTACCCACTCAAAATAGCGAGGAGCCATTATCGGCAACGACGGATCCCGCAACAGTCTGACGATTTCCAACGGGGCAACTGTTTGGGCGGGATTGATCAACATTGGGACGGTGATCGGCTTTAATGGGGACTCTACGAGTAATTCCGTCCTTGTGACCGGAAGTAATTCGACTTGGATCAACATGCAACTAATTGTTGGTGATAATGGCACTGGCAACAGCATTTCCGGGAACTCAATGGTGATTTCCAATGGAGGTAAGGTATCCGTGTCAGGCGACGAATACATCGGTTTTCAGTATTCTATCGGTAACTCGGTGCTGGTGACTGGTCAGGGATCCCTTTGGACGAACTCAGGAAACCTCACCATTGGAAATAGTTCCTCAAGCAGCAACACGCTGACCATTTCCAACGGGGGTATGGTTGTGGTGGCAGGCAGCGGAATCATTGGTAACGACTCATCTTCATCGAATAACAGCATTCTGGTGACCGGGAGCGGTTCCCTGCTGACTAATGCAGGAGATTTAAGAGTCGGTCATTACGGAGGTGGCAACTTGCTGGTGATTTCCAACGGAGGAGCAGTGTCCAGCGTTAGCGGATATGTTGGGGAGGGGCTTGGAGCCACTGGCACCGGGAGCAATGCTGCTATTATTACGGGAACCGGATCTGTTTGGAGGAACAGTGGTGATTTTAATATCGGCTATGCAGACAATGGAGCTGATTCACTGACGATTTCCGCAGGTGGAGCGTTGTATAGTAGGAGTGGGACTATTGGGAATAATACATTCGCCGGGGGAAACAGTGCTTTGATTACGGGCAATGGTTCGCTTTGGAGCAACTCAAGTGTTTTCACTCTCAGTGCATATTATGCCGGCAGTGATACAATTACCGTTGCTAACGGAGGTGCTTTGGCTGCAAGTGGTATAACACTTGGAAGCGGAGGTCCTGGGACACTCAATATTGGTACTCTCGTCGGCAATGACACGGCTGGGACGATCAACTCGCCGACCATTGCGTTTGGGCACAATGGAAGCATGATCAACTTCAACCAGAGTGATACGGCCGCACTCACCAGCTCGATCTCGGGTCTCGGAGCAGTCAATCAACTCGGCGCTGGAGTGAGCATTCTTTCCGGCTCCAATAATTTCAGCGGCACGACCACAATTAGTGCGGGGACCCTGCAGGCAGGAAGCAGTAATGCGCTTGGCACCAGTGCGGTGAATCTGGGAGGAGGAAGCCAAAGCGCAACCCTTGCTCTGGGAACCAATCTGAGCATTGCCTCCCTGAATTGGCAAAGCAACGGCGTGGTGGCGCTCACTCCGGGCAGCCAGATCCTGAGTGTCACCGGAGTGATGACCAACGCGGGTGGGGGAGGCTTGAACTTCGTCAATCCGACCTTGAACAACGCGACCAATGTGCTCTTGAACTTTGGAAGCCAGAGCGGATTTACAACCGATAGCTTCAGCGTTGTGGGAGGTGGGGTCCAAGGGTACTCCTTCCTGCTCACGAGTTCCAATCTCTCCGCCTACATCGCCCCGACAGCCAACCTGAGCATCTCCACCAATATCGTCATCTCCTCCACGCTTCAGATCGGAAGCCTCACGCTCAATAGCGGAGGGAATGCTTCGGTGAATAGCGGGGGCACACTCAACTCTTCGGCTGGCATCACCGTGAATGTGGGAGGCAACCTCAGTGACAGCGGGACGATCAATACACCGAGCGTTACCGTGAACGGAGGGAGTGCCTCGGTGAACAGTGGAGGAACTCTCAACGCATCCAATGGAGTCTTCATCTCCACCGGCACCCTAACCAATAGCGGTGTCATCAACACACCGCTACTCACTGTCCAGCAGGGGAGTTTTTCACTGATCGAAGGCACCCTCAACGGCTCCCTGAGTATCGGGCAGGGGGGCTCCTTCTTCATTGATCCGGCTGTGGTGAACGGTAATGTCACCAACTCAGGATCGATGGTGGTTCTGGGAACAAACTTCATCTCCGGCAACCTAGTGCTCACCGGTTCCTCCTCACTTCAAATCAATGCAAGTTCCCTTCTGAGTATGAGCGGATCGGCCACTTTGGGAGGTAGCCTCATCTTCACCAACGCCCTAGCTTTCGGCACCAGGACAACGATCCTTACGGCATCGGGCATCTTCGGCAGTTTCTCCTCCATCATTGCTGCCCCGGGAGAGCGGGGGCGACTCCTCATCCAAGGGGGCAATGCCAATATCCTCATCGCCCCAGCGAGTTATACCCAGATGGCAGCCAACCAGAACCAGACCAATGTGGCTACGGCTCTCAACAGCTTTATTCCGGCTCTCAGCGGAGATCAACTCGTGGTCTCCACTGCCCTCGACTCACTGACTGCTGGTCAATATCAACTGGCCTTCAACGCCATCATGCCGACCATTTACCAGAGTCTGAGCACGACAGCTTTCAATCTTGCCAATGCCCAGAACCAGGAACTCATCCAGAGGCTGTGGGGATTGCGTGTTGCGGGAACAGGATTTAGCATGAGTGGTTTTGCTGATAATACTCCCATTATCGATGGACAGGGTGACAAAGGAGTCCTGGATTCCAAAAAGGATATCCTGCGTCCGGGAGCTGACACCCATTGGGGAATGTTCGTGGATGGGAATGGTATTTTTGCCACGGCCAACAGTGCCAACATGCTTCCCAACTACAACAGCCAGAGCGGAGGAGTGACCACGGGCTTCACCTACAAGTGGAACGACAATTTCGGTACCGGCATCTATGCGGGATATGAGGGGAGTTACACCAAGTACAACGGAGGCAGCCAGATCATTGATAACTCGGTGAGATTCGGCCTCTTTGGCACCTACGGACAAAAGAACTCCAAGGGAGAAGCAGTCGGCTTCTACGCGGATGCACTCGCCGGAGGAGGCTACAACAACTATCAGGTGACACGGAACATCAGCTTTACTGGGCTTAACAGGACAGCTACCAGCTCACCAGGAGCAGGGGAGATCGATACCATGCTGGCCACCGGCTATGATCTCAAGAAGGGTAACTGGACTTACGGCCCGACAACCAGTCTGCAATACACCTACTTCGGGGCCAATGCAGTGAATGAAACCGGAGCCCAGAGTCTGAACTTCGCCTCTCGAGGCTGGAATACCTCAAGCATGATTTACAGCCTCGGCGGGCATGTGGCCTATAGCTATCAGGCCAATCCGAATCTCTTGCTCATTCCTCAGATCAGTCTCTCCTGGCAGCATGAGTTCCTGCAGAATCCCTACTCAATCAATGGCTCCCTCGGAGGAAGTAGTCCGAGCTTTGCGAATACAAGTTCCGCTCCCCTGAGAGACACACTTTACACAGGAGTGGGCGTCACTCTGGAGTACAAGCATAGGTGGAATACTTCGCTCTTCTACAACGCCTCGGCAGGCAATGCCAATCTCACGAGCCAGAATATCTTCTGGAGCGCAGGTGTGAAGTTTTAGGGCAATTTACAAGGATGAACGAGACGGGAGAGATGGAGGGGAGGGGGTAGCGTGATTTCTAAAAGCTTCGCCAGTCGCTGATTTGTTGCAGCATTATTTCCAGTGCCTCAGAACAAATTAACAATGCCCATAAAATCGAGATGAAAAGACTGGATGTTCTGATGGCACCCTCCGAGTTCGAGAACCTCCAGGGATGCGATCTTATCGGAAAGGTCTGTGTGGTCTTTGATGTACTTCGCGCGACCAGTAGCATGATCACAGGGCTGGGCAGCGGTGTTCGGGAATTTCTACCGGCCCGCACGATCGGGGAGGCGCTGAATCTGCACGCCGCGCATCCCGGTTCCCTGCTTGCGGGTGAGAGGGAAGGTCTCCGTATCGGCTCGGAGCTTACGGGTGGCCGCTGTTTCGATCTGGGCAATTCACCCACTGAGTTTTTGTCCGGAGATCTGCAGGGAAAGTCTGTCGTGATCACCACCACCAATGGCACCAGAGCACTTCGGTCCTGTGTTGGGGCAAGGGAAGTCCTGATTGCCTCTTTTCTGAATCTATCCGCGACTTCGCAATACCTCATCAGAACGCATCCGGAAGAGATACTTTTGGTCTGCAGCGGTACGGGCGAACAGACGGCTTATGAGGATGTTCTCGGTGCGGGGGCTCTGGTGAATCTGCTCTGCAAAGAATGGGGATTTAAAATACTCTCCGATGCCGCCTTGATGGCGCAACGCCTTCTCCTGCATGAGGAGATGGATCTGGTGACCGCCTTTTCCAAGTCCAGCAATGGGAAGAGATTGTCAGCGCATCCGCAGCTTCAGGATGACATCGCCTTCTGCGCTCAGCGGGATCGATTTCCCATGGTCGCCAGAATGGGAGAAGATGGAGCAATCAGGATTTTCCCTAGCGAAGCATTTGAAAAAACATCCCTCTAATAGAAGATTTTTCGGGTCAAAACGGTATGACTACGCTACAGGTAGTGGTCATGTCAGACTTTCACAACAATGGCGATGAGCTTCTGGATCTCGATCAGAATCCCTCCGCCGAAGAACTTCAAAATCAGGTAAAACGCGCCCAATCCGAGCTCATGCAGCTTCGTGAGAGGCAGAATCAAATCGAGAAGGAAAAAGTGCGGCTCGAAGAGTTGACGCGCAGGCAGGAAGAACTCGAGCACGGACGCAATGAAATGGCCGACAAGCTTGCACGGGCCATTATACTCGTTCAAAGAGAGACCGAGGAGGCCCAGCGCCGTCTCGAACAGCTGAATAATATTCAGGATTCCTTTGCGGAGCATCTGCGCAATCTAGAGGAGATCGACCCCAAGGCATGGCATGGACGCGATCTTCCCAAGGAACTCACCCGCGCGCTCGGCACTGTTGATGAAGCGCGTTCGGCCTATGCCCGATCCCATGCAAAAATTGCTCCCTCCGCCGATATTGAATCGGGTTTTTCAGGTGATGAGGGAACCCTGTTTTCTGATTCGGGAGATCAGGGTTTTGTCTATTGGCTTCGCAACGGTCTCGCCTTTACCCTGCCGCTCCTAAGTCTTGGAACAATCTCACTGTTTGTCTGGATCTGGCATCTTCTCACTGCTGCTCCACGGTAGGATTCCACATCATCTCACCACTTCATGGCTTCCTCATCTTTCTCCGGTCGTCGAGGCCCCCGTCCTGCGAGAAAATCTCCGAACCCGCAGTCACTGGATCTCGATCACACCAGGCTGAGTCGTGAGCTCGAGGAGATTCGCCAGCGGGAATTGGAGATCAGGAAGGAACAGGAGGAGATGCAGAGAAAGGTGGCTGATCTTCCCAGACAGATCGAGGAGAGGGAGCGCAAGCAGAAGGAGTTGATGCGGATGAGAGCGGTGATGACTGCCACCCAGGATGATGTCTTCAGTCAACCCCGTGACAAACGATATGCATCCGGCAGAAAGTCCATGTCTCATCGGCGCATGACCCGTCCCGAGGAACGCTCCGCCAAATTGCAGTTTCTTCTGCTCTGTGTGATCCTCGCCGTATTCCTCTTTTTTCTTTGCAAATCCCTGCCGCATTAATGCGAGGGGCATTCTGCCAACGTGACAACACTACTGAGTTGTCACGTCATCGCCTTCCCCCCTATATTCTCCTGCAATGACTAAGGGTGCCAGTCCTGAACAAAGTATGACCTACGATCGAAGCGGGACGGGACGAGGAACCAGAGAGATCGCCAGACGCGCCTTTCGCACGATGCTTGAGGCGAGAATCCTGGAGGAGAAACTTGCTGCTCTCTATCGCTCGGGAAAAATCGTCGGAGGTGTTTTTCTGGGCCGCGGTCAGGAAGCACTCAGCGTTGCTCTTGGTGTGCACCTGCGCCGTGGTGATATCTATGCACCGCTGATTCGTGATCAGGCAGGAAGGCTCGCCTTTGGGGATACTATTCTGGATACGCTGCGCACTTATTTGGGATCGTCTCTCGGCCCAATGAGAGGCAGGGACGGCAACATCCACCGGGGTCGCCCCTCGGAAGGATATCACGCAATGATCAGTCATTTGGGAGCCATGGTATCAACCGTGTGCGGAAGCCTGATGGCCAAGAGATTTCGCGGGGAGACGGGTATCGTGGGAGCTACTTGTATTGGCGAGGGAGGGACATCCACAGGAAGCTTCCATGAAGGGATGAATATGGCGGCTGTGGAAAAACTTCCGATTGTTGTCGTAGTGGCCAACAATCAGTTCTCCTACTCCACCCCCAATGATCGCCAGTTTGCATGTTCCGACATGCTCATCCGGGCCCAAGGGTATGGCATCACCGGTCGGAGGGCCATTGGTAACGATCTGATCGATTGTCTTGATGTGCTCGGTGCAGCCGTTGCTGCTGCGCGTTCCGGCGGAGGACCACAACTTGTCGTCGCCGACCTTCTTCGTTTGGTGGGGCACGGAGAGCATGATGATGCCTCCTACATCCCGGCTTCCATGAAGGAATCACCCTTGGGCCGCGATTGCCTCGCTCTTGCCAAGGAAGCACTTCTGAAAAAGGGATGGATTTCTGATGCCGAGATGTCCGAATGGCAGGCCACGGTCGAAAAAGAGGTTGAGGAGACTGCAACCAAAGTGCTCAGGGAACCGGCTCCCGATCCTGCGGAGGAGGAGTGGACTGCATTTTCAGTCGTCGGAAAAAATCTTTCCGGGGAGGATGAGCAATGAGCATCACCTATCTGGAGGCCATCCGTCTGGCTCAGCAACGCGCCCTTGCAGAGGATCCTCGGGTCTTTATCTACGGACAGGATGTCGGGGCATTTGGTGGGGCATTCAAGGCGACCAAGAGTCTTGCCGCGGAATTCCCAGGGCGCGTTCTCGATTCCCCCATCAGTGAGGATGCCATGGTTGGACTGGCCATCGGTGCCGCGATTGAGGGGATGCGCCCGATCGTGGAAATGCAGTTTGCCGATTTCTCGACCTGTGGCTTCAACCAGATCGTGAATCAGGCAGCAACGCTTTACTATCGCACAGGAATCAGCTGTCCGATCGTGGTGCGTCTGCCAAGTGGTGGCACGCCCGGTGGTGGCCCTTTTCACAGCCAGAGCATGGAGGCTCTTTATGCGCACTATCCCGGCATCGTGGTCATGACTCCGGCCACGGTGGAGGATGCCTACACAATGCTGCTGGAGGCCATCGCGCTGGATGATCCGGTTGTCTTCTGCGAGCACAAATTTCTCTACTATCACCTCAAGGCCGACAAACTTCCTGAGGAGGCACTCCCTTTTGGCAAGGCGAGGATCACCCGTCCTGGAAGGGATGCAACCGTTGTTGCTTACAGTGCCATGCTTCACGAGGCGCTGGCCGCCGCCGAAGAGCTATCCGGTGACGGATACGATATTGAGGTTGTGGATCTTCGAACGGTGAAGCCGATCGACACGGATACAATCCTGGCTTCCGTCGCCCGTACCGGACGCCTGCTTGTTGTCAGTGAGGCGTGGCCATGGGGAGGAGTGGCTGCCGAGGTCATCACCCGTGTGGCGGCGGAAGGATTCGGACTTCTCGACGCCCCTCCCCAGCGGCTTAATGCAAGGGAGACTCCGGTTCCTTATCATCCGGCTCTCTGGGGAACGCACCGTCCAACAGCCTCCTCGGTTGTGAATTCCCTAAGGCAACTGTTGGAGCTATAACCATGTTCCCTTCACCCACATCCTCAAGCGCCATGCCTTTACTGCCAATCATCATGCCTCAGCTCGGAGAATCAATTGCCGAGGCCACGATCGTGAGTGCTGCCTATTCCGTGGGAGACCGCGTTGAGGCTGATGCGGATCTTCTGGAGGTTGAAACCAACAAAGCGGTGATGGGTGTCACCGCTCCCTGCGGGGGAGTGCTGAAGGAGTTGACCGCAACAATCGGAGAGAGCTATGCCGTGGGGGCCACGCTTGGCTATCTGGAAATCAGTGAAGAGGATGCCGATCGCCTTGGACTCAATGATCTCCCTCAGCCACCGGTTGAAAAGCCCAAGAAGAAACAGTCTTCTGGAAGCGAGATCTCCACTTCTGAAAAAAAACTTGTAAAGCCCACGGTAAGCGGCCTTCCCGTTCCGGCCCATGCAGGTGGCGCCAGCTTCCTCTCACCGCGCATGAAGGCCCGGATGGCAGAGCTTGGACTTCATGCGGCTGATCTGGCCGGCGTGGCCGGCAGTGGTGCCGGAGGGCGTGTCACGATTGATGATCTGGAGCGGTTTTTACAAGATCTGGAGCGCAATACTATTTCCCCAGCCTCGTCCATGCGCGTGGCCGTGGCCGATGCAATGCGCCGAAGCTGGACGCGGCCTCTTGCCACCGTGGTGCTGCCGGTTCAACTCGACACCCTTCTGGCGCACAGAAAAAAGCAGACAGTGAAGGCAGGGCCTGCCCTCTATGCCCTGAGAGCCCTTTCGATCGCACTCTCCGAAATGCCCGCCACGGCAGGTCGGTTGATCGGTGACAGGGTGATTCATCCACGCTCCGTGGATATTGGATTTGCCGTGGAGGCGGAGGATGGGGTGCTCGTGCCGGTCATCCGACATGCAGACCAATTCCCCCTCGTGGATCTCGTGGAGAGATATAACCGTCTGGTGGAACTGGCCCGTGCGCGTCGTCTTCCTGGTTCCGATACCGGAGGATCCATTGCCACGATTACGAACTACGGGGTTTTCGGACTGACGATGGCAACACCGATCCCTCTGCCTGAGCAAACCCTGCTGCTCGGCATGGGAGCGGGAAAGATCACACCCTTCTGGGATGTCTCAAAGAAAGAATTTGTCCCGGTAACAGAAGCCCAGTTCACCCTCAGCTTTGATCATCGGGTATTGGATGGGGGAGCTGCCGGACGCCTTCTCCAAAGAGTCTCCCAATTGCTCAATACCCCGGAAGAGCTTTAGAGGGGGTTAACATAAGGGACTTGATCATATTCCAATCGGTGAGTCCATTGTGAGTTCGACGATGGTGTCGATTTGATTGACGGTCGTCTTGGGATCGAGAGTCAGGTCAGTACCATTGTCGGAGGAAGTCACTTTGACCGGAGTCGATTTATCGGTGACGACTCGGCTTGCAGTTACCTTTCCTTTGAGGCCAGGGAGATGGAGTATGCCGCTGGGTGGCCAACCAAGCGCATGAACGAAGATCTTGTTCCCCTTGTGGGTTGTGCCACCCCAACTTGCATCACATTTGAATGGCCCGCCACGGGTTCCGTAGATCGTGAAGCCGTATTTCTTTAACCACTCGCCGATTTGCAGGAAGCGATCAGACTGATTGCTGGGGATTTCGCCCAATTCATTGGGACCTACATCAAGCAGGAGATTTCCGTCGCCCGTGGCAGTCAAGACTAGGGTGCGTACACACTCCTCCAAGGAGAGAACCGGCTCATTTCGATGATAGGACCAGCCGTTCTTTTGAAGGGTAATACAGGATTCCCAAGCAGTGTTGGTGTCAAAGCTTCCAATTCTTCCCTCGGGAGTGCCGAAATCGCCCCGATAGGGAGGGGGTTGCTGATTGTAATCAGCCAAGTTGCAGAGCCTGTTGTTGATGAGGATGTTCGGGGTAAGAGATTTGATGAGGTTCCAAGTCTCGTCCTCGTGCCAGAAATTGATGAGATCTCCCCGTCCGTAGCTGTCAAACCAGAGAAGATCAACCGGGCCGTACTTTGTGAGTAACTCTCGCATCTGGCCGTTCATATAATCGGCATACTTCCGGTTGTCTCCCATTCCGTAGTCAGGGTGGTGCCAGTCTCTCGGTGAGTAATAGATGCCGAAACGCATCCCTGCCTTGTGACAGGCCTCCGCCAGTTCCTTCACGACATCCCGTTTGAAGGGGGAGTTCATGAGGTTGTAATCGGTCAGCTTGGTGTCCCACATGCAGAATCCGCCGTGGTGCTTGGAGGTAAAGACGATATATTTGGCTCCGGAATCCTGAGCCAGTTTTACCCAAGCATTGGCATCGAAATTCGTCGGATTAAATTGCTGATATAGATGATCATAGCCTGGGTCCTCCACATAACCTGCAGGATCCTTGCGACCTGCTTTGAAATCCGTGTGCCCTGCCGGATTCACAGGAACATCCAAAGGTCTGCTCCCTCCACGACTCCAACTGATCTCTCGCCCTTCGACACTCGACATATCCCAGTGAATGAACATGCCAAAGCGCGCATCACGCCACCACGCCATTCTCTGAGCTTTGTGCTCCGATTTCTCAGTAACAGGTGCTGGTGGCGATGGCGCGGCTCCGGGATTTGTCTGAGCAAGGCTTGCCAAGGGTACAATAAGGCAGAGGAGAGGTATGAGAAGGGAGCGATTGATGGAGAAGCGGAACATCGGGTGATCGCTAAGGCAATAGCTGAAAGCTTTGTCTGACGATGTCGGCGCGCTTGATCTTGGGTTCGGCGTAGCGACCGAACTGCCAGGCTCCGATTGTAACTGTAAGGGGGAGCTTTGAGTTGGGCGGAACCTTGGTAAAGACGAGGTTGCCATCTTTCACGATGGCAGGGCCGGCATCGACAAAAAAGCCAACGGGAAGACCTGAGGAAGCCGTCGCCTTCAACGGAACGGTGGTTGTCCCGGACTTCACATCGGGGATTTTCTCAAAGGTGATCGTTTGGGGAGTTCCCTCGGAATTGAAATCCCTGCTCATCTGAAGGGGTTGGACCGATTCGCGGACGGTGTCGGTGCCTTTCTGGCGGACGGCAAGATAGATTGATGAGGGCCAGTTGCGATCCGGTGCAATACGGAAACGATTTCCACCAAGCGGTTCCACACACCCGCTCATCCACTCAATGGTAGGTTCTCCGGGGGAGATGGCCAGTTTTTCACCGGCACCGGCGCTGACAAAATTGGCAGGAATCTTATCAAGGAGAACTCCCTTGAGCTGAAAGGTGATGCCATCTGACTCCGACTCCAGCATGGGAGGAGTGATCATTTCATTGGTGGAGACGGCATTGGTGTATGGAACAGGCTTGGAGTTGAAGGTGACCCATGTGATGCCGTTGAAAGTGAAGGGAAAAATCTTCCCATTAGTATCGGCGACACCCGGCACTTGTGACTCAGCACTCCAATTGATACGAGCGAGTGCCTGGGCGGCATCGGCACTCTCCTTGTCAAAAAACCATGGAACTCCCAAGGCATCGGGGGCCGCATTGGTGTAGGATGTCACTCTGTTGCTTTCGTGTCCGGGGAGCGGCAGATCGGCAAGGTATCCTTTGGTGGGATCGATCGTTTTCAAGTTAGTGCTTCCATCATCCGGCAGACGAGCCTTACTGACCTGATCAATATAGTGGGCAAGCATCGGTATGAGCTTTTCAGAAAAATCAAAGTGTCCGCTTGAACCATCCACAGCGTAGGTTAGAGGCCAGTCGGGATGGCTCTTCCGTTCCTTGAGTGGGTAGTCATACCCTTGAATGGCATTTGTACTCCAACGGTTCCGTAGATCGGTATTGTTCTTCGGATCAGGCTTGTCCTGCGCCCATTCCTGAGCTGAACCGTAGATCACCAAAGCTGGGGTCGTCCGGTTCTTGGGAGGGAGGTGATTGTTTTTCAACCAGATGCCGGCAATGCAATGTTCCGGTTTCTGTTCAACAAGGGCATCAGACATCAGGAGATGGGCGGACTCACCAATGGGAATCCAGGGAACCGTGGCGACTTCGGGATAGCCTGAAATGTTCGCCAAGTTGTCCAGAATTTGCTGGAGGAATGCCACATTCTTGTCATCTTCCTTCGTTTGATTGAGGCCAGTTTTCTTGAAGTTGTAAAACGATCCGGGAAACCAGACGATGCCAAGATTATTGTCCGCACAGACCTTTCTGATGGCCTCATGCCCTGCAATCATCTGCTCGGGAACATTCGCACAGAGTATTAGAAGCCCCTTGAGTTTTTTGCATTCCTCGGGAATCCAGAGATAGGCGCGAGCTGAGGTCTTGGAGCCGTCGGCCCATCCGTTGTATGCTCCGTTGTAATTAAACTGGAAGACCTTGTTTACCGGGGATCGCATCGCTTCGGGAGTCTCCGAGGCTTGCAAGTTCATCCAGACGCTCGCCAACAGCAGGCAGAGGGCTATCAATCGAGCGGTGAGCAACGAGAAGAGTGGGGGGATCATGAAATATGGAGGTGGGGGTGAATTTTTATTTTCGATCAGCCGGTCAGTTGCGAAAAGGAAAAAGGAGAAAACTCAATTTTGGTGGATGTTTTTTCGCCACTGGGAAGGAGAGACGCTAAAGGTCTTTTTGAAAAATGCTGAAAGATGAAAACCCGAACTGAATCCGGTTTCCGCAGCCACATCCTCCAGTTTTGATTCTCTTGATGCCAGCAACTGTCTGGCTTTCATGAGGCGAATTTGCAGCAGAAACTGCCAGGGCGAGAGTCCTGTCTGATGGAGAAAGGCACGGCGAAAGCTGGAATAGGAAAGCCCCACCAAGGTGGCCAGTTGCTGCATGTCGAGAGGCTCGGCATAGTGACTGGCAAGATATTGCTCGGCTTTGAAGATGGAGGCGCGCAATGCACCTCCTTGCTGCTGGGAATGGCTTCCCTTGGCAAGCAGAGCCAGGCAACGCATTGCCTCGGCGGCAAGCTCCGGTCGGGTCGCTTCTCCATCACGGGAGAGTTGATGAATTCTTTTCGATACTTCCTCGATGTGTCCAACCTCCAACCCTCTTCGCACAATGGGTGAGGTAATGTTCGGATGCTGGAGCAAAATCTGATTGATCAGGGGGCCTTGGATTTCGATCCAACTCTCTCTCCACCCTGTTTTGGGATTGGGTCGGTAGCGATGCCAGACTCCTGGCAGCAGGAGGAATGCCATTCCTGCCATGATCTTTTTCTTTCCTTGCTCCCGTGTCTCCAGCCAACCCGACCCATGCGTGATCAGAACCACTTGCAGAGCTTCAAGAACCCGCCCCTCTTTCCATTGGAAGTGGTGATCTGCGGGATGTCCGATCGGTGGATACTCATGCCCTGCGGCGATTGTTGCCCTGCCTGAACCTGAAATCCAACTTCCCCAGCATTCCAACGCTGAAGATTGGGGGTAGTAACGTGTATAATCTTCCTGATGTCTGATCATTTTCTATATGCAAATGATCATTATCTCTATTCTCAAATTGTGACTAGTTGTTAGTTTATCGCGATGGAAAGCACCCCCCTGCTTCGTATCGGACTCGTCGGCATCGGACTTAATACCTATTGGCCGCAGTTTTCAGGATTGAAGGAGCGACTGGAGGGATATACAGCGCGAGTTGCTTCGAAATTGCAGAGGGATGGTCTTGAGATTGTGAATCTGGGTCTCATTGATTCACCGGAACGGGCTTTGAAAGCTGGGCATGAACTGAGGCAAGCTGATATCGATTTGTTTTTCATCTACGCCTGCACCTATGCCCTTTCTTCGACGGTGCTCCCGATGGTGCGTCGTGCCAAGGTGCCGGTAATCCTACTGAATCTCTCGCCCGAATCCGCGATCGATTACGCATCGTTCAACCGCATAGGCGACCGTACGACTATGACCGGCGAATGGCTGGCCCACTGCGGGGCCTGTCCTGTTCCTGAAATTTCCAATGTCCTGACCCGCGCACGAATTCCTTTCCATCAGGTGACGGGTCGTCTGGAGGATGACCCTGAGTGCTGGGATGAAATCGGCGACTGGATCGATGCCGCCCGCGTGGCTCATGGCATGGAGCACAATCGCCTTGGTGTGATGGGGCACTACTACAATGGGATGCTCGATATCTACTCCGATTTCACGCTCCAGAGCGCTGTCTTCGGAACGCATATCGAGATAGTGGAAGTGGAAAAACTCAGTGCTCTTCGTCGTGATGTCAGCGATACCGATGCGGAGGCTAGGGTTCTGGACTTTCAGCGTGAATTTGATGTGCAGGAGGATTGTTCCGAGAAGGAGTTGCTACGGGCTGCGCGCACCTCGGTAGCACTTGATCGTCTGGTTCAGGAGAAACATCTCGGATCCCTTGCCTACTACTACGAGGGAACGGGTATTCCTGAGAACGAGGATGCGATCAGCTCGATCATCCTCGGCAATTCACTGCTCACGGCGCGGGGATGTCCCGTTGCGGGCGAGTTCGAGATCAAGAATGTGCAGGCGATGAAGATCATGGATCTTTTGGGTGCAGGGGGATCGTTTACTGAATACTACGCTGTGGACTGGAACGATGATGTGATTCTGATGGGGCATGACGGTCCCGGTCACATCGCAATTTCTGAGGGAAAGACCCGCGTGCGTCCTCTGGAAGTCTATCATGGCAAGGTGGGAAGTGGACTCTCAGTGGAGATGTCGGTCAGTCATGGTCCTGTCACGCTGCTGAGTGTCGTGGAGACGCCTGATAACCGGATTAAGTTTCTCGTTGCAGAAGGGGAATCCGTTTCCGGTCCGATTCTCGAGATCGGCAATACCAACAGTCGTTACCGTTTTTCTATCGGTGCTCGCCGTTTCATGAATGACTGGAATGCTCAGGGGCCAGCCCATCACTGCGCTGTGGGTGTGGGCCACATCTCGGGAAAACTTTCAAAAGTTGCGCAGCTTCTTGGCATCGAAATGGTTCAAGTCTGTTGATTCTATCCCTTCCCCATGAATAAACAAAGTCTCCCTACAATTGTCCTCCTTCTCCTGATATTATTCTGTATTGACCTTGCCCAAGGAGATCAGAACGACTCGACAGTTTCAGTCGGACACCTTCGCTGCGAGGATCGCGAAAATCCGTTGGGCGTTGACCGGACGCATCCTCTCCTCTCATGGTGGTTGAAATCCGACCAAAGGAATGTCAGACAGGAAGCCTATCAGATTCTTGTCGCATCCGGTCCTGCTCTACTTTCTCAGGACAAGGGGGATCTCTGGGATTCCGGTAAGGTGGCATCGGATAACGCGATCCAGATTCCTTATCAGGGAAAGCCTCTCTCATCTTCTCAGCGCGTTTTTTGGAAAGTTCGGGCCTGGGATCAGAGTGGTTCACCCACGGCATGGAGTGATGTGGCATCGTGGACGATGGGCGTGATGTCACCGAATGACTGGAAACCTGCCAGCTGGATTGGCAGGAAAGATTCTGAGAACAGGGTGGAGGAAACCGACGGGTATGCGCTTCATGGATTCCATTCCAAACCGGTCTCCACCCCGGAGGGGGAACACTGGGTGCAGATCAACTTCAAGGATGCCGTGGACTTTGACCGTATTGTGCTGCTTCCCATGACCCATCAGAATGTTGCGGGATTTGGTTTTCCGTGGAGGTTCAAGATCGAAGTCTCCAACGCTGATAATTTTAAGAATCCAAAAACAGTCGTTGATCAGACGATGGCGGATGTGCCGAATCCCGGAGCAAAGCCGCAGGAGTTTGGAGTGAAGGGAGCAGGTGTGAAAACCGTGCGCATCACGGCAACACGCCTACCGGAGTTGTCGGGGGCGAAAGCGGGGGAAAACTTTGCCTGGGCACTCGATGAAATCCAGTTGTTCTCCGGGGAAAATAATGTCGCGTTGGGCCAGAATGTGACCGCCTCAAGCAGTGTGGATCAATTTGGATGGGGGCGCCAAGCCCTGACCCGTGGTGCGCACACACCCGAGTATGTGGCGGCTCTGGAGCGAGAAAAGAAATTGCAGGCTTATTCGATACGCCTGAGACGGGAATTCAGCGTCAAACCCGGATTACTGCGCGCACTGTGGCATGGCTGCGGTTTGGGGCATGCCGAATTGGAGATCAACGGACAAGCGGCAACTCCGGATCGTCTCACACCAGGTTGGACCAATTATCGTAAGACCGTTCTTTACGACACTAGGGACATCACTCCGTTTCTCAAGGAGGGCGAGAATGCACTCGGTTTAACACTGGCGGGCGGAATGTATCAGGTGCCGAAGACCTCGCGTTATACCAAATTTAAAGGCTCATTCGGACCGCTCCAAGCCATCGGAGAATTGGTTCTGGAATACAAGGACGGCAGCCGGGAAACCATCGTCACGGATGGAACATGGCAGCAGGGCAAAAGCCCGATTGTCTTCAACACCATCTATGGCGGAGAGGATTATGATGCCCGCATGGAACAGGAGGGATGGACTCAATCAGGATTCAAGCCGGATAGCAGCTGGCAGCCTGCGGCGGTTCTGGACGGCCCTGGCGGGGAGTTGCGCGGGGTATCCCATGCCGCCGCACCCATCCGTGAAATTGAGGTGCTGAAGTCGGTGAGAACCAAAGATATTTCGCCCAATGTCCGGGTTTATGATTTCGGTCAAAACGCAGCGATCGTGCCCCGTCTTAGCGTTCACGGTCCGGCTGGTTCATCAGTTAAAATCACGCCCTCCGAACTGATTAACGCGCAGGATGACATTGTCGACACTATGTGCGGCGGAAGGTCCTTCTGTGTTTACACCCTGACCGGGAAGGGGACGGAAACCTGGCGGCCACAGTTTTATTATCGCGGAGCCCGCTATTTCCGTGTTGAAGCCATACCCGCGGCACCGGGAGGGGAATTGCCAGTAGTGGAAAATCTTGAGGGGGTGGTGCAGCATAGTTCCGCCTCACCCATAGGCTCGTTTTCCTGCTCGAACGAACTTTTCAATCGTATTTACAGACTGGTTCGTTGGGCGCAACGATCAAATATGATGAGTTTGCTGACCGATTGCCCTCAGCGAGAAAAACTCGGTTGGCTGGAGGAGGCGCATCTCAACGGGCCGGCCCTGCGGTACAATTTTGATCTCAATCCGCTCTTCGGAAAAATCACCCGCGACATGGTGGACGCCCAGACCACGGATGGTCTGGTACCTGACACGGCCCCGGAATATGTGGTGATGGGAGGAGGTTTCCGGGATTCGCCGGAGTGGGGTAGTGCCATCGCTCTCGTTCCGTGGCAGCAGCATGAGTTTACGGGCGATCTTTCTCTGTTGGCATCGGCCTATGAATCCATCGAACGCTATGTGGCCTATTTAGGGAGCAAGGCTAAGGAGGGCATACTCGATTACGGTCTGGGCGATTGGTATGACATCGGCCCAAAGCCCCCAAACAAGGCCCAGTTGACTCCCGTGGCGCTCACCGCCACTGCCTTCTATTATCAAGATGCGGAAATTCTCCACCGTACCGCGCTGCTGCTAGGAAAAAAAGAAGACGCCCAGAAATATGCCGCGCTGGCGTCGCAAATCCGCGAGGCGTTTAACAAAAAGTTTTTTGATGCCGCAACGCACCAATACGCGACAGGATCACAATGCGCGAATTCCATTCCGCTCGTCATGAATCTGGTACCGTCAGCCGATCGGGCCGCAGTTCTTGAGAATATAGTTAAGGATGTGCAGGAAAAGGGACTGACTGCCGGGGATGTAGGGTATCGCTATTTACTCCGTGCTCTTGCGGACGGAGGGCGTTCCGATGTGATTTATAAGTTGAATAATCAATCCGAGAAGCCGGGCTATGGAATGCAACTTGCGCGGGGTGCTACGGCACTCACGGAGGCTTGGGATGCCCTTCCAAGTTCATCGCAGAATCATTTCATGTTGGGGCAGATCAATGAGTGGCTTTTCCATGATCTGGCCGGCATCCAACCCGATCCTGATCATCCGGGCTTTTTCCATATCTTCATCAAGCCCGCGATTGTCGGCGATCTGACCTGGCTCGATGCGAGTTATGAGTCGGCTTACGGCCCCATTCGATGCCGATGGGATCGGAAGGGCGACGAACTGACCCTTGCTGTGACGATTCCCGCAAACACGATGGCGACAATCAGTGTCCCAACCTCGTCACCCGATCAGGTTCAGGAATCGGGATTGCCGGTATCCAAGACCAAGGGAATCAAGATTCTGAGGGCAGAGTCCGGGGCTCTCTTACTCGAAGTCGGCAGCGGTAAGTATCAATTCACATCACATCTCTAATCTCTCCTAACCATGAATCCCTTCCTAGGCGTCTTCTTCCACGGGCTCGGCGGCTTTGCCTCCGGGAGATTTTATGTCCCTCACCGTTTTGTAAAAAAATGGGCCAGGAAAACAGTATGGCTAGTCGGTGGTTTTTTTTCCTGGATCATCATCCCGTCGCTGCTGGCACTGCTGTTTTTGTGCTCAGCGATCTGTATTGCACAGACTTCCCTAGCGAGCACAAAAACAGCGACTGAACTCACCGACACCCGTGGCCCTGTGCAAAACGCCGGGATGACCGTACAGGTTGATCACGAGGGTGTACAGGCACCATGCTTCCATTGGGAGAAGCCGGAGCCAAAGAGCAATTGGCTGGCGCACTGGATTTCTTCAACAGACAAGGCGGAACACGACTCCACTGCGACCTGCCTTCGCAAGGAAATCACTCTTGATCAGGCTCCGAAGAAAGTGACGGCGTGGATCTCGGGGGACAATTACCTGCTTTATGTGAACGGTATCCCTGCGGGTCGCGGTTCCGCCGACCCCGGAAGGGATTTTCAGGGATTTCCGAGCGGACGCAGATTCTATGAAATACGCGATCTTACGCCGTTTTTTCATCAGGGGAAAAACGTGGTGGCTGCCGAACTTCTCAGTTCCAACAAGCTGCTCTTGGAATTGCTGGTGGAGTATCCCGATGGAAAGAAAGTCACTTTTGGAACGGATGCCAGTTGGAGGGGTATAGCCTCACCGTATCTGCTGAACAGAATCCCTCTGGAGGACGATCTGAAGTTGCTCGGAATCAAGCCAAGACCGCTTCCGTTCTTTGATGCCGAAGCAGAGCCTGTTGGCTGGTTGCAAGCCGGATACGATGAATCCATGTGGCCGGCATGCAAGGTTGCCGAAGCTCCCAAAGAACAGTTGGTGATGAGTGAACTTCCTCCACTGATGGAGGTGCGGTACCCTTACTTTGAGGTTACGAATGTTCAGGGTGGCGTGATGGTTCCCCAAAAACCGCTGACACCAGGACACCCCATCATCGTGAAAGGGAACGGACAGTTTTCCGTCCACTTCGACAAGATCATGTCGGGCCGTTGCGGCATCAAGGTCAAGGGCAGCAAGGGTGCGGAGATTCTGCTCCTCTCGAATGAGACCGGAGCCATTGGTGGTAGCCGCTCATATCAGATCGCGCTGAGGGACGGGATTCAGACCTTTGAGTCACGGGATTACTATGCGCTCGGTACCGTCACCGTTGTCGTGAGGAACGCCACCTCGCCCGTCGAGATCCTGGATGTCAGCGCCGATTTTCTTTCTCAGCCGGTCGAGTACCGAGGATCCTTCCGTTGTAGTGACGAAGCGTTGAACAAGCTCTACCAGAGCGGTCGCTGGTCGACGCAGATCTGCATGATTACCCATCATCTCGACTCGCCGCAGCATCAGGAGCCGATCAGTGATTACGGGGACTACCTGATCGCCGATTTGGTGAACTACTACACGATGGGGAACAACCCCTGGCTCGCCAAACAGGATCTCCGTAAGTGGGCTTGGGTGATGGAGGCAGCCAATTACAAGACATTCCACACCAGCTACATCTTCTACTGGTTGCAGTCCCTGCTCAATTACTACGACTTCACCGGGGACAAAGAGTTGCTCAAAGAGCTGACGCCGAATGTCCATGCGGTTATCGATACCTTCACCTCTTATCTCGGAAAGAACGGGATCATTTCCGAAGCACCCAACTACATGTTCATGGACTGGGTCACCGTGCACGACGACAAGAATCCGAACATCAAGTTTGCGTGCCATCATCCTCCCGCCGTGATCGGTCAGGGGTACATGACGGCTCTTTTCTATCAGGCGCTCGGGGATGCGATCAGGATGTCGCAACTCACGGGTGACACGGCGCATGCGGAGAAGTATGAGAAGCTGCGCAAGCAGATCGCCGCTTCCTACGAGAAGGAGCTCTGGAATTCCGACCGCGGACTCTATCGCGACGGAAAGCCGTTCATGACATCCGTCAGCACGAACAAGTGGATGCCAGCCGATGTCCAGATGGAGAGCTTCAGCGTGCAGAACAATGCTCTGGCCACGCTTGTGGGACTGGTGCCGGAAAACCGGCAATCCTCCGTCATGGAAAAGACCATGACGAATACGAACTGGGATGTGACCCCCTACTTCATGCACTTCGTCTTCAATGCCTTGGATCAGGCTGATCTCTTCAGCAAATACGGCGTCGAGAAGATGCATGAGTACAAAGTGATTTCCGAGACGCAAACCGTCCGGGAAATGGGGCCGGAGAGAGGTGATTACAGTCACGGATGGATCGCCTCTCCCACCTATCAAATGCCGAGCAAGATCCTTGGGATCAGCCCCTCATCCCCAGGCTTTGCAACTATCGAGATCAAACCGAAACTCTGCGGTCTCACTTGGGCCAAGGGTTCTGTACCTACACCTCATGGAAATGTGGATGTCTCATGGAAAGTGGTGAATGGGAAATTCACGATGGATGTTAGGATTCCCGCCGGAACAACCTCACGCATCGAGATTCCTGGCAAGGAGGCCCATTTTATGGACAAGAAGGATGGATCCTCGATCCCGCGATCACTTGGAGTTGTCGAGGGAAAAACAACTTTTGAAGCAGTGGCTGGCAGCTACTTGTTCACTTCCCTGTTATCCGCACCCTAAAAACCATTAATCCCAACCCCCGGTATCAACCATGAACCCATTCCTCGGCGTCTTCTTCCACTGGCTCGGCGGCTTTGCCTCCGGGAGTTTTTATGTCCCTTACCGTTTTGTCAAAAAATGGGCTTGGGAAACCGCATGGCTTGTCGGCGGCTTCTTCTCCTGGATCATCATGCCATCGCTATTGGCTCTCCTGATGACGCATGATCTGCATGGTGTGATTGTGAAGCAGAGTGGATCGACTCTCTGGTGGACCTATTTCTTCGGGTGCCTCTGGGGACTTGGTGGACTGACCTTTGGACTGACCATGCGTTATCTTGGCATGTCGCTTGGAATGGGTGTGGCACTGGGCTACTGCGCAGCCTTTGGCACGCTGCTGCCTCCGATCGCCAAACTCTTCATTCCGACGATCCCAGTAGACGAAACTATCCTTCAGATCGCCTCGAAACTTCCTGGTCAGATCACTCTTGCCGGTGTGCTGGTCTGCCTGATCGGCATCGGATTGGCAGCTCTTGCTGGACTCAATAAGGAGCGGGAGATGAGTGGCGAAGAAAAAACCTCCGCCATCAAGGAGTTTAACTTTCCCAAGGGAATCGCTGTGGCCACCTTCTCCGGCGTGATGAGCGCCTGTTTTGCCTTCGCCCTCACCGCGGGCAAACCGATCGGAGAGACTTCCCTACTCGCGGGAACCGATCAAATCTGGACCGGTCTGCCGAAGCTTGTGGTCGTGCTGCTGGGTGGATTTACCACCAATTTCATCTGGTGCGTTTATCTTAATGTGAAAAATCGCACCGGTTATCAATATCTCAGCGGCTCGATCAGGGAAGAGCATTTGACCCTTTCCGGAGCAGGTGGTGAACATGGAGTGGAATCTGTTGCGAGCACCGTTGGAAACGATCTGAAAGTTCCTGTGCTCAGGAATTACCTCTTTTCTGCCATGGCCGGGACTATCTGGTATCTCCAGTTCTTTTTTTACACCATGGGCGAGACCCAGATGGGCAAATTTGGCTTCGCCAGCTGGACCCTCCATATGGCGAGCATCATCATTTTCAGCACCATGTGGGGCTGGATTTTCCATGAGTGGAAGGGCTCCAGCAAAAAGACACACCTCCTGATCGCGCTAGGCATCGCCATCCTGATTATTTCTACCCTAATCATCGGGATCGGCACTTGGCTTAAGGGACAACAATAAAAGAGTCAGATTTCCAACCAAATCCATCACAATGAACGACTACACACGGGCTCAAGAAATCTATGCCAGACTTGGCGTTAATACCGAGGAGGTCATTAAGCGCCTTTCCAACACCCCTATCTCACTGCACTGCTGGCAGGGGGATGATGTTGGGGGATTCGAAAATTCGGGAACCGATCTTGCCGGAAGCGGACTTGCAGCCACGGGTAACTACCCAGGGAAGGCGCGTACCCTGGAAGAACTTCGGAGCGATTTGGAAAAAGCCCTGTCTCTCATTCCCGGAATGCATCGGCTCAATCTCCATGCCTGTTATGCCGATCTGGGCGGAAAAAGGAAGGAGCGGAGCGACTACAGCGTGGAGGATTTTCAGAGCTGGATCGATTGGGCCAAGGCGAATGAACTCGGGATGGATTTCAATCCATCGTTTTTTGCTCATCCAAGTGCAGTGAGTGGATACACGCTTTCCAGTTCCGATGCGGGTATCCGCGATTACTGGATCGAACACGGTAAGGCCTGTCGCCGGATTGGTGCAGAAATCGGCAAGCAACTCGACTCACCTTGCGTGACCAATGTCTGGATCCCGGATGGCTCCAAGGATCTTCCCGTGGATCGCAAAAATCCAAGGCTACGGCTTGAAGCGGCCCTTGATGAGGTTTTCTCAGAACAGATTGATCCTCGGCACAATCGTGATGCCGTAGAAAGCAAACTTTTTGGCATCGGTAGTGAGAGCTTTGTCGTCGGTTCCCACGAGTTCTACATGGGGTATGCGGTAAAGCATCAGAAACTTGTTTGTCTTGATGCTGGGCACTTCCATCCCACGGAGCAGTTGGCCGACAAGATCAGCTCCGTGCTTCAGTTCGTCCCTGAACTACTGCTTCATGTCAGCCGGGGTGTGCGTTGGGACAGTGATCATGTCGTCCTGCTTGACGATCCCACTATCGCCATCATGGAGGAGTTGGTACGGGGTGATTTTCTCGGACGCACCCACATCGGGTTGGATTTTTTTGATGCCTCGATCAACCGGATCGCCGCCTGGGTCATTGGCACAAGAAGCACTCAGAAAGCGCTCCTGCTTGCTTTGCTTCAGCCGCTTGCACATCTGCGCAAGGCGGAGGATTCCGGTGCTCTCTGGGAGCGTCTCGCACTCATGGAGGAGTCCAAGACTCTTCCTGTTGGAGTCGTCTGGGAGGAGTTCTGCCATCGGAACGATGTGCCCGCAGACTGGATGCAGGAAATTCGTATCTATGAGCGAGAAGTGCTTAGTAAACGAAATTAATTGATCAGAACTTAAACCTCCAAAATCATGAAACACCTCGCAATCCTAATACCCTTCTTTCTTACCGGAGTATTGCGTGCCGAAATTGCTAATCCCCAACCCAAATCAACTCCTCCACTCACACAGTTGATTAAGATCGAGCAAGATGAGCTAGGGAAAAGATTGCAATCCTCGTTCATCTGGACGGATCTGCCAAAAGAAAGGAAAGGTGTTGCTGTTGGTTTCCGAAAGTCGTTCGATTTGAAATCGAAGCCAAAAGATGCGGTTCTCCATCTCTTTGCCGATGCCCGTTACATCCTCTGGGTGAACGGTAACTATGTGGATCGTGGACCGGCGCGATTTCAGCCCAATGGGCCTGAATACGACAGCATCGACATCGCCAAATTTCTCCATCCTGGAAAAAATGCGCTGGCTCTGTTGGTCGTCGGTAACCTCTCCGGAGGTAAAGTCATGAGGCATGAACCGGGGCTGACTGTTTCTCTGGATATTGATGGAAAGACGGCCTTGCTAACTGATGATTCCTGGCGTTGGAGTGATGGAACTCGTTTTCGTGCTGCGGGAGCCAGTTGGGCCAATCTTGGCGAAACGGAAGTCGATGCACGCATTGAGGACGGAGACTGGACTCAGGCTGACTACCATGACGAAAAGTGGAAAAATGCTGTTCCGATCACATCCAAGAGTTGGGGGCCACTGACAGCCCTCAGGATTCCGATGCTACGCGAGAAACCTGTGCCATTCCATCTCGCAACCGGAGTCTCCCTACCAGTGACGCTCAAGCAAGGCGAGAAATTAGAATTCACCACGGATCGTCTGGTTCAGGCCTATCCGATCATTGAGTTTAAGGCCACGGCAGGAACTGAAATCACCATTGAACCATTCGGATTTCACTACATAGCCAGGGAGGGAAAGCAGACGCACTTTACCATCGATACACGAGGCTTTGCCAAAGGTGCGATCATCATTCAATCGGGGCAGGCGACGATCACTGATCTGAAGATTGTGGAACGCCTCTACCCGTATGAGCGGTTGGGATCGTTTCATTCCAATGATGAGTTTCTCAATAAACTCTGGGAAATGTCCGCCCGATCCTGCGAGATACTCAGTGAGGACTCCTATGTTGATTGCGCCGATCGCGAACGGGTCGAATGGATGGATGATACACCGCCCGGTTATGACATCACGCGTACTACCATGGCTGGGGTGGGGAGCGATGGAAAATTGCAGTACGGGGATCCAAGACTTCTCAAGGAGCTGATCCGTCGGACGGCACTGACTCTCCAACCCGAGGGCTGGGTGAAGGCTCATACCTGCTCAGACCGGTATGACATCCATGCCAAGATGGAGGATCGTGCCTGCGATTGGTTGGAAGGTGTGCGGCTCTATTATGAGGCGACGGGTGACAAGGCGGCACTCAAGGAAATCTGGCCCGCCATTGCGGCTCAGATGGACTTTTTTCTGCAACGCCGTACGGAACGCGGACTTGTTCGCGCCAGAGACTGGGTAGTCTGGGGAAATCCGGTCAGTTACCAAACCGGTGAGGGAACAACACTCAATGCCTTTGTTTATCGTGCTCTGGAGGATGCCGCCAAAGTTGGTGATGTTATTGGCGAGAAAGTGGAGGCTGAGCGATTTGCAAAGGGAGCTTCGGACTTAAAGAAATCCATCAATAATGTACTCTGGAACGAAGAGATGGGCACTTATTCAGCCGGGTATTTCACTGATGCTGATCTCGAAGAGTCTAAACGGAAATTCGGTCTGGCTCGTACCAACAACATTGCCATTCCCACGCTTCATTCCAGCGTCTTCGCACTGGATAGGGGAGTGGTTCCATCCGATCGGCATGATCGTGTCGTTCAGACGATGGTGGCGCAGGATCAGAAGGGTGAAGCCCGTTTGATGACTTACTACTATCTGGCCAAACAACTCTATGCGATGGATCAACCCTCCTCCGATCAGCGGGTGCTGGATCTGCTGCGTAAAAAGTGGATCGGGATGGTCGATTCTCCGTGGCAATGCTCCTGGGAGGAATTTGGAGGAAGCTCCAAGGCTCATATCTACGGGATGTATCCGGGATATTTTCTAAGTGCCTATGTTCTGGGTGTGCGTCGGGATGCTCCAGTGGCTGATAAAGTGATCCGTATCGAACCGCACTTGGGAGATCTGAAGAACGCCGAAGGCACAGTAGTGACCGAATTCGGGCCCGTGAGAGTTGCTTGGAAAAATGGGCAGGAGAAACTTTGTTTTGAAATCACTCTGCCCGGAGGAATCAAGAGCACGCTCGCCTTGCCTTACAAAGAAGGTCGGCAAACAATCGAACTGGACGGTAAGAAGGTAGAAGGGGTTAAAAACGGAAATCGAATCGAAATAAACCTACCCGCTGGAACACATAGCGGGGCCTATTAGAATATCATGATCCGATACGAACCGGGTGAATTAACTCTTAGTCCCGTGGCAATTCAGGCTTTCGTCAATTATCTCCTCGATAAAGTGGTTTTGATCATGCTGACTACTTCAAAAGATAAGCCGATGAGGATATCCCCCGCGATGGCACTATGCAGTCTTTTCGCCACGCTGCTATTCAATGTGGTGACTCCATGTGCCCAAGGCGCTTCTCCAGTGGTTTTTTGGAATTCCGACAGTCTTCAGCCCGGTGATGCGGTTTTGCTTTATGGCAACGGCCTTGCAGGTTTGACGCAGGTCAAGGTCTGGCAATTGACCGATGATTCTGCGGTTCCGCTGGCATCCGAGCTAACTGCACCTCCTTCTGCTCCTGTGCAGCCAATCTATCAACCCTGCAATGCATCGCTTAAATTTCTTCTACCAATAACCTTCCAACCGGGGATCTATGCCGCAGAGTTGCCGGGAGCAAAGCCTCTTGTTTTGAATCGTCCTGTAACGTGGTTCCTGCAACCCGAACAATTGAAGCCGGGACTTTCTCAGAATCAGGCACCACCTGGGGCAAAGATCCAATTGATTGGGAAAGATTTTCTGCTTCCCGGTGATAAGGGAAAACCCCAGATCTCGTTGCAATCTTGCAGCGGAGGTTCGTTGAGAATGATCACACCTGATAAAGCCGAAAGATTCTCCCTGCGGGCGGCACTGCCCAAGGATCTTCCTCCAGGTGTTTATGCCCTCCGTGTTGCAAATGGATTCGGCGGGGCTGCAGGATGGAGCGATCCGCTGAAAATCGAAATCAAGACACCTGATTTATGGCCCGAGAAGGTATTCGATGTGAAAAAGTTCGGCGCTCTCGGGGATGACATCACTGATGACACCGTTTCCATCCGTGGGGCACTGGATGCCGCCGAGAAGAACGGGGGAGGGGTTGTTTACTTTCCGTGGGGTACTTACCGCCTCACCGACTGGATTCGGATTCCGAGAAAGACCATAATGAGGGGGGAGGAGCGTGACGCAACGATTCTCAAGTGGCCGGTGGATGAGCCGCAGACGGAGCAGGAATTCACACCGGCTGCCGTTTACGGGGACACTTCCTATGGGGTCGAAAATCTCACCCTCATTGCCCGGAAGGTGAATGCGATCTTCATGGACCTTAGCACGCCGAACAATATTGCTCCCGAACTGAAGCCTTTTGTGAATCCCGAGGGTTCACGTGATGTGTTTTTCCGAAATGTGGCCTTCCATCACTGGATGCTCTGCAGTCATCCCGACCGGAATGCGGTGCTGTGGGCCAAGCGCTACACCGATAACCAGAATCCCTATAATTTCAGGAATGGCGCGATTCGCAATTTTGAAGTCAGCGACTGTCTCTTCCAGGGAGCAAATCAGAGTTTTTTCAACATCCGGAACGCAAGGATTCTTAGAAACTCTTTTAGCAACGGGATGGGATACTGCTGGACCTGCCTCGGCGGAGGGGTCTGGTATACCGTGGCTGAGGATAATGACCTCCGATGTTCCTCTTCGTGGGGATACGGAAAGATTGGAATGAATATGATCTATTCGGCCAGGAACATCTGCCACAATTTTGTCCATGGCGAGCGTGAGGCAATGACCTGTGACATCAGTGCCACGCCAGCCACCCCTTATACCATGACACCCGATGGGATGCATGTTACCGGCAACTCCAACATTGCCTGGTTCGGACTTCCCAAGGTCGTCGGGCCCACCAACATCATGTTGAATGGGATCAAGGCTGGAACTGATGACTTCGCCGGAAAGACCGTGATGATTATGGATGGACCCGGAGCGGGTCAATATCGCGAGATAACGCGAAATACCCCGGCGGAGTTTACAATCGACCGGCCATGGGATGTTCTTCCGACTGTAGAAAGTACCCTTGGGCTCTGGGATCTCTGCCGCCACATGATTGTCAGCAAGTGCGAGGGGTATGACACTTCGGCCTTCGCCCAGCTCTACGGGAGCTTTTACGATTACATCGTGGATGGATGCACCGTGGATCGGAGTCAGGGAACATGGGGGCAGTCGGGATGGTTTGTCCAGTTCCGTTACAATACGATTCGCTATGCAAACTCCTACCATCAGCACATCGGCAATCCGGGCAAGAACCGCGAGGGTAACACTCCTTTCGGATTCAACGGGCTGACCGACGGTAATCTGAGGATTACCAAATTCGGTTCGGCTCAGTATGGCACTCCGGGGGGCAAGGCCCTCTTTGTTAAGGACGTCGTGCCTCATCCCGTGCCAGGGGTGAGGGGATGTGTCATTAAGGGGAACGAGTTGTCCTATAACCAGCGCATCACACTGATGCCGGGAAGGGATCCGATGAGTCGGATGGGCACCAATGATTTTCTTCACATGACCGATGCTCTCATCGACCATAATACTGTCAGCCACTCCGATGTGGGGGTCTTTGTCGGAGGCCTGGTGAGCAATGTGCTCTGTTTGGGGAACATCTTTCAGGATGTAAAGACGAACGTCATTGCCAATCCCGCAGCAGTCCTTTCGATTGATCCTGAAACAAAGACCCCTGCTAATTGATGCTGTTCATTTAATTCCATGTAACCTTCATTTCATGTTCAGATCCCTCCTTTTTGCAATTATCGGCATTCTCTTCGCGAATGTCTCGGGACAAACTCCTGCGATTACCAACACTTTTGCCCTGGCATCAAAAATCCAGATTCCGCTGGAGGTGGGAGGAAAACAGGTTGGAACTGTTTCTCTTTCTCCAGGCACCAAGGTGAATTTGCTTCAGTGGGACGGTAATGCATTCATTGCCTCACAGAACAAGGGAAAACCATTCAAGGTTTCCAAGAAGGATCTGGTCGTTCCCGAGGGACTTGATCTTGATCTTCTGGCTCATGAACTGGCACCAAGGGGGACTGCTGTCGGGGATCCTGTGCTGGCAGTCACGGTGCAGCACGCGATCCTGATCTCCGATCCCTCCGGAAAACCAGTCTCCACACCCCTTGAGGTCAGGCCGCTCAACTTCCCCAAGGATGCCGTTTTCACCTATTCGTGGAAGCAGGTGCAGGATGTGTTGAGTCCCTTCGCCGCTCCGGTGAATCCAACAAACAGTATCTCGTTCACTCCTCCCGATGCTGCCGCGACAGTGGCCAACATCTCAGGTTCCGGTGTTTTTGAAATCCGCCTGACTGTCACCGATACCAGGCACAATCTTTCAGCAAGCAGGAATACCTGGGTGAATGTCTGGGACTCCCGGTCACATATTGTCGTCAATGGAAAGGAAGATCCTCTCTGCGTGGCGCCGGGCATTCTTCCACCACCTACTGTGCGAAACCTCTCTCCCGATCCGGGACCTTATTTTCATCCCAGACTCTACTGTACTGACCGGGATTGGGCAGAGATCAGCAAGCGATCCCAAAACGGCAAGATTGCCTCTAAGGCCCTCTGTAAATTGAAGAAATCACTGGAGGAGCATTTTGAGAATCCCAGCGAGCCGTTTGCCAAATTAACGGATGCCTTGATCAAATATGCCGATGCTGGTTTTCAGGGAACTCTCCCCGATCTCACGATGGGCATCCCATCCAAGCTCGGGGAGAAAGGGCCGGATTGGAGCGACGCCAGGAACAAGTTCAACGAGTATTGCAACCAGCTTCGGGATGCCTCACTTGTGGCCTGGATTGATCAGGATCCAAGTGTACCGCAGGCTCAGGTGCTGCCAGAGAAGCAGGCCAGATTCAGGAAGTTGGCGAAGGCAACGGCCTCGATCAGCCACATTCTGTTGCATTCCTGCTGGGATGAAAAGACAGGGAACTTCAACAAGGAGTATCCATTGTACCTCAATAACTTCGACAAGATTGGGGATCCCTATTCCGACATGAGTGCCATCGGAATCTCTTATGATTTCGTGGCTCCCTGGATGAACCGTTCCGAACTTCGCGCGGTCAGGGACTTCCTGTTTGCCCAGAGCGCGCGCAGAACTACCGGTGCACGCGTGGTCTTTTTTGCTCCCGGTGTGCATGGAAGGCTTCAGCGAGGTGAGGAGCAGAACGGAGATTTCATGAACATTGAGGAGGCCAAGGTGCTCAATGCCCTCGCTGTCGAAGGTGAGGAAGGAGGGGTTTCTCCATCCGTACTGAAAGCATTTGGTGATGTTCCCAAGCCTGATGACCATGAAACCTCTCCTGACTTCAAGGCTTACAACTGGATGAAGAATACCGATGTCGATAGCAAGGGGGCATGTGTGGAAAGCAAGCCCTACCCGGAAGCCTCTTCATGGCCTCATGCCGCCAAGGTTCAGGTTGACAATCTCCAGCGGGGAATCTGGTGGAATGATGATGCCTATGTCTCTCCCTGGGGTTTTCAACTCAACAAAGAGGCCTACTACGGATTCAGTGCCTGGGGACTCTGGCCGACGGCTGTTGCCTGGGCGATCCATGGGGCGGAAAACCAGTATGTGACATCGCTCTATTACCAGACCGTGCTTCACCTCCTCTATTCCTGCTATCAATCCCCCACTGTCAATAAATCGGAAGACTACGAATCGAACTACTTCCTCTATGACCATCATGATGGTGGCGGGGATTACCGGCAGAACCATGCCGTCTTGATGAAGTATATGTATCCTGATGATGCAGCCGTCGATTATATCTACGCCGGTAATACTCCCCAGCTCGGATTTAACCCTTTCATGCTGACCCTCTTTGGACTGGATCCCGGGATCAATGGCAAGGTAACGACTCTCAAGGATGTTGAAATTCTCAAAAAGCCTGTTCTTACCAAAGTGGATCCCCAACAGGGATTTGTCGTCACGAGAAGCGGATGGGGAGAGGAAGAGACCGCGCTTCACTTCGACGAGGGATGGCATCACACTGGCCATATGCACGCGGAGAAGGGAAATTTCTCATTCTTTGCACTTGGCCGTCCCTGGAGCTTCGCTCCCGGCTACCATGTTACCGACAGTACATGGCAGTCAGAGGTGCTGATTCAGGATCTGAGATATACCAATGATCCGCTCACGCAAGGCTTCATGGGGGAAGGACCGAATGCCATTCCGCAGGGTTCGGATTACAAGCGCTGCTTCCCGACACCTCCGGGGAAGCTCTTCCAGGTCACCGAAACACCGGACAAGTCATGCGTGATCATGGCCGGAGACAATGCGACGGCCTATTCCTATTGTTATGGCGAAAATCAAGTCGAGACCCCCCTGAAGCGCATTGATTATCTCTGCCCTGGGCTGATTGATGATCTTGCATCTCGCAACTCCAATGCCGTTGCCGAACTCTCGGAAAATCTCAAGCTCACGACGAACTACAATCCGGTGCAGTATGCCTATCGAACGATCCTCTTTGTGCGTGGGGAGCACCCTTACGCCTTGATCATGGATGATATCAACAAAGACGGCACGCCACGCAACTATCGCTGGCAGATGAACTGTTCCACCATGTTTGGCCCGCCGAGTCTTTTCACCAATGCCGATGGCAAAAAGGTTCCCTCGGATCTGGATGCGGAACCGGGTGCCACGACGGCTGAAGCCGTTCTTCTTCATGCCCCCATGGACAATGCCCCCGCGGATAACCCTAAAAAGACCGGTTTGCCGCGATTGCTGGTGAGGGATTTCTCAGAAGCTGCCGATGTGAAACGCGACCCGGTGATTGAGGTTCACAAGCAATCAGCCAGTACGGATACAAGCAACGGCGATATTCATCGGCTCTTCATCACCCGTAATCAGGCCGTGGAACCTAAATTCAAGGTGTTGCTTTATCCCTTCCGAACCGGAGATAAACTTCCCGAAACGAAGTGGAATGAGGATCACAGCGCGCTCACCATCGACTTTGGTGGTGGCAAGTCGGACATCATTTCGTTCGACCGCTCGAACCCGGATCATAGAACCAGGGTCGGGTTCAGCCGATTAAAGGGTTGAGTGGCCGATCGGGAGTCTTATTGGTAGAAGATTCCTTGGAAAAAACAAGAACTCCTTGGGTATCGGGAATCAAGCTCATGTGGGTCTGACGAATGATGATGTGTGCTTTGAGCATTCACATCCACTCTCCGCTGAAATACGCATCATAAGTCACCATTACCCTCCCCTATTTCCATGGTTCACTCCGACAACTTCGATGGCACCTTTACAAACCCTCTGATCTGGTCCGATTACCCGGATCCCGACATCATCCGGGTGGGTGGGGACTTTTACATGGCGAGTTCATCGTTCACGGATGCGCCCGGCATTCCTATCTGCCATTCGCGTGATTTGGTGAATTGGAAAATCATTGGCTATGTCTATGACTGTCTGCCGGAATCAAACCCCGCCTACTCCATGCTGGATGGAACGGTTGCCTATCGGGGAGGAAGCTGGGCTCCCTCCCTCCGCTACCATGATGGAAAATTCCATGTCTGTTTCTGCACTCCTGCCGAGGGCTTTTTCATGGCGGTGTCCGAGAGACCGGAAGGACCCTATGCGCTGACTGCTTTCGGCACGGAGCTCTATGATCCGGGACTTTTTTTTGACGATAACGGACGGGTTTTTGTGGCTCATGGAGCGAACACGATCAGGATCACGGAATTGACCTCTGATGCGCTGGCGATCAAGACTCCGGGAAAAGTAATTTACGAGACAGCGTTCGGAACACCCTTCGAGGGCTCCCATCTGCACAAACGCAATGGCTGGTATTATCTCTGCTGTACCTGCCGGGGCTACAACGGGATCGAGGTCTGCCTTCGCTCCCGGAATATCTACGGCCCTTACGAGGCACGGCTGATTTCCGCCGACGACATGAACTACGAGGGGGCTGGTTTGCATCAGGGAGGTTTTGTCGATCTGGAGAACGGAGAAACCTGGTTTTTCATGTTCCAGGACCGGGACTTTATCGGTCGGGTTCCGGTGCTACTCCGAGTTACCTGGCAGGATGGTTGGCCCTTGATCGGCGATCATGTCAACTTCTGGAGAATTCCGGTGACTCAGGAAAAGCCTTCGCTTCCTTCGGTTCCTGTTAGTCTGCCGGGTGGTGGTGACGAATTCGACGAACAGCAACTTGGTCTCCAGTGGCAGTGGAATCACAATCCTGATGACACACGCTGGTCTCTCTCAGCGCGATCAGGACTCCTCCGTCTCACAAGCGCTCCGGCACCCGATCTTCTCCATGCTCGGAACACCCTGACTCAGAAAATCGTCGGCCCTGAATCCCATGCCACGACCCTCCTTGATTTTTCGGGAATGGCCGAAGGGGATATTGCCGGAATCTGCATACAGAATATTCCCTGTGCATTCCTCGGCGTTGAGATCCGAAACGCTGAACCACTCCTTGTGATGGATCGCAATGGATCGGAATGTGCCGTCGAAGGATTATCCAGTGTTGGCAGCACAATTCAGTTACGAGTGACTGTTACTACCAATGGCGAAGCTCTTTTCTCGTGGAGCTTCGATGGAGAAACTTTTCACTTCATCGGCGAACCTTTTGTCATGGAGTTTACCGTGAAGACCTTTCTTGGAAACAAGTTCGGGCTCTTCTGCTTCAACCGCTCTGGCGGGGGAGGGGGCTATGCCGACTTTGACTGGTTCCGATTGCCGGAAGCGAAACCTTCAAATCTCTTCCATGCGGGGGAATGGATTCCAGCTTGCCGTTATGATGCGGAGCGTGGGGTTGATACCCATCGCATCGAGCAGAAGAGGCCCCGACAGCTGCTGATCCGCATCTCCGACGGAGATTGGGTGAGATTCAACCAAATTGATTTTGGATTTGGATCTACACGGCTTGAGGCACGAGTGCGTGGTCCTGGAAGTGGCGGTGAGATCCACTTCTATCTGGGGGATGCCGATCAAAAAAGGATCGGAGTGTTACAGATTCCTGCAATCAGTTCCGCGGATGGAGAGCAAACGCTCGCTTGTTCCATTATTTCGACGCTTGGAATTCACCCGCTGGAAATGCGTTTTTTCTGCCCCTTTGGCGATCTGATCCGATTCGAGGAATTTCGATTCTTATGATCCCTCCAAATTTATAGTGGGCAAAATGTCATTTAGAGATAGATAATTCCGTGTTTATTCGATTCCCCCCCTATGAAACGCAGCATCTTCCCTCTCCTTGGGGTTGCCGTATCGGCAGCTCTTTTTCAATCCTTAGCATTGGCCCAGAACGAGGAGGCCATGACAAAGGAAGTGGCCGCATCTCCCTTCGCCCCGAAACCGTGCGATTCCTATAGCAATTACAAGAACGACAAGGGTGAGACTGTTTATCCCCTCTGGGGAAGTCTGAAACCCCTGGACTTCGGTTCACGGGAAGTGACCTTTAATCAGGCTGGAGTCCGCTCCATCAGGCAGATTCCTACACCAGGGGTTCACCCGCGTATTTTCTTTACCCCGGATGACCTTCCCGATGTCCGGCGTCGCGTAAAGGAAACGCGCTGCGGTCAGGAAGCCTGGAAAAACATCCTCTCTTGGACCGAGATGATGAAGGGGAACTATGACGACACGGCGGATTATGCCAAACCCGACAAGACGCTGGGCGGTTGGCAGAGTCTTCATGCACGGGTGCCTTTGAGTCGTCTTGGAGCACCCCTCGGCAGCACGGCGGTGAATGGTAGCAAGTGGAACAAGAGCGACAATGCGGCGGCGCTGTATAAAAACCTTGTGGATGGAAGCGCCACGAATTGCCCCGCTTACTATTGGAACGCTTTCTCCTTGGAGGCATTCCGATCCCTGATCGAAAATGATGAAAAATCCGCCAAGGATATTTCTGCCGCTGTCTGCACGGCGTTGAAACTCGGTCAGGCTGAACGGGAGGCCAAAATGATAGCTGACAAGGCCGCTGCTACCGCCAAAAACAAAACTTACGAGGATGTGCCCCCTCCCCAGCCGGTCGGAGCTTTCCAGTTGGCATTCTGTTACGACTTTCTTTTCAACTGGCTCACACCCGATCAGAAGAAGGCGATCCATGACGAACTAGCACTGGGAACATGGTCCCATGACAACTACGGAACCTTCAATAACGCCACAACCTCCCGCAGTAACTGGGCCACCTTTTCCTATTGGTTGTTCGAGGTTCTTGGCATCGAGGGTGAACCTGGTTTCAATGCGCTGAAAGTGCGCGGAATGTACCGGGGGTGGCGAGATCTTCTCACCTATGGTTGGTTCCTCTCCGGAGCGACCTTCGAGGGTGAGGCGAAGAACCAGCTTGGTATGGACGGAGTGATTCTGTTTGCGATGCGCGAGAAGGAGTATGGCTTTACCAATCTCTGCGGACATCCCTATTTGCAGGCCTATGCCAATAAGTTTCTCCCCCACAGCAGCAATCCCATGCAGACCGGGTTTCACAAATACGACCTGCTAGGCGGTAGCCGTGCAGGAAAGGGGAGTTTTTCCCCCTGTGACATCCTTGGTCTGAAATACATGTTTCCGGAGGACAAGGAGATCGATTGGGTCTATCGCCAGTCGGTGGGAGATGATTACTCTCAGGTTCCCGACCGTCCCGATGGTTATTTCAACGGACTCCTCTTCTTTACGATCTTCGCCACCGACTTTGATCCTGGCAACGGGGATGTCTCGAAACTGAATCTTGGCAACACATTCTTCTGCGGGGAACGGGCCCTGATGATGACCCGCAGCGGCTGGGACAAGGATGCCGCACAACTCAACATGCATGTGCGTCAGGCCAACGGCGGACATCCCTTCAGCGACCGGAATGGAATGATGCTCGCCGGGGCTGGCCGGATCTGGTCCCCAAACGGCTACGCAAATTTCAAAACCTCGGAGAACAGCGTGGTTTCGATCGACGGCAAATCCCAGACGGTTGAAACACCGGGTCGCCTTGTTGATTTTGTGGATCAGCCGCTGGCTACCTTTGCCGTGGGGGATGCCAAGTATTGCTGGGATTGGCAATGGAAGCGGCTGGAAAAGAGGGGTGGCTATTACACGAGGGACGATATCGAGACAAAGAAAGTTGCCATACCGCCGGGATTTGAACCCGAGATGCATTCCATCAATGATTTCGCCTTCAAGAAGCTGGAGTACCCCTATCTCAAGGCTCCCTTCTTCGAGTTGCCCAGTTGGATTCTGCCGGCAGGAGCTCTGACTCCCATTGTTCGCTCTCCCTTGTACCCGGTGCAGCGCGCGTTTCGCACGGCCGGACTTGTCCGTGGAACCCATCCCTACATGCTGGCACTCGATGATATCCAGAAAGAGGCGACGCCCCATCACTATGATTGGAACATGACCCTGGAACGCGACATCCAGATTGCTTCCATCACCAAGAATCAGGATGGGACAACCGATATTCTTCTGACCGGCTCCGATCCGGATCAGAAGAATCCAAAAGCAAAGGAAATCACCCCGCCCACACTCCCGGCGGGATCTACGATTCCCGATGGTCAGCCGATGTTGCTTGTCCGGGTGCTCGATGCGAAGGGGATCGGCACCCCCTTTGTGGAAGAGAACCCCAATCAAACCGATTCCAAGAGATACAGCCCGGTCAGACATCTCGTCATTCCAAGCGACTCGGTCAGTCCCGATTTCAAGGTGTTGATCTATCCTCATCATCAGGGCACCCCGTTGCCGGTCACACGATGGGATTCATCCCGCGCTCAACTCTCGATCAACTGGGACGATCAGCAGGACACGGCAGTATTTACCAACGGAACTTCTGGAAAGACTCATCTGACATTGAATCGAAAGGGCAATAGTCAGCCCCTGATTTCCCTCACAAGGGAACCGGAGCCATTACCATGACCCCCGGATGCTCTTTTACCTACATTCTCCCATCATGAAATCCATCCACCCGCTCTTTTCACTACTTCTTGCGATCAGTACACTCTCTGCGGCCTCCTCCATTCCTGAATATGGAGCCGAGATGGCCGTGCCTCCACAGGATCAAGGTTTGCCCTATACACGCTCGGCCCAAGGCGTTGCTCTGGAGAAGATCAAGGGAACCATCGCCCTCTTTGCCGGTAGTCGCTACGCCTATGCTGATGGGTTGCGCGTCCGTCTCGATCAGCAGGATCTCCGTCATGGGGAAGCCAGGATGATTGAAGGGGATCTCTATGTTCCTGTCGGATTTACAGCCGTTCTGGATCTTGCCGATCCTCTTGCTGCTGCAGACAAGGCGCCCGACTATCTCAAGGATCGCTGGGTTTATACGCTCCAGCTGCCGCAGGCCAATCCGTCCGCTTCAACTAAGGATATTGACGGGAAGGCTTATGTGAACTTGACGGCCACGGCGAAGGAGAAGGGACTCAAAGTCTCGACCGATCCCCGTGGGCTGGTGCTGATCGGAAAAGCGGATCTGGCGTTTTCAGGGAGTGAAAAATCACTGCTCGATTCCGTGATAACCCTCTTCGATACACCCGATCGCTTTGCCGATCCTGCGATCGCGCCAACGATTGTTCCAACACTGAAAAAGCAGGGAGTCTGGACAGATCATGTAAAAGTTTCTGAAAAGGATCTGGCCCTGCTAAATGGCCCGGAGACGAAGTGGCCGACCGCCCCGGAATCTTCCTTTGATACCAATGGATTCAATGAGCCTCTCCTTGGCTCCAAGGTTCCCTCGCCTGGGGTCTATCCTCGCCTCCTCTTCAGTCCCGAGGATCTGCCGATGATGCAGAAGCGATCCCAGGAGAATGTCCTTGCCCGCAAAGCGCTCATCCAGATGGAGGAGCTGTTCAAGAAGAGCTGGTGGGATCCCTCGACGAGTGATGGACAGATTTTTCAAAAGCTCTATTCGGGTGAGACAAACGGGCTGGAATGGGATTTTGGAACAAATCTTCCGATCAGCAGTATTCCCCAGCAGTTCAAGGGACAAAAAACGGGTATTTACAGTTCCCACATTGCCTATGTCCCCGAGTGCCTGACAGCGATGGCCCTTTACTCGTTATTAACCGGCGATGAGGCGCATGGCAAACAAGTAGCCAATGCCTTTGTGAATTACTACAAGCTCCGCGAGCCGCTAATCGACCAGTGGAATGCGATGAGTGACTCCGAGTTCGGAGCGGCTCCCTATAATGGTGGCGGGGCCGTGACCTGCTGGCGAGGGATGCACGGTCTGGTAGGCCAGATGAATCTCGGTCTGGGATTTGATTTTGCCGGAAAATGGATGACGCCTGAACAGGTAGAAGATATGCGCCGTATTATTGTCAAGGCGACCTACGGTCGTCGGCCTTACGGCCAGGACTCGACGGTTCGATTCCGCGATGTGAATTGGGTGGCTTGGGATCTCCCTCATTACCTTGCGCTTGCCGCTATCGAGGGCTTGCCTGGTGCCGATCCTGAAGGGTTGGAATCCGATCGGGAGACAGTCCGGGCATTTTGCGATTGGGGAGTTGATGAGAGCGGTGTGGTCTACGAAAGCAATGGCAAGACCCCCGGCAGCCTTCAGTTCCAGACGCTTTCAATGATCACTTTGGCTCGTCGTGGGGAAAATCTTTTCGCTCATCCGCACTGGCGTAAATTTCTTCAGGCCCAGATTCAGATGACCTCTCCAACTGGTAAGGTTACTGTGAATAGCGGAACACAGTATTCGCCCTTCAGTCGCCAGGAACTTTCCATGATGTTCATCAATGAGCAGAAGGCATTCTTTCCCGAGGAACGATATGCCGACTATCTCCTCTCACAGTCCTCCGTAAAGACCTATCCTGAAGATGACTATTACCGCACATGGCTTCCGGATACTAATGCCTTCGATCCCGAAGCTTATCGTCGGAGTGTGGCTTCGATGAAACGCCTTCGTTTGCCTAGCATCACTTATCCGGGATTTGTCAGCGGAGTGTTGTATAACACCGATTTTAAACCGACAACGCGTGAAGATCTGGGACTGCCACTTGATTTCTCCGATCCGGTTCATGGCGTTTATTCCAGCTACAGTGACCGCTCAACCAATGCTGCCTGGATCAATCTGATCGTGCGTCCCGATCATTACTATGGTGCCGGTCATCATCATGCCGACGCGGGAATGTTCCATTTCTCAGGTGCGGGAGTCGATTGGTTCACACAGTCGCCGTTTCATCAGGTTTTTGATGGCCGCTATTTCAATCTGGTTCAGGTCGATGGTCATTCAGAAGCCGAGCCAAGTCCGCAAGGAGGAACAGCCTACAATGCCGCAGCCACTTATCTTGGAATGCAGCAGGGAGAGCAGGGAGCATCAGCTTCCGCCGATCTGACCTATGCCTATAGCTGGAGATGGATGACTCAGCCTCCGGGAAGCTGGCCGGAAGCAGTACAGGCACTCGGCTGGACTCCCGATCCTACGCCCCGTATTCAGGAAATCTTTGCCGGCACGGCGCGCAACAAGATGCGTCCCTGGTGGCTGACCTACAACTCGTCCAACTACATCGCTACATCCCGCGCTCCGTTCAACCCGATGGAATTTGTCTTCCGCACGGCAGGTCTGGTGCGTGGACCTCACGCCTATGGCTTTGTCATTGATGATCTCCGCAAGGATGGGAAAGATCATCTCTATCAATGGGTGGCAATGCTCAACGGAGGAGTCTGGGAGGCTGTGCTGCCTGATTCTCCGAAGGGAACTCTGGTACTCGGATACAATGCCAAGGAAGACGCGACAGTGCCTGTAGCTCACGCCAAGCCACTTGCTCCATCTGTCGGGGATCCCCTGCTCTTGGTCTATCCTTTGAGTGTTGGCAATACTTCGGGAGCCACTGATGGCTCGTTTCGACCTATTGCTGTTGAGACGGCTCAAGGTCCTGCTGATAAGAAGGGAGTGGCGCAGCAGTACAATCGAATGCTGATCAACTCCGTGGCCAAAGAGGGCCGCTTCAAGGTGCTGCTGATTCCTTTCCGCATGGGTGAGGAAATTCCAGGCATTTCCTATGATCCTTCCAGCAAGACAGCTTCCGTTTCTTGGAAAGATCAGAAAGATTCCTTGAGTTTCAAGACTGATGAGAAGGGAAAAACTAGTATCGTGGTCACCCGCGATGGGAAGAGTGTGGTGGATTCTGAAAAGTAATTTTTTAACGCAATGAGAAACAATAAACCGATTCTTTTTTTACTCTGGGTTGCCATGAGCCTTGGAGGGGGCATTCCGCTGGCACACACCGAGGAGATGATTCCCAACGAAACGAAGGAGCAACGGGATGCTCGCATGGGGTGGTGGCGTGACGCACGATACGGGATGTTCATTCACTGGGGACTTTATGCGATTCCGGCAGGGGAGTGGAACGGCAAGAAAATCTGGGGTGGCGGGGAGTGGATCCAGCACTGCGGCAATATCCCTGTGGCCGATTACGCGGCACTGGCCGGGCAGTTCAATCCGGTGAAATTCAACGCCGACGAGTGGGTCTCCATGGCAAAGAAGGCCGGGATCAGATACATCGTCATCACGGCCAAGCATCATGACGGATTTGCCATGTTTGCCACCAAGGCCAGTCCTTACAACATCGTCGATGCCTCTCCGTTCAAGCGGGATGTCGTGCGCGAACTGACCGAGGCCTGCCACAAACAGGGAATGCCACTTGGTTTCTATTATTCCCAGTCCCAGGACTGGCATCATCCGGGAGGAACTGCATGGCCCTTCAAAGAGCGCAAGGGAGATCCCATTGATCATGTTCCCGGGGATATGGACAAATACATTGATACGGTGGCCGTTCCCCAGGTTCAGGAACTCTTGACCAACTATGGATCCAATGCGCCTGTCTGCTTCTGGTGGGACACACCGTTGGAAATGAATGCTGATCGTGCCAAAAAACTTGCCGATGTTGTTCGTCAACTTCGTCCCAAGATCATCACCAACAGCCGTCTTGGTGGCGGGATTGGTGGAGATACCGCGAATGCGGAGCAAAATATCCCTCCCTATGGCTTTCCGAATCGTGACTGGGAGACCTGCATGACGATCAATGGTTCCTGGGGATACAAGGCGGATGATCAGAAATGGAAGTCAACGGGCGAACTCCTCTGGGATCTGATCGATGTGGCAGGAAAAGGGGGTAATTTTCTATTGAATGTCGGCCCGATGGGCGATGGCACCATCCCACAGGCAAGTGTGGATCGTCTGTTGGATGTCGGCAAATGGCTCCAAATAAACGGGGAAGCAATCTATGGCACTACGGGAACTCCGTTCGGCTACGAATTGGGAGCCTACAGTGCCACGGAGAAGGATAAAAAAGGAAAGCCGATCTTCGTCCCCGAGTGGAAATGGCGCTGCACGGTCAAGCCGGGCCACCTCTATTTCATCCTTCTGGAATGGCCTAAGGAAAGCTTCCTCGTTCATGGTCTCCAAAACAAGGTGACCAAGGCCTATCTCCTTGCAGATCCGGAGAAGAAGGAACTTCCGTTTGAGCAGCAAGGGGAGGAACTTAAGATTACCCTTCCTGCCAAGCAACCCGATCCGCTTGCTTCCGTTGTCGTTGTGGAAGTGGCCGATCAGACGCCAAAAACAAGTTGTCTCTCACTCCAGGATCAGCAGAAGCGGGGTGCGGCAATTTCGGCCAAGGGTGATCTCGGTGCTCCAGCAGCCAAATAATCAGATGAGAAAACTGCGATGCCCTTTGTTGGCACTCCTTTTCTTTTCAGTTTGCTCGCTCCATGCGGCAGAGTGGCAATGGTCGGTTCCGACTTTCGGTAAGAACGGTAGGGCCTATCTCTGGATTCCGCCGAAGTGTGACCGCGTGAGAGGAGTCATCATTGGCCAGCAGGTGATCCTGGAGAAAAATTTCATGGAAGACCCCAAGATCAGGGAAGTGGCTGCCAAAGAAAATCTCGCCCTTGTTTTCATCGTTCCCATCTGCATCGGCTACGATGACTTCGATCCCAAGGCTGGAGGGGAGGCAAAATTCAACCGGATCCTTGCCGACTTGGCATCCGTATCAGGCTACGAGGAAATTGCCACGACCCCTTTCCTGACAGTCGGGCACAGCGGGGGTGGGATTTTCGCCTACAATGCCGCTTATTGGAAACCTAACCGTTGCTTCGGCGTGATCGGGCTGAAATGCGCTCCGGGGCACCCTCCGGTTTACCTGCCGAAAGCAAGTCTCGATGGGGTTCCCGTGGTCGATGTCTCGGGACAGTACGAGAGTTGGGTCGGTCCCGATACACCTGCCGAGCATCATTGGCGATGGGTGAGGGGAACCTTGCTGGAATTTCGTGCGATCAACAAGAAGTCACTCGTTAGTGAACTTGTTGAGCCCGGCATCGGTCACTTTGGTTGGACTGACGGACTGGCTGACTACCTTTCCCTCTTCATCAAAAAAGCAGCTGAGGCCCGTCTTCCTGACCAGCCTTCCGAGCCCGGTTCCGAACCTCGCCTGAAAGAGATCGATATGCACAAGGGATGGCTCACCGACTGTACCCTGCTCCAGCAACCCCGCTATCCGGCAGCTCCCTATGATCAATACGCGGGCGATCCGACAATGGCCTTCTGGCACTTTGATGAGGAGATGGCCAAGGCTACCGAAGCCTACATGGCCAGGGACCGTGGCAAGAAGCTGCAGATGGTCACTTTCGTTAATGATGGGAAACCGCTTGTTCCGACATGGATCCAGGGAGTGAACTTCAAGCCTCAGCAGGATGGGAGGACGGTCAAAGTGAGTGCCGATTTTGTGAAGGAGACACCGCCTGAGCTCTCCTTTCCTAAGAAGCAAGAAATTGGTCATGCCTCAAAGCCGATCCAATTCCGTTTGATCGGCGGCTGGTGCGGTGGTGGAGAGCAGACCGGCCCCGACACCTTTCGCATCAAGCCCGACCGCTTCTCCTTCAACAAGGGAGGAGACTCCATTATGATCATGGCCTTTCACCCAGGGGATCAGGAATTTTGCTACCATGAGCAGCCGGTAGGTATAAAATACCCTCAGCAACTGAAGGAGGGAACGGCTCAGACGATTGACTTTCCTCCGATCCCCGATCGCAAAGAGGGCTTCAAACCCTTTTCACTCAAGGCCACGGCCAGCTCAGGACTCTCTGTGGACTTCTGTGTGATCGACGGCCCTGTCGAGTTCCGCGACGGCAAGCTTACGCTGACCGAGATCCCTCCCCGTGCGAAATTCCCAGTCTCCGTGACCATCGCCGCCATGCAGTGGGGAAGCGAGACCGATCCGAAGTTCCAATCGGCCAAGTCGCAATTCCGCACCTTTCAGATCACCAAGAGGTGATGGAAGTCGGAGCAATCGTCCCAGATACTCCTGTTCAAACAAAATAACGAATTTTGACGATGCCTCCCATGACAAAAGCCATCTCTCTATTATTCCTATTCCTATCGATCGGTTTTGCCTTTGGCACTGGCCGGATCGGCTGTTTCTCACGCTGATCCAGCAAACTCAACTCCGGTAACGATTCTGTTTCTGGGTACTAGCATCACCGCACAGGGTGGCTATGTTAGGGAAATCGATGCTGCATTAAAAAATGAGAACCCAAAGAATCCTCCGATGCTTATTAATCGTGGCAAACCGAGCGAAACGGTATCCGGATTGAGCGAAGCTTATCATCCCGGGCCACGACCCAATCTCTTCACGCGACTGGATGAAGAATTGAAGAATGCCAGACCAAACTGCGTAGTAGCCCTTTATGGCATCAATGACGGCATCTACCATCCCTTTGATGAAAAAAGCTTTGGTTCCTCGCTATTTCGAGTGGGTGAGTAACGGTCTGAAGGGTGGCAGGTCGAGCTGAAGCTTGCCAGCTTTGAGATAGGCCATGATGCGGAAGTGGCGTAGGGAACGGAACCCCCGGGCCAGCCTC
>Ga0194039_1000165_pt1 | contig 42559 bp, 26 predicted proteins | sample JunL228m_MetaG_FD_148679 | JGI IMG/M metagenome (GOLD analysis project Ga0194039, IMG submission 148679) | Anoxic zone freshwater microbial communities from boreal shield lake in IISD Experimental Lakes Area, Ontario, Canada - Jun2016-L227-8m | ecosystem: Environmental > Aquatic > Freshwater >...
GATAGAAACAGCATATACTTCACGGGATTATGATTATTTAATTTAAGGTAAATTGCCTATTTACAAATCATTCTGTTAATGATATTAAATATGTAAACTTAAAGAGTTTATTTACATTTTATAAAAATAATCAAAAAGGAAAAAGGATATGAATAAAGTTCAGGGAATAGCAGTCTGGCTGATTGCTACACTGTATGTAATCTACGAACTTTTTATCACAAATGGTTTTTACGGTGTATCACTGCAGCTTCAGCAGCACGACTTAAGTTTATCAGTTAACTCAATAGGCTTGCTTGCGGCAGTATCGAGTTTGGTATATGCTTTCTGCCAAATCCCTGCAGGGATACTCGTTGACAGATATTCGATAAAAGTAATATTGTCAATTGCGGCTCTTTTTGTAGCAGCAGGCATGTTTATCTACAGTCAGGCCACAGGAATCAATGCTTTGCTTCTGGCAAGAGTCGCCATATCAATAGGGTCAGCCTTTGCCTTTGTAAGCACAGCAGTACTCATAGGCAGATGGCTTGCCAGAGATAAGTTTTCATTGTTTTTTGGTTTAACACAATGCCTTGGAAATGTGAGTGTCGTATTTGCAAATATGTTCCTGCCTCAAATCATTAAATTCACTAATGGATGGAAGCATACAAGCCTTATTCTGGGAATCATAGGAATAGTCGTCGTCATAGCTCTTGCAATTATAGTAAAAACCAAACCAAAAGAAGAAAATATCAGGAATGAAATTGCAGAAGAGAAACCAGGAGTTCTTGAAGTCTTCAAGGAGCTGGCTGCTAACAAGCAATTCTGGATAGCTGTTATTTTTGCAGGGATGCTTCTAGGGACATTATTTAATTTCGGTGCAAACTGGCTGATAAGTTTCCAGAATGTTTTCGACTCAAATGATCTGAGCCACTCTGCGATGGTTAGTTCCATAATGTTTTTGGGAGTTGCTGTAGGAAATCCTGTATTCGGTGCACTGTCATTGAAACTGCGTACCCGCAGAAAGCTTATTATTTTTGGAGCTATGATGAGCACTGTATTGCTTCAAGTCCTTGTTGTTATGGTTTTAGATAAAAAACTTGCCGAAGTTTTATACTTCTTTTTCGGTTTCTTCTGCAGTAGTGCTGTCCTGGTCTATTCTGTAATTATGGATATTCTTCCTCCAAGGCTTAATGGGATGGGTGTAGGAATATGCAATACTGTAGTTTACCTCTGCGGAGCTATACTAAGTATTCTCATTGCTGCAGTGATGAAATATGCAGCAACTATTTTAAAAGCAGATACTTTGACTACCGATCAGATTGCCTTTTCTCTTTTCTGTGTAGCCATGACTGTTGCATTTGGACTAAGCTTTTTTATTAAGGAAAGTTTTAAGCAAAATTAATTTCAATAACAATAATAATACTGGTGGATAATATGAAAACATGGATCAAAAACCCAAGAGCAATTTTTGCTGATAATGCTGAAAATGGATTAGTAATAGAAAATGACAAAATAACTGAATTAGTGCCGAAAGGGAAAACTCCGACCTCTTCCGTAGATCAGGTAATAGATGCTTCTGACCTTGTAGTTATACCCGGATTAATAAGCACTCACCATCACTACTACCAGACACTGACCCGTTCTTACAGAGATTCTCTTGATAAAGAGCTATTTGACTGGCTTACTACCCTGTACGAAGTCTGGGGAAGATTGACACCAGAAACACTGTACACATCGAGCAAGACAGCGATGGCAGAATTGCTTCTATCAGGATGCACTACCTCCGCTGATCATCATTATGTATTTCCCAAAGGCCTCGAAAATGCTACAGATATTCAGGTGGAAGTAGCCCGCGAGATGGGCTTGCGCTCGATTATTACCCGCGGATCAATGAATTTATCCAAAAAAGACGGCGGACTGCCTCCTGACTGCGTAGTACAAAATGAAGATGTTATTCTGGCGGACTGCGAAAGAGTAATTAAAAAATATCATGAAACCAAAGAAGGAGCGATGGTGCAAATAGCTCTTGCTCCGTGCTCTCCTTTCTCCGTTACAAAATCAATTATGCAGAAAACTTCAGTTCTGGCTAAAAAATATAATGTAATGATGCATACACACCTTTCAGAAACGGAAGATGAAAATAATTTCTGTCTTAAAATGTTCGGATGCAGGCCCATTGACTATCTTGATCAGGTTGGCTGGCTGAATGACAAAACCTGGCTTGCTCATGCCATTCACTATACAGACGAAGAACTCGCCAGGCTTGGCAAGGCAGGAGTAGGAATGAGCCACTGCCCGTCATCAAATATGATTCTTTCATCAGGAGTATTTAAAAGCATCGCCGCAGAAAAAGCCGGCTGTAAAGTCAGCATCGCTGTTGACGGTTCAGCATCAAATGACCATTCCAATATGATTATGGAATTGCGTCAGGCATTTTTACTCCAGAGACTTCATAACAGCTCTAAAATCAGCCATAAAAATATTTTACGCTGGGGAACTCTTGGAGGGGCTCAGGTACTTGGAAGGAATGATGTCGGGGAATTAAAAGCTGGTAAACAGGCAGATATCGCTATGTACAAACTAGATGACATTCAGTTCTGGGGCGCAGATGAGCCATTGGCAGCTCTTATTATCTGCGGCGCCGTTCGTGCTGATAAGGTAATGGTAGCAGGCAAGATTAAAGTGGATAACGGGCATCTAGTTAATGTAGATATGCAGAAATTAAGAGCCGAACACCGCAAAGCCCAGCTTGATTTGATCAAACGCTGAAGATAGAGTAGATGCCGGTCGTGTAGAATATTTCCTTTAACTACTCTTGTGCTGGCTTTTTATTTCTGTTTCCAACTTTGTTGGAATCATCTGCTTTCCCAAAACTTTCAGGAGGTGTTAATTGTCCTTCATTTGCAGGGGCGCTGCCTACTCCAAACAAAAAGTCGGTATTTGGTATCTCGGGCATTGAGACCGGTGTTGAATATCTGTATGCTCCCTTAGGAATAGCATCAAGATTACGAAGTTTTACAAGAGATGCCTTCTGCGCCACAGTCAGAGTTTTATTCACAGATGAAAACCTAGAAGCATACAATACAGACATCTGGCCATCTAGATAACCGTAACGCTCAATCAGAGAATAGACTTTTTCCTTATCAATAGTTTCGCCTGTGATAGCTTTGCGTAGCTCAGTTGAGACATCTGTTCTTATCTGTTTAATTTCTGAGAGTAATGGACGCTGTTCCTCAATAATTCCTGTAATCATGGCTCTTTGGTTGGCGTTCAGCATATTGAGGAACTCTTTTCCGCTATCCCCAGTAAGTGATGTACTTATAAAATAATTTGGATTATTCATCGCAGGATAATCTTTCATAAAAAAAGCTCCAAAGTATGTGCCATGCCTTTCAGGGCAGAAATAAACATCAGCATCAAGACTTCCTTTGTACCAGGAAAACAATTCACTGGCATAAGTCATAACAGCAACAAATTGATTATTGTTCATGGATTTCTTCAGTTTAGTGTCCTCTGAAACTTCAGGCCAGGATGAGTAGTTGTTAAACTGCATCTTTGCAAGGTATGCCTTTTGTTTATCAGTAAATGACCTGATTATTTCTCCCATTACTAAAGCACGGTTGTAACTAAGATCAGCATCATTTCTATATAGCCCTGCAGTAAATTCAGAAACAGCCTTAGGACTAAGGCCTGTTGATCCAGAAGGAATTTTATTCTCCATATTGCGGCGAAAGGCATTTGTCAATAGAAAACGGTTATAGGCAAATTTTACATATATCGGAGATTGTTTTTTTGCTAAAGAGAGAAGTTTTGCTTTCTGATCGTCATTTAATATATAAAGCACATTATTTGCTATCCGAGAAAGGAAAGTAGTGTTGTGCCCATATCCTGCTGTGTCAACATCGCGCATATACTGAAAACCGAAGAAATCAGCCACTTTACCAGGAGGAAAGAAGGTATCGCCACAGGCGTTGCCAGTAATAAATGCAAGAGCGCTGAATGCGATGGTGGATAACTGCGCGTTGTCGCTCATGGCCTGTTCAACATTATAATTATTGCCGCCCGAATTTCCCTTTATATTATTTTTCTTTATGGATTCCTTCCTCTTTAGATCATTTGCTTGTTTGTCCTTATCGCTATTGTTTCTATCTGGAGGCGGATCTAACTTTTTAAGTATTTCCGGGTCAATCCCTGCCGAACGAATGATTTCGTCTTCTGTTGGGCCGCCGCTAATGCCTATTTCTCGCATGGCTTGATGAATAGCTTTGGCATCTTCGGCAGACAGAGTTGAATCATTGTATTGAGAAAGGGTTTTTAGAGTCTCACTCTTTTGCTCGGAAGAAATATTGTCAGCAAAGCTCTTATTGCTGAATATTATCAAGACTGATGATATCGCAATGAATAGCAATAGCCTGCATATGAATCTGTTCATTATTATAAACTAGGATTTCTTTAGAGTAATTTCGGCGACATTAAAGAGCGAGTAGATTCCGGTAGTGTAGAAGATTTCTTTTACAATGCCGTGGTTTGAAATCAGAAATTCAATTTCCCTGTCTGTTTTATTTACTTCTTTGCCTGCCTGGATAAGAGTCCTGATGCCTGCGCTTGAGATAAGATCGAGTTCTGAAAAGTCCAGTATAAGTTTTTCGAGTTTTTCATCGAAAGCTGAGCGGACTGCCTTTTCAAATTGTGGATTCGTCTGAATATCTATTTGCCCGGTTGCCTTGAGAGTAAAGATATTTCCGTCTTTAGTCAGAGTCGTTTCCATATATGCCTCTAATCATTAAAGTTATTTTTCTGTATAAGTTTATCAGTCAGATTCCTAAATTCATCAATCAAGAGAAAATAAAAAATCCTGAGAAACTTTCGCATCTCAGGGAAGATTGATTAGTTCGACTTATTTAATGGAGGTACTTGCATCAAGCATAGCCTTAGTCACAGCCATGATACTATTGAAAGTATCTGTAGAATTATAAGATTTACCCCATACTAACTTTGAATCTTGTGCCGCAGTTATTCCTGCTTCTACTACTGTATCACCAGTGGCATCGCCGCCATTGTAGAAACCTTTGAGGACATTAAGAACAGCTTCCACATCTGATTCTGAAATATTTTCTGAATAGACATTTTTGCTCTGATTGAGCATCGTGACCAGCCATGGTATCTGCCATATATATCTCATGCCGTATGACACTCCATCTTCACCTGATGGGTAAGAATTAAATTCAGTTTCAAAAGCTTCGTTATTAGCCAATACCTTTACATACATTGTAGATTGAGGTAAAGTAGAATCATAAGGCATCTGACCTCTATTATATAGGTAAGAAATTATCATTCCTAATGCAGAGTATGGCTGAATAAAAACATTGCTGTCGGGGATAGAATTCGTAGTTCCCGGACCAGTTTTAAAAATATAAGGGGCTTGCGTAGGTTGCTGCATATTTGCATAATCCAAAACCCATTTTGCAAGAGAGAAATCCTTATATGGGATATTTTGGGCATTAGCGGTTTTGTTGAATGTGTAAGAAACATTATCGTAATATCCCTTTTCAACAGATTCCCATATAAAACCTTTCTCGGTCATTTCGCAGAGAGTGGCTGTCATGGCAACTTTTTTAGGAACTAACGCAGGCTTATAATCAGGAGGAGGGTAACCCGTTACCATTATTACATTACCATTGGCATCTTTTTCATAAACATATCCTTCCGGATTATCAGGAGTAACTTGTGATGGATCTGTTAGAGGTTGCCCAGGTCCGTAAAGAGCCCCGCCATTGAGTTTTCTCAGGAAAGTGTAGTATGGAGGGCTACTGGGCATGTTCCCAGCAATATCAGTTGGAGAATTGTCAATCTGATAGAAACCTGAATGTGCCGTTGTTTTGACAAAATTCGACTCGAGAAAAGCCGTGGCCATCCACTGATTTATGCTCATTCCTGTCATGATTTCATCTAAATGGGCTGTATCTGCACCATTATCTTGAAGGTCTTTAATTACATCTGATAGCGAAAGAAATACGCAATATCCAATTGCCATGGCAATAGCCGAATCTTTTAAATCGGTTGGGTTGCCATCAATTTTTAATTGATCTTTAGGCGTGAAGGTTGCCCCCTCCTGTGCAATTGAGACGGTTATAGGATCGAGACTCAGATTGAATGATTGGTAACTTGGTATTTGCTGACCAGCATTGAGCGATGCAGCAGCAGTTAATCCGGCCGCTACTAGTGTTAGTGTTTTCTTAGAGAACATATGTGCTCCTTTGGTTTATTTGAAATTCTGTGTGATATGAAATTTATATCATTTAACTTTTATTTTGTCAAGAAATATTCAATAAATGATGACATAATCACTTACGCCCGTAGAATATACTACACGGCACTACATCAATAAACACATAGAAGAAATACGATATGAAGTTTTACAGTGATAAACTCAGACAGATAAGAACTCAGCAGAAAATCACTTCCGAAATGCTTGCAGAAAAAATGGGAATCCATAGAACTACCATAAGCGCATGGGAGAGAAATAAGATTATTCCAACCGAAAGTAAAATACGACTAATAGCCAGGATATTAAAAATCACCATTGATAAAATTTCAGATCTTGCTCCAGATAAATCCCTATCAGACAATAATATTAATGAATCGGTACCTTCAGCAATGTCTCTTGCTTTCTCCGACAGTGAAGAACAGGAGAGCAGAATTAACCACTATATTTTTGAGTCTAATTCAATAATCAAAGAGTTGTCCGACTCAACAGTCATCATTAAGGCTCTGCTCAAATCACTGCCATCTCTTTTTTATGTGAAGAATACAGAGCTGAAGTATGTGATGGCAAACTCGAGTTTCCTCAAAAACATATCCTTGACACCTTTTCCTGGTATTCAGAACAAATCTGATTATGATTTATTTTCAAAAGATGAAGCAAATACCAATTCAGAAGAAGACGAAAAAGTACTAAAAACAGGAAAAGCTATAATCAATAGAGAAGCTTACATCCCTGGCAGTGATGAGAAAAAATGGGGACTGATATCAAAACTCCCAATACTTGATAATTATGGAAGGATTGAAGGTTTGCTTGGCATATTCACTGACATTACAGAGAGACGAAAGAATGAAGTATTTAGGGAAATTATTGAAAAATGCCTGAGCAATAGAGATGTTTACTTCTGGATAGGTAGAGGTCTCAAAAAATTAAAGGGTAAAAATGTTGGAGTAAAGGAAACAATCTATACACTCAAATCAAAGGCAACTGACTACTATTTTAAGGGAAGAGAAAATTGTAGCAGGGATGAAAACGCAAAATTCCTTCATAGCCTGCGAATAAATAACGATAGAGTTTTTCCTGATTTCAGCTCATCTGACGAAGAGATTCCATTAATGGATCAATATTATCAGTTTGTAGATCCTTTTGACAGCAAAAAGATTCATGATGTTCATGAAGTCATAGGACATGAGCGTAAGCATGATCTCTATTTCGGCATGATTCAGAAAAAATACGATCCTAAATTAGAACCCATAAAGAAACTTCTTAGAGAAAGCATGAATGAGGAGCATATCTCCCAAGAGACCATAGAGAGGATTCTTGCTAAGCTCACGAAGTCTGGTTTGTTTATGCCAGAATCCAACTTATAATCTGCCCCTGTTGTTGGGGAAGAGCCGGAAGAGCGAATCTACTAATATGCGGGCTTATAAACGATTCCTTTTTTATCCTTTCCATCAATTTTGACAATGACAGGGTGATCAAATCGCACATGCCGCACATATTTATCTTCGAAAACTTCTTTCTGGCTATTTAGGAAATCCTCATCATAAAACCCATCTTTATTGAAAGGGTTAATTGTAAAATAGCCTACCCCGAAAGATGTGAGGTTCTGAAAAAAATGCGTACCTTGACTCGGATCAATCTGGAAGTTTTTCAATCCAGATTCAATAATAAGCCGGGCTGAGGATATTTGTGCCCATTTTACTCCTATCCCTAACCATGGATCGCTTGAACCCCAGCGACCTGGACCAATAAGGATGTAGTTTTTCTTCTGCTCAACAAATTGGGAGTTGAGTTTATCAATTGTAAGAGCAATGAGTTTTGTGTCCGCTGGATCAAAGGCCTGAGATTTCACATACACAATATCAAATAGATTATCTATAATGCCGTTGCCCAAAGCCTTTTCGCTGTAAATGATTGTTTCTTTGTCTGAGTGCTGTTCCAGATTTATCTGGCTCTTTTCCTGAGTTTCAACTATCGGTCGAATCTGCAGGAAGTGAAAAACCTGAGGCTGTTCTTTGGAAGTATCAAGATTGACTGAAAATTCGATCTCCACCTGACAATTCATTTCCTGTTGCCCGACTAATAATAGTTTCTGAAGAATATTCGCAAGTGGGAATGTGTTGTATTTTAGGATATTGGAGAATGTGATAATTTTCTTTCCACCTTCGTGTATGCCGTCGCGGATGATTTGATCGTGGTAATCGTATGTGGATGCCACATATTTAAGAGCTTTATCATTTTCTGCATCTTTGACGCTGAGTTTGAGAAGATTAACTGTTTCTTCTACAGATGAATGAAATTTTTCCGGGTCAAGATCTAGGGCGTAGAATTCCTTCTGGCTGTCTTTAAGGGCAAATTCAGGGACAGAGAGCTGCAATACTTTCTTCGGATATTTAGGGCAGAATCTCAGGGAAATGCCCCCCTCTACGATGGTCTTTCCCAACCCAAAAGCGATATTGGCAATACCATCTTCGTACTTTTCAGGTTCTATGGGGTAAAAGTTAACAGAACGGGCTACTCCTGAAATTGTAGGGTAGTAGCGATTCGCGTAGGTACTACCTGATATTTTTTGAATAACCACGCCCATTTTCTCTTCATCTATCACATTAGATGTGGCTGAAATGTAAGCCTTGCTTTCCTTGAAAAACACCGAAGCATAGACACTTTTGATTGCCTGCTCAAGCTGGTAGCGCCTTATTTTTTCATCTGGGTGATTGTTCGGGATCATGAAGGTGGAATAGACTCCAGCGAAGGGCTGGTAGTGACTGTCTTCGAGCAGACTTGAAGAACGCACGGCCATAGGTGATTTGATAGCCACACATATTTCTTCGACATATTGTTTCATGCGCAATGGTGGCAAGGCATCACTGAAACGCTTAATAACCTGCTCATCCGTTACATCCGAAAGGGCAAATTCATAGAGACTATTTTCCTCCATAAACTCATCAAAAAGGTCTGTGGTAAGCACCATGGTTCTCGGAATAGAGACAGCCACATTATCCCAATTGAACATGAGCTTATGCTTGTTTATAAAGGAGTCAATGAATGCAAGGCCTCTTGCTTTGCCACCGAGTTGTCCGTCGCCGAGGCGGGTGAATATGGCATATTCGTCTATGTGGCTGGCGATAATACCGCGGCCTGTCGTTTTTCTGTAATTGGCAATAGTATCTATGAGGTAGCTCCTTATTTCTTCAATATTATTAAAGTCTTCAGTACTTTTTTGAGAAAACAATTCGGCTATGGCAAACAATGCCCTCGCCTTAAACCAACGAGAAAAATGGTTATTGGATACATGGTACATAAGTGTTTCTGCATCAACTTGTGAAAGTTCTACCTGTAAAGACTGCAGGTTATTAGCGCTGTCTATATCAGGGGTTCTGAATACAAAATCACCGAAGCCATAATTTTCCTTTATGTAGTGTTTCAGTTCGACCAGCAGTGTTTTGGAATATTTATTGACGAAGTTTACGCCAAGCTCTTTCATTACCGCAAAATCCCAATTATCTGAAGATTGCAGAAGTATGGGAATTTTGGAACCGTCCTCTCTGATAAGTCGGGCGAGTTTAATCCCGGCTTCCTTGTCCATTTGTCCTTCCCTGCTATAAGAAATATCGGAAATGACCCCCAAAAGATTATTTTTGTATTTTTCGTAAAGTGCTACTGCATCCTCAAAGTTCTTCGCAAGGAGAATTTTGGGCCGCGCTCTCATGCGGAGCATTTTCTGATGTTCATTGAGTCCCTCCGTCATCAGTTCATTGGTCTGATCAAAAATGGCTTTATAAATGGTGGGCAAGTATGATGAATAATACCTGATAGAGTCTTCCACTAGTAAAATAGCCTGTACTCCTTTCTGGTTAACATCATAATCGGCATTCATCTTATCTTCTAAAAGTTTAATAATGGCCAACAGTAAACCGGCATTGCCAAGCCAGCAAAATACATAGTCAATCGAACTGAGGTCTTCGTTAGCAAGTTTAATGGACACCTCGCGCGAGAAATGCGTGAGCGCCACTATTGGGATGGATGGGTATCTTTTCTTTACTGTTTTTGCCATTTCAAAGGCATCAATCTTGCCCACATTGAGCATGGTGATAACCAAATCAAACTTTTTATTTTCCAAAAGTTCGAAAGCGTTTTCCGATGAGCTTGCCTGAGTAAATTGAGGAGGATAGCGAAGATTTATAGATGCATACTCGAGAAAGATTTTTTCATTTATACGCCCGTCTTCTTCTAGCATAAAGTAATCGTAATTGGAGCATATCAGAAGCACATTTATAATGCGCCCCTGCATAAGATTCTGGTAGGAAATGTCATTAAACTCATGTCTGTCGGTAGAATAAAGTTCGTTGTAGTTGTGTTTTACGGGCGGTTTGTTTATAGAAATGCTTTTATCTTCCATGGTCATAGTGAATTCCTCCAGATCGGGAATCGCTTTTCTGCTCGCGCGGGGCATTGCTATATCAGAGTCAGTCAGAAACAGCTATTCCATATATTATTATGGGAATAAGCATATCTTAAATGCTGTATAGAGTCAATAAGTAAGGTCAAAGAAGGTAAATAGCAGCAAAAATCCTTATCGTATCATGGGGTCTTAGTAAATCTGTTTTTGCACTTAATATTAGGTTGCTTTAATTATTTTCTACAATATACTTAATCTTTACTTTTCGATTCTTTTTTAAGGTTAATAAGGGGGAGGAATGAAAAGTTTTGATGTCTTTCTTCTTTCGCAGGAAAGCATTTCAGCGGCTTTCCATTATTTTTGTGCCTTTCTGCTTTTTTCCTTATTTATTTTCTTGCGTATTTTTGTATTTATATCCCAAAAGAATCGTTTGTTTTTAGTCTTAAAATATAATTCATATAACCATCAAACCTAACCACCAAAAAAAGGAAGGTAGAAAAATGAGTAAAGACGCAAATTGCACGATGGGTTGCCCATCAAAATCATCTGAATCGCATGGAGAATACATAATCAATGCGGCAAAAAATGTCAACCTTGACCCCGGAGTGCTTTACGAAGCAGTCATAGATCTCTCTGAAGAAGGAATGCTAACAGCAAACAGCCTTAATCTAGCTGCAGGAATACTCTTAAATGATTTGGGCCTGCCAAATTATTTCTTCGAGAACATAACAAAAGATTCTCTGAAAAATATCCTTGAAACTATTGCTACGAGCATCAAAGAAGAGTGTGGAAAGGTTTCACTGATTGGTAGAGTTTCCCATTCAAGATTCTCATACTCACTGAGCAGTGACACTTATAGCATAAGAATAGCTACAGAAGAAACCAGAGACGAAATGGAAAAAGCTATTGGTCCTTTCATCAGCGGTCACAGGAGAGAATATTACTATTGCCCAGAAAGTAAATACTATACATACCTTGTAAGATCTCATTGCATTATGGGATGTAAAAAGGAAGATTTTACAAAATCACCATTCCTTTTCAGTCTATCAAGCGACTTTAAAACTACGCCTATAAATACAAGAAAGCGTTATGAGAAGTTCCACAAGGATGCCAAGGGTTCTGTAGCTCCTCATATTGAAGTTTTTAATCTGCCAGAAACAGGCGAGACAAGATTTATGTTCATAAGCGACTTCGCTTTACCTCAATTACCTGTTCTTAGAAAACTTTTTGAAGAAAACGGAATGACATTAAAAAGAGCATATTGGGAGCCATACTACACAGGCGGGGATATCCTCTCTTCTATTTTTTCTGTATATACAATGGGCGAAGTAAATAGAAAACAGGAAGCCAAAATACTTGCAGATCTCTGCGCTTTCCTGACTTTCGCAATCAATCCTATCACAGAACTCTATGTAAATGGCTCGCTCACATTTCAGGAAATGCTTTTTGGCGGCAATCTGATAGATTTTGCACACATGTTCATATACAAAGAAAACCATGCTGATGCAGAAATTCTCCAGAGTTTAACCAATGCTGACCAGAGAGATGCATTTGCCAATAGACTTCATGATTCAAATAAGAGCACTTATGTTTACAGGACCATTACTGAGTACACAAAAAATAATGTTGACCTTGTAAAGTTCCTCTTCAAGATTTTCGATGCTAAGTTCAATCCTAATAAGAAGGCTTCTATCACTGATAAGGATATTCAGGATAAGTTCAAGGAATACAATAAGACTATCTCCATCAGATTCATGGAAGAGCCTGTCGGTTATGAAATATTCAAATACATGTACAAGTTCAATACAGCTCTTCTCAAGACAAATTTCTACAAGGAAGAAAAGAGAGCTTATGCATTCAGATTTAACAATGACATACTTGACCCGCTGGTCTTTAATCAGTTTGTCTATGGTATCTTTTTTGTTAATGGTCACTATGCCTGCGGAACGCACCTGAGAGCTAAAGACATTGCCAGAGGCGGGTTGAGACTCCTCAGAATAACCAAGGCAAACTACGGTTCAGAAATAGACAAAGCGCTTCTTCTGAATTATGCTCTCGGCCCAAAAGCTCAGAGACTAAAGCACAAAGACATCTGCGAAAGCGGTTCAAAGGGCGTCGTAATTCCTCACGCACTATATGCAAGTCAAGGGTTGTCTGCTCTTATGGACTATACAGACGGAATAATCGACCTAATGTTGCCTTCTGATAAAATTGTTGACTACCTTGGCAAAACTGAGATGGTGTTCTTCGGACCAGACGAAGGTACAGCTCCAATGATGGACACAGTTTCATACCATGCCCGCGAAAGAGGTTACAAGTATTGGAGAACAATCACAACAGGTAAGAGTTTCGGAATACCTCACGATGTTTTCGGCGTACTTGAAAATGGCGATATCTTCGGGCTCCTTGATAAGGAAGATAAAGGCACAGAACTCCAGATCAATGGCGAATCCGTTCTCATAACTACTGACATGGAAAAGATCTACTCCAAAATCGGTGGCAAAATAGATGTAAGCGGCATGACCACTACATGCATTATGGAATGCTTCAGGACAATGATTGATCATTACGGCGACAAGGAAGAAAACCTCAATTTTATGATGACAGGCGGTCCGGATGGCGACCTTGGATGCAATCAGATCCAGTGCTACAAAGGAAAGATTTGCCTCGTAATTGACGGTGGTTCAATTCTTTATGATCCTAATGGCCTTGACAAAAAAGAATTGATGAAGATAGCTTTCATGCGCCACACTTCTCCAAGAGCTAACTCTCTTCTCTATCCGAAAGAAAAAATCAGCAAAGAAGGTTTCATGCTTCTAAGACTCAGCAAGAATGTAAAACTTCCGGATGGCACAATTGTTGAAGATGGGGCTATGTTCCACAAGTCATTCCTTACAAATCCTGCAAACCGTAAGTTTATCGAGAAAGCTAATATCAAAGCATTCATACCTTGCGGCGGATTCAAGGATACTGTTAATGGCGGGAATGTAAAAGACTTCCTTGCAAACTTCAAAGAACTCAAATACATCGTTGAAGGTGCTAATGTATTCTTTGACGACTCAGCCAGAAGATATATTGCCAAAAATTCTGATATTAAACATATTAAAGATTCGACAGCTAATAAGGGCGGTGTAATGTCCAGTTCTCTGGCAGAAGTTCTTACTGCATTCCTGCTCGGAGATTCTTATGATGAAAAACTCCTCAATGATGTTCCTACAAGGTGGGGACTGATAAAGAATGTAAATAATATTATTAGAACTTGCTCTAAGGCTGAAACTAAAGCCCTTATCGATATCTACGAAAAGAACAAAAAAGACACACCGCTCTTTGTTCTTTCAGTGGATACAAGCGAGGCTATTCTTTCGCTGCAGGATAAATTCGAAACCAATCTAGACAAAATCCTTGGTAACAAAGAAACTGTTTGGAAGATCCTCGAACACTACATTCCGGAAGTTCTTATTAAGAAACTTGGTAAAGATTACATCATATCCACACTCGACTCAAGCGATACGCAGGCCTACCGCAATGCCATACTTACAAAGAAACTTGCCGCTATGGCGTTCTATAAGTATGGTACTGACTGGGAAGCCTTCCTGAAGAAGCTTGACAAAGACTTCGACGGCACAGTCAAAACTATTCTGAGCTAAACAACCAAAAATTAAGCCCCCTATCAATGGGGGCTTTTTTTATGCACTAATACCTGATTTCATACAAAGCTTTGCCCGCCATTTTATGCTATAAAAAAAGCTGTTCCGGTAATAAACCGGAACAGCTTTACTTTTAAGATTCGGAAACTGTTACTTTGAGCCTTGAGGATAAGCCTCTTCCATAGTAAGTATTACAGAATTTAAAGGGAACTTCTGTAAGTACTGGTAAACTTTGCTCGTTTCAGGAGGAGCTACGCATATTGCAAAAGTATTTGGAGCTAGCTTCGATCCTTCCATTGCATAAGCTGTATCATAAAGGTCGCCGTCTGTATTGCCTGCCACAAATGCCGCATTGGTTTTGAACTTTGTCTCAAGATTTGTTATTACCAGATACTTGCCCTGCTTGTCAGTTATGAAAAGCAAGCCATTGTTTTTAACATAATCATTAGTCAGAAATCTATCATCATATACTGCAGACAATGTCCCTTCCTTTGTAAGTTTTGCTCCATTTCCTGCAATATGGCTCTGAGCAGGATCATAATTATTGTCTTTTGTAATGATTAACTTAGAAAAGTCATAATGCCTGTCACTTGTATAGGCAACATTTTCCTGGAGATATGTAAGCATATTAGTCACAAAATAAGGACTGCTTCCTGTAATAATCCAGACATTGTAACCTGAATCGCACATTTTCTGCAAAACATCAAACATTGGGTAAAAAGCATATTGCGCCGGACTGTAAGCCTCAAAATATTTAGCTTCTGCCTTCTTTATCTGCTCAGGTGTCATTCCAAGAAGAAAGATTGTTGTTTCAAGGCTGAATTTACTGAATCCGTCTGCGTTGTAAATAGGAAATGGGGCTACAGGCATAGTTGGAGGAAGCGCTGTATTATGCATACCGTCCGGTAAACGGTTTTCTACAACTTTGACTTTCTGGAGCACATCGTCTTTAAAATCATCGCCTTCAGGATTAAAAGAAGGAAACAGGTTAAATAAGCCAAATTTGTCCTTATTAAAAGCTCCCCATATATAGAAACCACCCTGCCCGCCGTAAATGTTATCAAGGGGATTTAATTCCTTAATAACCATTTTTTCGCAGTAAAGTGTTCCATCCCAGTCAAAAGCCGCCACGAAACCTTTGTCTTTGTTCTTCTCGATAAAATCATCAATTTTTACGAGCTTGTCGTATTGAGCCTTGTCGCTCAAATTCCAATGAGGATAGCTTGCCTTGAGTGCATCAATATCCGATGCCCCAAAAGATTGAATACAGAATGCAAATGCTAATAAAAGCATTCCAGTTAGAATTGTTAGGGCTTTCCTTGTTTGAACTAAATGTTCCATAAATCTCCATTTTACTTTTTTGATAATTTTAAGTTCACTATATTTTAGTATTTATAGTTCAGAGTCGCAATATTGTCAGGGTGTTGTTTTGCTAACCCCCATAAATCTGCAGCCTGTCCGTATCAACTTCCTGAGCGGCAAATAATACCACACACTAAAACAGCACGAATAATACTGCTAGAAGTTTTGTCCTCATTTTATATATAATTTTCTGAAATGAGTTTTAGCTTTTACTAAAAATGCTGACAAGTTTTGCTAAATAATTACCGCGTTTAATCTTATCAAGCAGTACAGCCGCAAGAATAACGAGTCCGAGGACTACCATCTGGGTGTAACTTTCGACTCCAGTCAGGTTCATGCCGTTCTGAATGACAGCAATAATCAAAGCGCCGATAAGAGTCCCGAAAATCTTGCCTTCCCCACCGCTTAGACTTGTTCCGCCGACTACCACAGCGGCAATCACATAGAGTTCATACATGTTGCCGTAAGTCGGAGAACCGCTCTTGAGCTGAGAGGTCTGAATTATTCCGCCAAGTCCGGCAAGAGCCGAACAGATAATATAAACAGAGAAAAGAATGAGTTTAGTAGGCACGCCAGATAGCCTGGCTGCTTCTTCATTACCGCCCACTGCATAGACATAGCGCCCGAAAGTAGTTTTAGTCATAACAATGTGAGCTATGACATAAAGCACGAGCATCAGCACGACCGTATTCGGAATTCCGAAAAGATCTGTTCCCCGCCCGAGCCAGGTAATTCCATCCGGAAGTTTATAAATTGACTGACCGCCTGCAATTATGTATCCGATCCCGCGTGCCACCATCATCATCGCAAGAGTAACGATGAATGGCGCCACTCCGAATTTTGTTACCATTGCGCCAGTAAACATCCCTATCATCCCTGAAATCGCTATTGCGACAAGGAAGGCAAAGATAACAAACATTGGACTCGCGCTCACTCCTCCACCGAATGTAGCTATCAGATAACTGGATATAATTGCTGAGAGAGCTATGAAACTCCCCACTGAAAGGTCAATCCCTCCTGTTATGATAACCATAGTCATCCCTATTGCTATAATAGCTATAACTACTATTCTGTCTGCAATAGCCATCATGTTGGCTTTCTTCAGAAAATCAGGGTAACGGTAACTCTTTGGAGAAAGCTTCTGAGCTGAAGCAAATTCAGGATATTTATCTGAAATAGATGCGAAAAGTTTCCAATCAGCAGCCTGCCTTGAGGCAAGGATTGCATCGAGCCTCTGCCCTTTGCAGTTGTCAAGAGCCTCTTTAAGGCTTCTAGGGTCGCCGTTTACAGCGATAATATTTTTTACTTTTCCTTCAAGCATTGCCTTGCTGTCCCTAACAAAGCTAAGCCCGTCTGCAGAATTGTCGGCAACAATAATTACATTGTCAAATGAAGTGCCGCTGAGTTGTTTGGCAACGCTGACTGCCGCCTCTTTTCCATTAGGAAACTGTTCCTGCATAGTAACTACGCTATAATACACACAGAGCAATGCAAGAGCAACAATCATCCCGTACGCCGAAAAAAATCTCTTAACTACTCCGCTTCCTTTTCTTGAGCTCATATTTTTAAATCTCCTTAAAAGTTATTTCTAGTTTATTGCCATATGCATAATAGATTCCTGCGTAGCTTTCCCGGGATCTGTAATTTCCCCTTTAATTTTGCCTTCGTGCATAACGATTATTCTGTCGCTCATCCCAAGGACTTCGGGGAGTTCGGAACTTATCATCATCACGGCTTTACCCTGTTTTGCCAGGTCATTCATCAGCAGGTAAATTTCGTATTTTGCGCCCACATCAATACCGCGGGTGGGCTCGTCAAATATTATTATGTCGCAGTTCTTCTCAAGCCATTTGGCAAGAACAACTTTCTGCTGGTTTCCTCCTGAAAGGTTTTTTGCCAGCGCCTCCTGATTGGGCACTTTTATCGCCAGTTTGTCTATATATTCATCAAAATCCAGCGTTATCTTTCTATCATTTATAAATGTAGCCGATGAAGCATCCTTAAGGTTCGGCAAAGCAAAGTTGTCCCTGACACTATGAATAAGGACAAGTCCCTGCGCTTTCCTGTCCTCTGTAAGAAAAGCAATCCTGTTATTGATGGCGTCTCTCGGACTTTTTATCTTTTTCTCTTTTCTGTCTATGAAAATTTTTCCTGAATCGGGCTGGTCAGCACCGAAAATCAACCTGGCAGTCTCTGTCCGCCCTGCTCCCACAAGCCCTGAAAAACCTACTATTTCGCCAGCATGAACGAAAAATGAAACATCGTTGACAGCGCCCTTTCTGGTCAGGTTTTGCACTCTGAGCCTTTCTGCACCTCTGGCATGTTTGACTTTCGGGAACTCATCCTCGATTTTTCTGCCCACCATCAGCTCGATAAGCTCTTTTCTTGTAACTTCTTTTATGCCTCTTTCGCCAACATATTTTCCGTCGCGCAAAACCATTATCCTATCAGCAATCTGAAAAATCTCGTCAAGCCTGTGACTTATGTAAATCACTCCAATTCCCTGAGATTTAAGGTCTTTAATGATTTTAAAAAGCTTTTCGACTTCCTTTTCAGTCAATGCGGCTGAAGGTTCGTCCATGACAATGATTTTAGCATCTATTGAAAGCGCTTTTGCAATCTCGGTAATCTGCTGCTGAGCCACTGTAAGTTCTTTGCAAGGAGCGTCAAGATCAAGTTCAATCCCGATTCTCTTGAGAACATTTTGCGAATGGGACTGCTCCTGTTTCTTATTGAAAAAGCCGAGTTTCGTTTCTTCTCTTCCCAGGAAAATATTCTCTCTGACTGTCAAACCAGGAATCAGGTTAAATTCCTGATATATGATAGATATGCCGTATTTCTGCGAATCATGCGGAGAAGAAATTTTAACTTCCTGTCCGTCAATAAGAATAGTTCCCTTGTCAGGGTGATGAGCTCCGCCAAGTATCTTCATCAGAGTGCTTTTTCCTGCGCCGTTCTCCCCGAGAAGCGCCAGCACCTCGCCTCTTCCTAACCTCAGATCAACCCCTTTTAGAGCGTGAACACCCGAAAAGGACTTCTGAACTCCTTTCATCTCAAGGAAAGGCACCTCTACTGAATTCTCCATAAATCCCACCTATGCATGAAAAACGCGGCTTTTCAGCCGCGCATCGTTTATTGACAATTACTTGCTCGAACCCTTTACTGCGTCTTCTTTTGTATAGACTGTAGTCGGGATGAGAGTAACAGGCTTGATGTCATCGCCATCGAAATATTTGGCTATCACATCAACTACGCCATTCCCGATAGCTGTAGTGGACTGGCATACCGTAGCATACATCTTTCCATCTTTAACAGCTTGTTTGCCTTCCTGTGAACCGTCAAAACCAATTACTATGACCTCTTTTTTATTAGCTTTTTCAAGAGCTGCAATTACGCCGATTGCTGTGGGGTCATTAACTGCAAATACGCCGTTAATGTCAGGGTGAGCCTGAAGAACATCCTGCATTGCTGCAAAGGCGTTTGCTTTGTCGCCGTAACTTGGAGTTTCAGCCACGATTTGAATCGGGCTATTTGCCTTCTTGAGCGTATCCTTGAAACCGTTCATCCTCATAATTCCAGACTCGACTGTAGGATGAGTAACAAGCACGATTTTGCCTTTGTTTCCAAGGACTTTCATCATAGTGTCAGCGGCCATGCATCCGCCTTCGTAGTTGTCAGTAGCTATGTGAGAAACTACTTTTGCACTTGGATCCATACAAGCAATGTCGCATGTGAATACTGGAATGCCTGCCTTGTTTGCATGCTTGATTGATTCGCCAACAGACTTAGAATCTGCTGGGTTTAAAACTATCGCGCTGACCTGTTTAGCTATAAAGTCATTAATCTGGTCGTTCTGTTTTGCCGGATCGAGTTCAGAGCTAACGATGATTACATTGTAACCGTCCTTCTTGGCTTCAGCCTGAATGTTGTCCGCTATTTCTTTGAAGAAAGGATTGGTCATTGTCAGAACGGACACACCGATCGTCTGTTGTTTCTGGTCTGCCCCATTGACTCCAAAAGCCAAACCTAAACTTAATACTGCTCCCATTGTTGCTCTTAAAATGCCCTTTTTCATTTCATCTCTCCCTTTTTTGTTGTTTTTAAGTCATTTAGATGAGATTATAAATTATTGCCCTGACTAATGCAAACAAAGTTATTACTTCTATAAAAATTTACATATTGCTTTATATGCTAAATATTTGAGAATTATTTACCATATTCCAAAAAATATAAGATTCCTTTTGCAAAAAAAGTTTTCCCATCTTGTTATAGGGAAAACTTTTTTTGTGTTAATTGTTCTTTATAGAACTTATTTATTAAGAGCTTTCTTTTTGCTCTGCATATGGGCCAATAGAACAAATACGATGATTAAGATACAGCATACAGGCCCCATATAGATAGCGGTCTTTTTGGTCAAATGTTCCCCGACTGTACCTGAAACAAATAGAGAGATTGCACCACCTAATGAACCGCAGCCTATAAGGAAAGCTGTTGTTAACGGGTTAACTTTGTTCAATTGCATTCCGAAACCTAGCATTGTAGGAAATATACTTGCGCACCCAAAACCAAGAAGGGCTGTACAGAGGAAAACAGCTACAATATTATTGAAAGTTAAGAAAAGGACAAATCCGATTAAAGTAACAATCGCCACAGTTATAACAAACTTATAGTTCTTAACTTTAGCAAGAACAAATTCGCCAAATACAAATCTTCCAATTGCTACTGATAACCAATATGTTCCGATGACAGTTCCAACTATTCCGACATTATATTTTAAATCTATCTGGAGGTAAGGAGAGAACCAATATGACACAATATATTCCAGGTATACATAGGCTATCAATCCAAGTCCAACAAGTAAGACGCCAAGAGTCACGACTTTGGATTTTTCAGGTTTAACGGCGTTCTTTTCTACTACAGTCTTCTGTACGCCGATAGTTTCCTGAATTTTTGTTAAAAATGAAGTCAAGAACATAATAAGACCAAGCGTACCTGTAATTATAAATGCTGATCTCCAGCCAAATCCTTTAATTACCCATCCGCCGATAAAGGGACCGGCAAAAGATCCAATACTGAAAAAGAAATTCAGAATGCTCAACTTTGCATCGCTCTTTTTCTGGTGCTGAAAAGCTCCAACTATAAGGTAACTCACAGAAGGAACCATAAATCCTATACCGAAACCTGAAACTAATACGCAGGCTGCATAAATAACCAACATATTCTGAAGGCCCATCGCATATTGAGCTACAAGCAAAAGTAATCCGCTTAAAGCTAATGTGTTTTTTCCCCCAATTTTTTCGATAGTCTTACCGCTGAAGATATTTCCGATAATAAGACCGATTAGAGTTAGAACATCTATGTAAACTACATGCGACACACTCACATTAAAATGAGCAGCAATCTGAGGGGAAGCTAATCCCGAAACAGGAATAAGAGTTCCGACGATGAAAGCTGCGAGATAGGAAATGAAAGATACTTTTCTCACATCACAATCAGGAATTATATCCGTCAAGTTAGATTTTTCAGTTAAAGTGATACTAGCCATTTTTTAGTCCTCCCAAATGGTTTTTAGTTTATATGTAGTTAGTGATTGTATTTTTATATTATTGCTTGCGATTGTCATTTTTTTGACATTACTGCACCAGTAGAATCTAAAACTACCTCTTGCAGAGTAATCTGCAAAGAACGACTCAATTGAGGATCTGTCGAAATACATATGCATATCCAGAGAATTATCCTTTATATCAATGTCTTTATTGCAAACACTAAGGCGATCATTTTCTTTTATCTCAACCGAAACATTCTTTTTACCGAAGTCTATCGTGAAAGAAACATATTCTTCCGGAGATTGCGTACTAAATTGAATTTTGACCTGTCCGTTAGAATTAGACGAAGATTGTAATTTTAACTTCAATTCGAATGTGCCGTCATTTAAAATGGTTTCAACGCATTCATTTGAGATATTATTTATATCTAATATCTTTGATGTTCTTAGCTTTTCTAAAGTTTCTATAGGTGTCATTTTGAGCTTTGAGCCATCCAATGACATTCTGATTGGAATTGACATTGCTCCTGCAAAATCCACAGCGGTGGATTTCTTAGTATCCTGCCAGCTGTCCAGCCAGGCTATCCCCATTCTTCCGATGTGGTCTTCGAAGGTCTGAATAGCATAAAAAGATGGACCGAAATCTATTATCTCATTGCCTTCAGAAATAAACTTATTATTCTTGTATTGGCCGATATGGTAACGTGTAACATGTTTTTCTTTGCCATCAACCATTTCAATTATCGATGCTATCATAACATATTTGTTGCCGAGCGGAAAAAGATCGGGACACTCAATGCACCTGCCTTTAATATTCTTCTCTATATAAAGTGTCCCTTCGAAAGTCCAATCTTTTAAGTCATCGCTTGAGTATATGAGAATCGCAGGTTCGCAATTGTAAGCTGAGCCAAGAAGCATCTTGTATTTATTGTCAGTGTCAAGCCATACTTTCGGGTCTCTGAAATCTCTAGAGATCTCTTTAGTCCTACCTTCGCATCTGAGAACAGGTGCATCCCAAAGTACAAAGTCGATTCCATTGATAGTTTCAGCCACTTCCTGATTTTCAATGAATTCAGTATTGTGAAACTTTTCTTTATTCCTAGCATCTTCAAAATGGTGAGTATAAATAACTACTATCTTACCGTCTTTCTCTATTGCCGAACCGGAAAAAGCCCCGCCAAAGAACTTGTCTTCGATTCTTGGATAGAGAGCTATCGGAAGGTGTTTCCAGTGAACAGCATCCTTGGATACTGCATGTCCCCAGTGCATGTTGCCCCAGACCGAAGTGTGCGGATAATACTGATAGAACATGTGATAAAGCCCATTGCTGTAAACAAGCCCGTTGGGGTCGTTTATCCATCTCTTGAATGCTGTGAAATGTATCTGAGGTCTATATATGTTTTCGGAATAGTGAGCCGACATGGCCCCAGCGTCTATAATCGCAATAGACTCTTTCCTAATATCGAGGTAGGTTACTCCATTACTCAAAACGGAATCATCGTAAATAATGAAGTATTCCAATGAGAGAATATTCTTTTCATCGGTTACTTCTATGGCAATAAGATTAGGTTTCGCAAGAACCCAATCTGTATTTTCAAAGTTTTCCTGTGAAAAATTCCTTTTCTCAAATATTAGATTATCAGAACTGTCAAAGACGCTTATCTTTAACTTTTCAGCTGATTGTCCAGTAGCTTTGGAAATAAAACTGATATGCGTATTAGCACTAGTTTTTATCAAATTAGTTTTCATTATACTGCCTCTCTATGTCCATTATTTATGATTGTTTATGAGGTGAGCAACCGTTTCTTTTAGTTCAGTTGAATACTCAGGAATTGCGCCGTCTTTTGAAGCTACATAGCCAGCCACCTGAACGGCTAATTCACCTGATTTTTCAAGCGAGTTGCCAGAAAGATAAGAAGCTAAAAAACCCGCGCAAAAACTATCCCCGGCTCCTACTGTGTCGGCAACTGTTATCTTAACACCAGGAACGCTGTATTTCTTATCTTCGTGATATATGTCAGCTCCTGCCGGTCCCTTTGTTATACAGAGAATCTTAATATTGAACTTTGCACGCAACCTTTCTGCAAATTCATCAAGAGTTCCTTCTTTGCTGAAAAGATACTTATCAAGAAAAAAAGATTCTTCATCATTAAGTTTAACTATTGTGGACTTGGAAAGAGAGTAAGTAATACTCTTCTTGTCGAAGTAATCCTGTCTCAGATTGATATCGAAAAATATTTCTTTGGCGTTTATGTTCTCGAGAATAACGGAGAGAAGAGTTCTGTTTGTCTCGGTCCTCTGAGCCAGTGTACCGAAACAAAATACATCCCATTTAGTATTGGCTATTTCTTTAAGCTGTTCTTCAGAAAGTTGGATGTTATCCCAGGCCACATCCTCATTAATCACATAGTTTGGAATACCCTGTTCATTGACTGTCACTTCCACCGCGCCTGTGGGGTATTTAGAACTCTCTGATACATAATCCATGTGGATATTATGGTTTTTAGCACTCTTTAGTGCACTCTTGCCAAGAAAATCATCTCCTACAGAAGTTACTAGATAACTATGCAAACCCATATTTGAAGAATGGGAAGCAAGATTGAATGGAGCACCGCCTATATAAGCTTTGTCTCCAATAATATCCCAGAGAATTTCACCAAACACTAATATTTTCATTTTCCTCACCTTAGTAAATTTCGTTAAAATACAGAAATTTCTGCAATCATTGTTTCAATGAGAATAGAAAATATTGCCTGGTCAGATGAAAATAAAATTTTAGCAGAGATAAAAATATAACTATTGCATATATTGCTATATTTATTGACTATTTTTGCTACAATTAACCTACATAAATCAAAAATGCTATTTTTTCAGAGGACGAATGAATGGAATTAATCAAAGAAAATTTTAAACAGATCCGTAAAAAACAAAAACTCTCCCTTGAAGAGTTAGCTGTAAAGATGGAGCTCAATAGAAACACTCTGAGCGCCTGGGAAAACGGAAAGAGAGTTCCTTCCGAGGCAAAAATAAGAATGTTAGCAAAAGTGATGAATGTCTCTCCTGACAAATTTTCAGATCTCGAACCAGATAAGCCAATTTCCTCAACTAATATTTCAGAGGCTGTTCCCGCTCTCTTGTCTCTCTCAGTATCGAACAACTCTTCACAGGACAGAATAAAAGCTCTGATAACAGGCATTCATCTGGTAAATAAAGAACTTATAGATTCAAAACTAATTATCAATGCTCTTCTTACTTCAGCTTCCTCCATAATCTATGTGAAAAACACAAATCTAAAATATGTAACGGCAAATAACCTTTTTCTAAAAAATCTTTCCCTAAACAAAAATGAAATAGTTTCAAATAAAACAGACTATGATTTCTTTCCTAAAAATGAAGCCGACTCAAATGATAAGGAAGACAGAAATGTAATCATAACAGGTAAAAGCATAGTCAATAGAGAAGGCTACATTCCAGGAAGTCGAAGAAGAAAGTGGGGGCTCATCTCAAAAGAACCAGTCTTCGACGCTGAAGGCAGAATAGAGGGACTTGTTGGTTCTTTCGTTGACATTACTGAGCGAAAATTCGCTGAAGAAGTTAGAGAAATCCTAGAGCAGAACATAAATGCATGGCAGACAGCAATCTCAATTTTCGATGTTACAGATAAGAAATATGTATTTGTAAACAAGGCATTTGAAACTCTAACAGGATATCGGCCAGAAAAGATGTACGATGATGAGGCATTTTTTTACGAAACATGTGTTCATCCCGAAGATAAAAAAATTCTGCTGCCATATATGGATAATCCGCCTGAAAAAAGAGTTAAGCTTATATACAGGGTAATCAAAGCTGACGGGACAATCCGCGCAGTCAAGACCGAACTCTTCCCCTGCAAAAAAGAGTACATCAAAAAATACATGATAGCAATGTCCGAAGGCATCACAATTCTAGGCGGCACCTCTTAGTATTCAATAAATTTAAAAAAAATTTGAAAAGGTTCAAGAAAATACATAAAGTACGCAAAAGTAAAACTTTTATCAAAAAAAATTATAGTTGAGCTTATGCATAGTAAAGATAAAAGAATTTTCTTATTCCTCAAAACTCTAGATTTATATGTATTAAGAGAATATCTGAAAATATTTATATGCGGTATTTTCATATTTTGTATATTGATTGTCTGCTATAATATGGCTAATTATCAAGCTAACTTTCAAGAAAGTAATTCTACCAATTCAGATCTTTATTTGTTCCTTCTTTTGCGGCTTCCACCAGACATAATTTTTATATTACCGCTATCATTCTTTCTCTCTACTCTTTATCTTTTTGCAAAAATGGGATTGACAGGAGAAACTGTCGCAACAAGGTCATTAGGAATTACTCTCTTCCGTAATGGATTTAGTGTTTATGTGACTACCTTAATTATTTCTTCAATCGCTTGTTGGTTAAACTCCGAGATAATTCCTAAATGTAATTTTGATGCAAAAGTAATTCAGAAATCAACATTTTTTAAAGACTATGATGGATACAAGGATACAAATATTATCTATAAAAGCCAAGATACTAAAAGATCATGGTTTATAAAAACATTTGAAAACTATAGTGTTCAACGCGGCATAACGATTAAAAAATATGGAAATACCGGCAAGTTAGAATTAGAACTTACCTCAGAAAGGTCCACATACTTAGACTCTGATGGATGGAAATTTTACAATTCTATTATATCCAAATATGATCAGACTTATCTACCCGAATATTTAGCCAAAATTCACGGCGATTTTATACTAGCGCCAATATCAGAAAACAGGGTTCCATTACTAGATAAAAGACATCCTGAATATATAACCTTGGGAAATATCTCTGAAAAACCATCAGACATCCTTAGTACAACAAGGTCTCCATCCCGTTTAACAACTCCTGAAATTCTAGAGATTTTTAAAAATCCTGATGATGATATTATTATGTTTAAAATCAGTTTAAAAACAGAACTTTTCAGAAGGTTTTCTTTGCCAATAATATGTTTACTCTTTGTACTTATTGCAGTACCAATAGGGGGCATGACAACATCTAGGAAAGATGTAATAATTTCAACTACCAAAACTATAATAATTGTATGCTTTTATTTGTTCTCTTTTTACGCATCGGGAATCCTGGCAAATGGGGGACTTATTCCTCCTATGACAGCTAATTCCATTCCAATGTTGGGACTAGCAATCTACGCTTGGTTCGTAAACAGGAAACAAGCTTAATAGATCTGCGAATTAAAATTCGCACCGAAAAAGATAAGGATTTTGTGAAAAAACATAATGAAAATTATTTGTTTTTATTAATTAAAAACAAGTTTAATCGGATAAGCCCTTTTTTCTATTTTTTAGATAAAAATAAAATCATCACTACAAGAAGCATGAGGAAAATTAATTCTATAGGCTTTGATAGAATTAAAAGAATTTATTTGTGGGGGAATGGAAAAAATACTGTAAACTCTTTACTCAACCATAATATCCCTATTTTTAGAATTGAAGATGGATTCATACGCTCTGCTTCATTAGGCTCTGATCTGGCCAGACCATATTCTCTTGTAATCGACTCAAGGGGAATATATTTCGACCCAACCCAAGAGAGCGACTTAGAGAATATCTTAAACACATACGATTTTGACGATGGGATTAAGTTTAGGGCTGAAAGTATAACAGAACTTATTCTCAAATCAAAACTGTCAAAATATAATCACCAAAAACACGCCAATTTCTATATAGAAAAAGGGGCTTGCGATAAAGTCATTCTAGTTCCAGGTCAGGTCGAAGACGATGCTTCTATAATACTTGGCGGATACGGAATGACCAATGAGAAATTAATAATTCAAGTTAGAGAAAAAAACCCTGATTCGTATATCATTTTCAAAGCTCACCCAGATGTCGTAGCAGGAAACAGAAAAGGTTCTGTCAAAAACGAAATTCTAAAACAAAACTGTAACATGGTAATTCATCATCATAGTATCGATAGTTGCCTAGCTATAGCCGACGAGGTTCATACAATTACCTCTCTGTGTGGTTTTGATGCGATATTAAGAGACAAAAGGGTTGTTACATATGGTATGCCATTCTATGCAGGGTGGGGATTAACTGAGGACCAACTCAAGTGTGAACGACGAACTAGAAAGCTATCAAAGTATGAACTTATAGCAGGATCACTTTTACTCTATCCTAAATACATAGATCCAAAAACAAATAGCCCATGCGATATTGAAACTGTTCTCAAACGAATAATAGAAGAGCAACTCAAATATTCTTCTTCGTCATTATACAGATTTATAAAAAATTTAAGAACTTTTATTATAAGAAGATTAAAACTAAACTATCGTAAATCACGAGTTGTTTAGGTAACCCCCACTTGAGATCAAGTACGGTAGCATAATAATGAATAAACGATTTTTTTGTTTTTTACAAGGTCCAGTATCTCACTTCTATAACGAGCTTGCCAATAGACTAGAAGAGAAAGGACATTGTGTTCTGAGAATTACTTTCTGTAAAGGCGATGAACTGTTCTGGAGACATAGCATCACATCTTTTAAGGACAAGTTGGAGAATTTCAGTAAATTCTTTATAGATTTTTTACAAAAAAATACCATAACAGATATAGTGCTCATCCATGATTGTCGCCCTCATCATAAAATAGCTCTAGCAATATCGAAAGAAAAACATATCAAAACATGGATCATTGAACAAGGGTATTTAAGACCTCATTATATAACAATTGAAACTAGTGGCTTTTCTGCGAACTCTCCAATACCAAAGTATATAAACTTTTTCATTAATTATAGAGGAAAAGATTATCATAGAAACACTTGCAAAACATCTAATGGCAAGAATAGTTTGTTAGAATGCTTAATTAATGACTGGCCATGCTTTAAATTATATCCAGTATTCTGCTACATACTTTACGATACATTAACATACATATTTTCGTTTAAATATAAGCACTACCAATTTCATAGGGTAAATAAGCCTTTTATCCAATACCTCTACATTATCAAACGGATAGTAAAAAACACTTACACTTTAATAAGAACAAGAATTACAGAAAGAACACTTTTTTCTAATCCGCAAAAGAGTTATTTCTTCTTTCCGTTACAAATTTCAGATGATTTTCAAATTAGGGAACATTCTAGTTTCAAAGACATGCCCGATGCGATCAGAACTGTATTATTGTCTTTTGCCAATCACAGCAATAAATGCCTACTCATAAAAGCTCACCCATTAGATCCGCTTATAATAAACTACAGAAAATTTATATCCTTATTAAGTAGGTCGCTAAATATACAAGATCGTGTCTTCTATGTTGGAAGCGGACATACTCCGACCTTCATCAGAAATTCCTCTGGAGTAGTCACAGTCAATAGCACTGTAGGACTGCAAGCTATATCTCATGGACTACCAACTATAGCTTTGGGGAAAGCGATTTATAACATGGAAGGACTTACCTATCAGGGTACTTTAGATGATTTCTGGATCAATAGCTCAAACCACATACCACATCATGATGGATACATAAAATTCAAAAAATACTTATTAGATCATAACCAAGTTGAAGGGGAATTTTTCAAATATAAATGGATGAAAATAGGCGCTGAAAATTGTGCCAATTTTATTCAGAGCAATCTATAATTTTCATCTACTCTTCTTCAACACTTTCTCCCATTCAGGATCAAATGTTTTCTTTAAATCTAATCCATGCCTAATCAGACCATCTTTATACATATCGTCTACTAAAGCTTCTCTTGCCGAATCGTCTATAGGAATAGGTTTAAACTTATCTATAAGAGGGCGTAAGTCTTTGTAATGGTCTTTAATCATGCAAGGGGTCATCAAATTACCGTTTTTTTCTTCCCCCACATATTTTTTTTGCCACTCTCTAATTCCTTTAAAAAAAGGATCCATTAAAAGATCGTTCAAATTCTTTCCTTGCTTGTAAATATCGTAGATATTCATAGAAGAATAAGGGTTAAAGTTACAAGGAGTAATATTCCCATTCCAATCAATATAGAAATATCCTCCATATCGACCAGCAGATATGCAACCACTTACACAAGAGCCGGAGCCCCAAAAATCGGCAATAAAATAACCTTTATCCTTCACCAGTAGCTGAACATTCTTTAGGATATTTAGACGCTGTTCAGCTGTAACTAGAGAGTTTAAAGTCATTTCTCTTCCGATAGGCATATATTGAAAAATCCATCCGTATGATGCACCGCACTCTTTAAAGTAAAAATCAAAAATATCTTCAGTGAACAATAATTCTGCATTCTCGTTGTTAACTGTTATAGAAAACCCAAATGGAAGATTCGATTCTTTAAGTTTTTTCATAACATCCAATATTCTTTTATAAGTTCCGGCACCTCGTCTATCATCAGTATCTTTTTCATAGCCTTCAAGAGATATAGAAGGACTAATATTTCCAAGTTTGTTCATTCTGGATATCATCTTATCATCAATCAGTTTTCCATTAGTATAAAACATAAAAAGCTGATCATTATGCTTCTCAGCTAAATCAAGTAGATTTTTTCCATCACTAGTCCATAGGAGTGGTTCGCCTCCTGAAATTACAGTAAAAACTGATTGCCATAATTTCTTCTTTTCTGTAAGTATCCAATCCATAATCTCCCAGCTTAATTTTTCTGATGAACCACAGTCGCTACTGGCATAGCAACCTTTGCATTTCAAATTACAGAATTTTCCAATTCCTACAGTTAGAAACCCAGGAGGACTTTGCCCATATTTTTTTTTAAATTCTCCTATTATCGAAGCGCTCCGTATTCTTTGAAAAAAAATGTTGAGGAATATATCAAGCCGCTTTTTTCTGCTATGCTTGTCAGTGATTTCAAAAATGTTCTTTTTTATCATGTTATAGAAAGCAATAAGCATATAATAAGTATCTTGCTGGACTTTTATAGGAAATTTCTTCTTCTTCGCCAGTATCGGATCAACAACAATTTTAAAAGAAATTTTTCTAAAAAAAGGGATTAATAGGATTCCGCGAACCAAAGCAATAGGCAGCGACGCAAAAATGATTAGAATTAAATTATAGTTTTTAACTCTTTTATGGAAATTTTTTAGAGCGCAAAATATCTTGAATTTTCTTTTATTCATAGAAATACAATAGGCCTATTTTTAAATGCATGGTTATTCATATCAGCTTCTAGAGACATAATTCAGTTAAACTTTTCATAGATTATATTTTTAATCATATTAGCGAATTTTTTATGCGTGCTCGTCGTAAAATGCGCATAATCCCAAAAAAGATATTCATTGGGATTTTTGTCAACGCTAACTTTTCCTTTAAAATCACCTACGCCCCTAACAATTGAACCTGAAGTATTTCTGAAGCCAAACCTATTAGGAAAATTAACAACATCCATGACAGTTTTTTTCGCATCAAAAATTTCTATTTGAAATCCTTCTTTCTGCATTCTGTGTGTAAATAGTTCTATTTTTCTATTATGCTTTAAAAGCGATTTAGAAAGCAGTGGATACACATAATGCTTAAAAAACAGACTAATTTTGAACCATGGTATAGAAATAAACACTTCAAGTTTTTTAAACAAACTAGAACTCTTAAGATGCCATATAAAGATAGAGCTTAACTTAGCTCCAAATGGAAAATTATTAATATCGGGTAGGTTGAATAGAATTATTTTTTTTGCGCCATTTGTCCGTAGTTTGCTGATACATGCTTCAAGGTCTTTTGCAATACTTAGTATTCTCTTGAAATGAATGTATGGGAATCTCTTAACATCTACAAAAAATAAAAAATTGCATATGCCGCATCCAAGTATCACAAGATCAGTATCAGTAAATATTGAATTACTATTTTCTATTTGCTCTTTTAGACTTGGCGCTTTTGGGGCGTACCCACTCCGATACCTTGTCATAGCCAATCCGAAAGAATAGTTTTTAACATCGATATCTTCATGTCCATCTTCATGAAACATGTCAATAAGATATTCGCAATATACTGGGCCATTAGTAAATCGGCCTTCATAATATAAAGCAGAAGGGAATTTCCCTTTGTAAATTCTGCTAAAGTTACCGATGTCATGGAAGCTGTCACCAAAAATATGTATTGTTTTAATATTCATATATTTATCGCTATTTTAAAACTCATAAATGACAGAAAGCGTTACATACTATGATTCTTTATATTGTTTAGAATATATTTTTTCGGGACCTAAAACTTTTAACAAAGCCAAATATATCTGCTCTTTATTTAAGTCCCCCTGTTGCGTGAATAAATGTTGTATTCTACCCTTATGCTCAGTAGTCCTTGATAAAATTTTTGAAGTTAAACTCTCACCCATAGAAGACACCATACATCCTTCAGGAGCGACATTAAATACTAGAGAATATCCCTTTCGAAGTTTAGTGATTGTTTCTCCGATATACGGCAGAAGCTCGCCTCCAGGTTCAAAAGTAGAAATAACTTCTCTTCCTACTTCAATCATATCTGCTGTTGGCTCAGGCATAACAACTCTCGCAGCGCGATAAAGAGGGGCAGCAATGAATCTGCGTATCAAAAACTGTAATAACTCTGAAAAGATTAGGCTTTTTATCGACTTTTTAAGCAATATCATTGCAGCTTTTTTATTGACAAAATTAAGGCTTAAAAATACTTGTTTAGCTTCACTAATCGTTCTCTTTGCACGCAACTTCTTGCTAGATAGTTTATAATCAAAGTAATTCCAGGCAGGGCTATGAGTAACATGGCATCTCCCCAATCCTAATATAGATATCAATGCCTCACTGATATCTTCAAGTTGAGCTATACGCAAATAAACTTCTCCCTCCACATGGATCAAAACATCAGTTGTTAAAGTATCTGATTTTTTCCATTTGCCAGAGAATTCTCTGAGTAATTTCTTAAACTTGACCCTCTGCTTATTGAATAATAAAAACTTAGAAACCAGATCGAAATAAGAGTTTGCCATATTCTTGAATCTTTTTTCCTGAAGGCAATAAAGCTTTTCCTTTAAAGACTTAAAATCACAGAGCATATTTTGAAAGTCTTCTTGAGCCGAACAGTTAGCAGTAGCGTCTAAAAAGAGTTGTTGAATGACTCCATTTAGCACCAAACCTTGCATACACTTTACAAAAATTGTATTCCCCAGACTGCTTACTTTATCGTCTTCTCCTATTAAAAATTTGAAATAATCGAACTTATTTTCTGCGCCATTATTATCTCCAGGACATTTATCACAGCGATTCAGGCAAATTCTATGAGTATCAACATACATGCCTTGCCTGCACGGTCCGTTTGTTTTAAAGTTATAAAATAGTAACCTCTCTTTACCTTTTATTAGAGGGTCTCCACTCCTTTTTCTATTATTGAAATCCTCTATAGCATTTAGAATGTCACCATAAACTGCCGCCAACGGCGTACAAACAGCATCCCCAACATGCTCTCTACCTTTTCTCACCAGATACTGCAAATCAAAAGTGTCAGGATTATAGTTATCCATGCATGTATATCCTTCTGAACGGATAATAGATGTAAACATTCTATTATCAGCCATAGTAGGAATATAAATAACATCAGTTTCTTTGTTAATTGCACTAATATTGTCATATCGGGTTAATGTACTGAAATCAAAATTTGAATGTTCTTTCTGCAAAATATCATTTTGGAATTTACTATCTAACTGCTTCTCAAATGTATTTATTCTATTTTCAATATGTGCGATCTCTTTAGTTGTCGCATCACTCTGGATTAGCAAATGAGGTTTATTTTTAGTAAGTTCAGATATCAACGGAGAAATAGCGCTGTCAGGGCCACAACGAAAAGTAGATATTTGTATTAACCCGATTAGACCTTTTGATTCAGCTTTCTTTATAATAAGCTTTAACCGTTCATTATTGACTAATTTATGTAGAGCATCCTTGGAAAAAGCATCAACAATCGTGACTATGTGATGAGCATTATACCAATAAATATAACTGAAGTCATTATTCAGTTTGATATCTATCAAATAGCTAGGGATGCAAAGAATATTTTTGTCTCTCAAGAATTGATCTACATGGCTATCGTAAACACCAGGTGTAGAAATGTATTCGCGGGCAATTGTTATTGCTAAAGGCTTATTTTGGCTAAGCGTTTTTTCGGCGTAATCGCACAGATAATCAACAGCTTTCTCTCTTAAGAGTTTTCTTGCAAAAAATGCTTCTTCAATTTTTTTTTCAAGTATTGCTCTGCTTACTTCTACTCCATAGTGTTGAAATACTTTCTTTAAGCGTATAATAAATTGATTAGCAATATTTTTAATATCTTCAGTTCCTAAATCAACTGAAAATAAGTGAATATTAGAATCATTGTATATTGTTTCTGCTATTCCTTTTGCTACGGCAAAGCCACCTTGGTTAACAGTGCACGAGCGCCTTAGACTTTTAGATTTTCCAGGTAGACGCGTTATTTGGGGGGCAAGGATTATTCCGTGAGGAGAACGGCATAGCCTAAGAAACTGACCTGCTGCTCCGATCTGTGGCGCGCAAACATCAATATTAAAATACTTAAATCCTTCCAGTATATCATCTTCAATCACATTATCGACATGAACTGGTATTCCTAATGATTGAAAAATAGTAGAGAAAAAATAAGCCCAATCCGAAATCACGAAGCTTCGAGGAATAACAAGGCGATTTGATGCATCCGATGTAGGAAAATGTTTGTTAATAAAATTCCAGACCTCATGATACCCCTCAGAGAAGTGCTTTGTTTGTGATTTATTTAAGTAGGATGAATCATTAATGGCAGAACATCCTCCCAGCGTAAAGGTTTTAGTTGATGTATTGCTAAAAACGCTAGTCATCTGGATTCTGTTACAGCAAGCATCTTTATCTCTACAAATCATTCCTCTACATTGAAATATCTTCTTTTCATATTGTTGAGATATGAATTTGGTCAGGTTTATTTGTGCTGCAGGTTCATTATTTAGAAGATATTTCTGTGAAGAAGTCTTGAGAAGCCCAAGACAGGCCCTATGTCCTGGGTATGAAGGAATAATCGCGTAAACAGGTGACCCGATGTATTTCATCAGCCTATCTGTTGTCGCCAATGGAAGAGGATCGCTAAGCATAGTCTGCCCATGCAACAATAAGACGCAATTTTTCGGCATTTCCACTTGGCCCCATAAACTCCTTGCCATATTCTCCACTACGGCATAGCAAGCTGAAGCAAGAATTATATCCTTGCCTACACCTTCTGCTTGCAGTTGACGCGCATTCTCCATAAGAAAAACAACACATGCGGCATCAATTGCATAAGCATATTCAGCGCTATATGCCATACTATAGGCGTGTGAAATATTTTCTATACCAAAAATGCCTGCCATTAAGTCCATAAGACTCCCTGTGCCAGCTGAACATTTGATATTCATTGCGTTCTCAAACAAGTCTCTTTTATTAAGCGAAACGACGGAAATTTTTGTATCTTCCCCTCCTATATCTATGAGCAAACAGAATTTTTTATTAATATCTTTAATCCCTTTTTGTTCCAAATAATGAATATGCCTGAAAACATTATCTATAGAACCTCTTGCATGGGCATAATTTTCAACAAGAACATCAACTTTTCCACTCAATTCAGGGTAAGTATTGATTAAGGCCATCTGGACTTGAAAGCGGGCGCTGCCTGTAATCCCGACTCGGCAGACTTTCAGATCATGATTTATTTTATTTCGCAAATCTCTGAAAATATGTTTAACCGTTTCAATCGTATCCCCGCTATTGCTGTAAGAACCCAAATATATGATATGTTCTCCTGTAACATCGCTGACAGCGATTTTAGCCATTGTAGATCCTACATCCAAAGCAAATAAAAGTGGAGAATTTAATAGCTCAGAATTTAAACTCATCTTCAAGTCTGGTTCTCTTAGATAGTTATGAGCTTGTTTGAATTTCTCATGGCATTTAAAAAAAGGAGGCAGAATAATCCTGTCATGCTTCTTGGTAGCAGAATCTAAGCGAAGAGGAGAAAGGGTTGTATTTTGTTCGAGAAAAATCATTCCTGAAAGATATGGGTTCCAGGCATAATCATATAAGACATTTTTAATGCCAGCTTTATTGAGCAAATCCTGCGCGCAGTCTCTGGCAAATTGCCATCTAAACAGTCCTCCGGTCAAGCACACTGTATGAATATTTTGAGGTATTTTTTTACAAGTCTTCAAAATTTCAGATTTAAGATTAACCGCTAAAGCATAATCAATGGGAATGCCTTGATTCTTATCTGAAATTGCCGCAGTAGATGAAAAAACACCACATCTGTCATGTCTAATTAATAAGCTTTCTCGCAAATCCTTAGACTCAGCTCCTAAGAATTTTCTGAGCACAGAGTCAACTGTTGAACTTTTTATAGATAGCTTTTGTAAAACACGATCAAAATTAAATCCCGTTCCAGCTCCGCAACGAGGATTAGTTATTAGGCAATCTTTGAATAGTTCACCATTTTTATCAATACCTACAATCATGTAGCCTGAAGCAGAAAGATCTACAATGGCTAGACTTTCCTTTTGGGTCATCAACCTTTGCTTATAACGCGCTGCAGACCACAAAATTGCTTCAGAAGACAGTAAGCGCCCTGAATGTAAAAAATTATAGATGACATCTTTCAACTTTCCGGTAATAAATATTGAAGATCCTTTCGCTTTATTAAAAAGATCGACTGCTTCAAATGCAATATTTAAATCTGTGCTGCTGTTAATCTCAAAAAAATCTGTATTATCTCCCTGTTTTTCCCATATCTTAACAGTCAATGTGCCTGCATCTATATAAATTTTTCTCATATTCAAACTTGTAAGTTTAGTACCATTTAGGTTATCTGAGATAATTTTGCTACAAATAATCTTGATTCACAAATAACAAAGATATGATAAAAAGAGCATAAGCCATTATAATAAACTTATCAGTTTTGAGTTACTAATTATCTTCTTATTAATTATAATATCATTTGTTCTACTTAATGGTAATTAAAATTCAACATGTCGAAACTTATTGATTATTTAGAATGAAAAATATATTGATAGATATAACCAGAGCTTTTAACCGCCGTCTTAGAGATAAAATCCCAACTGGAATTGACCGAGTCACATTGGAATATTTACGACGGCTTGCAGATAAATCACGCGCTCTGGTAAAATTACATGGACACTATTATATTTTTTCTGAAAGACATTCCGCAGACTTATTCACTTGGTTGCTTACCCCTGCTTCGGGACACATAACAAATATAGTCCTTGCTAGGATGATACTAAAAAGTTTAATAAGCCCTGTACCAAATGGCTGTTTTTTATTTAATATCAGCCATACTGAGTTAGAAAACCCAAAATATACAGAACTGCTAAAGAAACTACATATTCGACCCATTTTTATGATTCATGATCTTCTTCCAATATCACACCCTGAATACCACACCACACTGTCAAGCAAAGAACATATAGCCCGAATTCATTCATCATTGTCTTCTGCCGCAGGAATAATATGCAACTCCCAAGCTACGCTGAACAAACTAACGGAGTTTGCCTGCAAAGAAATGATTCCTATGCCAATGACAACCGTAGCTCTTCTTGGACCAGGCATATCGTCCTCTATTTCTTGTATAACAACCAAGAGACCTATTGATTTGCCCTATTTCGTTATTTTAGGTACTATTGAACCTAGAAAAAACCATTATCTACTATTGCAAATATGGCGTAAAATGGCTGAACAATACGGAGATAAAACACCGAGACTAGTCATAATAGGTAACCGAGGCTGGGAATGTGAAAATGCCATTGACATGCTAGAACGCTGCAAGATTTTGAAAGATATAGTATTAGAACATCCTAATTGCTGCGATGAGGAACTTGCAACATATCTGAAGCACGCTCAAGCATTATTGTTTCCCTCTTTCTGCGAGGGCTATGGCTTACCTCTTGTAGAAGCGCTTTCACTCGGCGTTCCAGTGGTCGCCAGCGATCTAGATGTCTTCCATGAAATTGCCGGAGATGTTCCAGAATATATAGACCCACTGGATGGCAGACAATGGGAAGAAATTGTGCATAAATTTTCTTTTGCAGAAAGCCCCTTAAGAATAGCGCAGATGGAAAGAATGAAAAACCTAAAGCTGCCAACATGGGATGAACACTTCACGAAGGTAAATACTTTAATGGATAGCTTATCAACCAAAGGTTAGATACTCAAATGCCCTCTCTACTAAAAAGATCGTTATTGTTTATTCTACTTCTATATAAGCAGAGAAGAACTATTTGGTTAATGGCTCTTAGAGACCGATCAAACAGTATTATGAATTCGTATTTTGGATTCCTATGGTCTTTTTTGCAGCCAGTTGTAACGATTCTTGTATTATGGTTTGTATTTTGGTTTGGGCTTAAAGCAAGCGGAAATGTAAGTGGAGTTCCTTTCGTATTATGGCTCACAATAGGAATTATTCCTTGGAGCTTTATTATAGATTCTTTAAATAATGGCACAGAAGCTATCACCTCCTATGACTATTTGGTAAAAAAAGTTGTATTCAATGTAGAAACACTTCCTGCAATCAAGGTACTATCTTCGCTATTAACACATACTTTTTTTCTAATTTTTCTTTTCGTCCTGAGCTTTATCTATGGGAGAATATCGTTCTATGCAATTCAGACTTTTTATTATCTTTTTTGCGGAATAATTTATGTCTTTGGTTGGACTCTTATTACTTCTTCAATAAATGTCTTTTTCAGAGATACATCTAAAATTTTAAATATACTAAATCACATAGGATTCTGGTTAACTCCTATTTTTTGGAATGCTGCGCTGATACCTGAAAAATATAAATGGATTATCAAGTTGAACCCTGTTTTCTACATTGTTAACGGATACAGGGATTCTCTTTTACACAATATCGGATTTTGGCAACGCCCTGTCTGGACAATAGGCTTTTGGTTTGCAACTCTACTTATATTATGGTTAGGGTTATTAGTATTCGCTAAAACTAAACCTTACTTTGCTGATGCCCTATAACATTTACCATTTCAAGGTTTCAGAATGACTGATTCAGCTATCACAGTACAAAATTTGACAAAGATTTATCCGCTTTACAACAAACATATGGATCGGCTTAAAGAATTCTTTCATCCTCTTAGGAAGAAATACCACCATGATTTTTATGCTCTTAAAGATGTAAGTTTTCAGATACAAAAAGGAGAAATCGTAGGAATCATTGGTAAAAATGGAGCAGGCAAATCGACTCTTCTGAAAATTCTTTCAGGCATACTGACTCAAACCTCTGGTAAAATCTTGATAAAAGGTAAAGTATCACCTTTGCTTGAGCTTGGGGCTGGTTTCAATCCAGCTATAAGTGGACTAGAAAATATTTACTTTAATGGGATCATTAATGGCCTTTCAAAGCGTGAAATAAAAAAGAGACTCGATGAAATAATTACTTTTGCTGACATAGGAGAGTACATAAATCAACCGGTTTACACATATTCAAGCGGTATGTATTCAAGGCTAGCTTTTGCCGTAGCTATAAATATTGATCCAGAGATACTCATCATTGATGAAACACTAAGCGTCGGAGATTCCGCATTTCGCTCAAAATGTTTTCAGAAATTTAATGAGTTCAAGAAAAAGGGAATAACCATACTATTTGTAACGCATGCAATAGATCTTATCATCAAACACTGTCAATCTGCCATATTGCTTGATCATGGACAAAAAATAGCTGATGGCGATGTAAAAAGTGTCATAGAACTTTACAGAAAGACCTTAACTAAACATACTTCTTCTTCACAGTCTGCCCGAATTATTACCAAGACATATTCGACCTTAATGAAGCAAAATTTAAAGCTCAATGCGCCCATCATAGAATATGGAACAAAAGAAGCTGAAATCATAGACTATGCCATAATCAATAGTAGCGGTTCAATCACCAATATAATTCACTGGAATGAAACTTATACTATATTGATGACAGTCAGATTCCATAAAGAAATTCAAGACACTATATATGCCTACACAATTAAAAGCCCTGACGGCCTAGAATTGACTGGAACAAACAGCCATAATCTTGGGCATCATTCTGACAACAGAAATGACAAAGAAATTATATCCGTAAAATTTGAACAAAAAATGATTTTGGTATCAGGCAAATACCTATTGAGTTTAGGCTGCGTCAAGTTCGAATTAGACGGCCTTAAAGTAATGCATAGGATATATGACTGTGTGGAAATTGAGGTAATTTCTTCAATTGTCGGGACAGGCATAGCCTTTGCAGAAAGCAAATTAACCATCAGTTGATTAAATGCTATGAAACTAAATTGGGATTTTTATAAAGGCAATGACCTTTACTCAGATGGGAAAATAGAATCTGAAATACTAAAGATAGTTAAATCAGGCAGAGACCTGCAAGAAGCAGTAAGAAATGATAACCGATGGCCTATTTTATACCACTTCTCTAAAATTAGAGAAAATATACTTAACTGGTACCCTTTCGATAAGGAAAGCGATTCTATTCTGGAAGTAGGCGCCGGTTGTGGAGCAATTACTGGCTTGCTATGTAGTAATTCAAGAACAGTAACTGCCATTGAATTATCCAAGTCAAGAACCGAAGTTATTTCTCATAGGTATTCAAGCCTTGAGAATTTAGAGATTATTGCCGGTAATCTCAACGACATTGAATTTGAGACAAAATTTAATTACATCACACTTATAGGCGTACTTGAGTATGCAAAAAGCTTCACAAAAACACATAATCCCTACATGGATTTTTTGAAACATATCAAAAAACTCTTAGCACCTACAGGCAAAGCTTTAATCGCTATTGAAAATAAATTCGGCTTAAAGTACTGGGCAGGTGCAAGAGAAGATCACAGCGGGATACTTTTCGACAGCATAGAAGGATACCCCAATGGGGCAAAAGCGCAAACTTTCGGGAAATACGAATTGGAACAAATGCTCATCCAAAGCGGTTTTTCCAGTATTTATTTTTACTACCCTTTCCCTGACTACAAACTTCCCGATATAATATTTTCGGATGACAAATTGCCGGCCGAAGAGGATCTCTTCCGCAATGCGCCTTTTTACGATAATACCAGATATCAGTTATTTAGTGAGAACCTTGCATTCAAGCAGATCGTCAGAAATAAAATGTTTCCTTTCTTTTCCAATTCATTTTTAATAGAAGCTTCTTTTTAGCCATGAAATGTATTTTTTCTAAAGTTACCAGATTAAGAGTCCCTGAATGTCAACTTATGACAAAAATACTTGTTGCTGGCAACGGAGAGAAGTTTATAGAGAAGAAAGCTATTTCAAAAGAATCATTTCCTTGTATTGAAAGGATTAAAAATACCTATCCGATATATCGGCAATCCATAATAAATCCAAAAATCACAATAACTGACCTCAAAGAATCTTCTCAGGATACACTTAGATTCTCTTATATACATGGAGACAATCTAGATAACAAACTATGTGAATTTTTACTGGCTCATGATTATAAGGCATTTAATGAGTTAATAAAAAAATATTATACCTTTTTAAACTCTTCTTTTGATTCTCTGGATAACTTTGAAAGTTCGGAAGGATTTCTAAGCTTTTTCGGCAAGAGTATCACTACTGAAATGATAAAGCCATTAAGATCATACAGAGTCTCTAATCTGGATCTTAACTTAGATAACATAGTATTTGATGCTAAATCAGGATGCTTCGGTATATACGATTTAGATTGGATCTTTAATTTTTCAGTGCCCATCAGTTATATTTTCTGGAGATCGTTATCTAATTTCTGCAAGATCAGACACCCTAAGTTATTATCCCTTGAAGAACTCAATCGAGTGTTTAGGAGTTTCCATATAACAGAAAATGAGATCCTAACATTCATGGAAATGGATAAAGGATTTTATAATACCGTACATAAAAACTATACACAATATCTAAAAAAATATTTTAAGAAGAAAATAAAATGGCCCGAATCAAAATATAGAAACAACGCAGTACAAAAAAAATCAGTTAGAAAAATCAGCCTAAAGCTAAAAAATTTGGCCAGTTATCCTTTTAAGAGACTTTCCAGATTATTTTACCATTGTCTAGGAGACAATAGATATTCCTTCCATCCATCTATATTGGACAACAAGGTAATCAATGAAATTCTTTCCCTACAGTATAAACCATTAATATCCATAATAATGCCTGTATATAATACCAATGTAGTGTTTCTTAGATCCGCAGTTGAATCAGTCGAAAACCAATGGTATAAAAATTGGGAATTATGCATCTCAGACGATGCATCTACCAATCAAAATACTTTGGACTATTTAAAATCAATTCAAGTTAACTCCAAAATCAAAATAAAATTTCTCGAGAAAAAACTTCATATTTCAGGAGCTTCTAACGAAGCATTAAATATGGCTACCGGAGACTATATCGCGCTACTTGACCATAATGACGAATTAACATCTAACGCCTTATATGAAGTCGTAAAAGCAATCAATACCAATGATGCAAAGTTCATCTATTCTGATGAAGACGCAATAATTGAGAACATTTTTTGCAAGCCTCATTTTAAACCTGATTACTCTCCTGACATGCTATTAAGCTACAATTATATATGCCACTTTGCTGTTATAGAAAAAGTATTAATTGATAAAGTTATAGGGTTCAGCGAAGGAGTAGATGGGGCTCAAGATTATGACCTATTCTTAAAAGTTCTCGAAAACACAAACAAAGTTTTTCACATTCCAAAAGTTCTCTATCACTGGCGCCGTCACCTCAATTCCATATCCTACTGCAAAAATACAAAAACCACCCTGCAAGAATCTGGAAAAACTGCTCTAGCCAGAGCTATTACAAGAAGAAGTCTTGATGCTACTGTGGAAAAAGGCAATAAATACGCATTCATGTATAGAGTAAAATACAAAATTATAGATGCTCCTTTGATAAGCATAATAATACCATTTAGAGACAAGCCAGAGTTATTAAAAAAATGTATAAATTCTATTCTAAACAAGTCCGCTTATACTAATTTTGAACTAATAGGAATAAATAACAGCAGCACGGATAAAAAAACTTTTCAGTTTATGGAATATTTTTCTAATAAAGATCCGAGAATACACTTCATAGAACTCAATATTCCTTTTAATTACTCTAAATTGAATAACTATGCAGTAACTAAGTTCTCAAAAGGAGAACATATATTACTTCTCAATAATGATACTGAGGTAATATCCGAAGACTGGATTGAGAGCTTGCTTGAACACTCACAAAGAGAAGAAATCGGGGCAGTGGGAGGGTTACTTATATATCCCAATAATAGAATTCAACATGCCGGTGTAATTATAGGATTAGAAGGGGTAT
>Ga0194039_1000166_pt1 | contig 42426 bp, 42 predicted proteins | sample JunL228m_MetaG_FD_148679 | JGI IMG/M metagenome (GOLD analysis project Ga0194039, IMG submission 148679) | Anoxic zone freshwater microbial communities from boreal shield lake in IISD Experimental Lakes Area, Ontario, Canada - Jun2016-L227-8m | ecosystem: Environmental > Aquatic > Freshwater >...
CACTTAGTAGTGGTGGCGGGGGTAGGATTTGAACCTACGACCTTCAGGTTATGAGCCTGACGAGCTACCGGGCTGCTCCACCCCGCGTCGAGGAAGTAGAAATTAGCACCGAATGTCTTGCCCGCAAGGCATTTCTTAAATCAATCCCACGGCACGGCGAATTCGATCCATAACAGGTAGGGTATTTGCGCTGGCCCTTTCCGCTCCATCGCGGAGGATTCGATCGACTTCGGCAGGATCGTCGGAAAAGCGTTTGCGAGCCTCCCTCATCGGTATGAAATATTCCCAGACCGCCGCGAAGAGTCTTTTTTTGAATTCTCCGTATCCCTTTCCTCCAGCAAGGAAATCGGCTTCCATTGCGGCGTAGTCGGCCGGTGAAGCCACATGCCGGTAGATGCCGAGAATGGCGGAGCCCTCAATAGGTTTGGGTGCCTCCACAGGGGTGGAGTCTGTCTGGATGCCCATGATTTTTTTCTTTAGAGGAGCCTCTTCCAAAAAGAGTTCCAGTGTGTTGCCGTAGCTTTTGCTCATCTTGGCCCCGTCGGTTCCTGGAATAGCGGCGGATTCGTCACGGATGAGCGGTTCGGGGAGTTTGAAGACTTCGCCGTAGAGTTCGTTGATCTTGACCGCAATGTCACGGGTCACTTCGAGATGCTGTTTCTGGTCGCGCCCCACCGGAACGACATCACTGTCATAGGCAAGGATATCTGCGGCCATAAGCACCGGGTAGGAGAATAGCCCCAGCGAGGCATGAAGTCCCTTGGCAAGCTTGTCCTTGTAGGAATGACAGCGCTCAAGCAGACCCATAGGCGTGACCGTGGACAGAATCCATGAGAGTTCGGAAATGCAGGCGATGTCGCTTTGGCGAAAGAGGCAGGATTTGACCGGATCGAGTCCGCACGCAAGGAAGTCGATCGCTATCTCCCGTGTGTTGCGTCGCAGTGCTTCGGGATCCCTTACGGTCGTGAGTGCATGGAGATCGGCAATGAAATAAAGGGCATCACCCTTTTCCTGAAGCTCGATGGCCGGTTTCATCATCCCGAAGTAGTTGCCGAGATGGGGGAGTCCGGTGGGTTGGATTCCTGATAAGATGCGCATGAGAATGAAGTTGTCAGTAGATGGGCTTGCGATGGATCCAGATACTCTGGAGCAGTCCGAGGCATGCGATGGTGATGAGAAGGAAGGAGCCTCCGTAACTGACCAGCGGCAGGGGGAGACCCGTAATGGGGGTGACGGCAACAGTCATTCCGATGTTCATAAAGACATGGGTGAAGAGAAGCATGACGATCCCCACGGCAAGCAGGCGTCCCAGTTGGTCACGAGACTGGGAGGCTATATAGAGACCAGCGAGTAAAAGAAGGGCGAAGGAGGGTATTAAAATCAGCGCCCCCAGAAACCCATGCTGTTCACCAAAGACCGAGTAAATAAAATCTGTGTGGACGATGGTACTGGGAAGATAACCAAGTTCGTTGAGCGTATTGTGAGCTTTGAAGCCTTTGCCCCAGAATCCTGCGCTGCCAATCGCATTGAGCGATTGGTTGATGCTCCAGCCTGCGCCTTTGGGATCGAGTGAGGGATCAAGAAAGATGAGGATACGATCTTTCTGATAAGGCTTGAGTCCGAAGTTCACAACGACCGGCATGAAGGCAATGCCAATCAAAAGCAGGGTAACAAGATAGCGCACCTGCACCCCTCCGACATAGAGCAGGGCAAAGAGGACGGGTAGCCAGACAAGAGTTCCTCCCAGATAGGGTTGGATCAGGATCAGGACGCATGGTATCGCCAGAATACCGAGGCAAATGAGAATCCGAAGGGCAGAATGCATGTCCGAGGATTCGCTAAGAAAGAGTGCGAAGACGAGAACGCCGCCAAAGATAGCCATCTGCGAAGGCTGGAAGTTTCCAAAGCCAAGATTGAGCCAGCTGCGGGCACCGAAAACCTTGACCCCGATAAAGAAGACCAGGATGAGAAGGAGTACGCTGACTACATAGATGGGGATCGCACCCAGGCGCACCCAGCGATAGTCATTGAAAGCGATCACAAAATATACGGGCAGGCAGATGAAGAACCAGCGTATCTGGCTTGTCCAGAACGGGGCATCCCTCATCCATGTCGCGCTGTAAATTGCGTAAATTCCAAAGACGCAGAATGCCAGCATCAACAGCAGCAGAGGCTTGTTCATGGCTTGGAATTTCCGTGAGAGTGTCAGGGTATTCATGAAAAACAGAAGGGAGTGATCCTCGGATGCTAGGCCTCGAGTCGTGGAACTGCTGCAAGGAGTTCCCGGGTGTAGGGATGGGAGGGATTCTCAAGCACCTCCCTTGCGGGGCCTGATTCGACAATTTTACCTTGATGGAGCACAAGTACCGAGTCGCTGATATGCTCCACAACGGCAAGATCGTGAGCGATGAAGAGCAGGGCGACTCCCAGTTCTTCCTGAAGATCCTGCAACAGGTTGACAATCTGGGCCTGTACGCTGACATCAAGCGCACTCACCGGTTCGTCACAGATGAGCAACTCGGGTTCCACCGCCAAGGCGCGGGCGATGCCAATGCGCTGGCGCTGACCTCCGCTGAACTCATGCGGATAGCGCCGCATCATTTCCGCCTTGAGGCCGACGCGCCTGAGCAGGGCTGCAACACGGGTTTCCCGTTCCTGAGCCCCAAGGGCACGAAAGTGTATTTCGAGAGCCTCACCGATGATGCGACCGACAGTCATGCGGGGATTGAGCGAGCCGAATGGATCCTGAAAGATGTATTGGATCCGGCGTCGAAGGGGACGGAATGCCTGTTCGCTCAGGGGGAGGATGTCCTCACCCTTCCAAAGAGCCTTTCCCGATGTGGAGGGAATCAGTTTGACGAGGGTTCTTCCTATCGTGGTTTTGCCACTGCCGCTCTCACCGACAAGTCCTACGGTTTTTCCGGAAGGGATGGTAAAGCTGACCCCGTCGACAGCCTTGAAAACGCTTGTCTGCCTCCTCATCAATCCTGAATGGATCGGAAAATGAACATTGAGATTGCAGACTTCCAAGAGCGGCGGAGTCTGGTTTGGTGAAGTCTGATTCATTGACGGCATCCTTTTTCAAGCACAGCCACGAATTCCTCGCGTTTTTGTACCTCGAGGAGTGTGCGGAGAGTCTCTTCCTCACGACAGACCCTCGATATTGCACCTAGAATCCGCAGATACTCGTTATTCATCGCTTCAGGGATTGCAGCAAGGAAGACAAGGTGGGTTTTCTCACCGCCCGGATTGGAAGTGAATCCCGCTGTGCTTCGCCCGACGGCGAGCACAAGGGAGGAGACGCTTTCGGTTCTTCCGTGATGGAGAAACAAGGCACCGGGACATTCCTTGAAGCTCTCGCTTTGGGAGTTGGCAAGCAGGGAGGTACGAAGGCGTTCCCAGTCCTTGATCCGATGGTCGCTTCTAAGTGTGGAAAGCACTTCCTCCAGGGCATCACGGTGATCAGTGGCCTTGAGTTGGAGTTGGATGTCCTTAGGTAGCAAGGAAGAAGTGAGCAGACTCATATTTCAGTTGGAACAATACTCTACAGGCTTTGGCTCGCTGGATTGAATCAAATGTTGCTTCCCGTCCATTTGAGTTTTTGACGAAGGATGTCGGGGAAGGTCGCTTCAGGCATCATGGCGAGGGGAAGAGTCTCGCGAGAAAGTCGCAGGATAACCTTCTGCGAGGGGTTAAGGGCATGTGGCGTGCGTCCGTCAATGGTGACAAATATTTCCTGATATCCGGCAGACCAGATGACCACTTCACTCTTATCGGAGATAACCAAAGAACGGTTGCTAAGGACATGTGGGCAGATCGGTGTGATCACCAACGAGTGGCTGTCGGGCATGAGAATAGGGCCTCCGGCAGCCAGGGAATAGGCTGTCGAGCCCGTAGGAGTGGCGACGATCAATCCATCCGCATGGTATTCCGTCAATGCCTCACCGGCCACAGTCGTATGGAGTTTCACAAGTTGTGAGCGTTCGCCGCGACTGATGGTGACATCATTGAGAGCCCGTTCCAGCCGAATGCTCCCCTCGGGACTGCTGATCTCGACATCCAGAAGGCTGCGCGGACTGAGCAGGAATTTTCCCTCGACCACTGATTCCACAGCACGAAGATACTCTCCGGAGCCAAGACAGGTTAGGAAGCCCAACGAGCCGATGTTGATCCCAAAAATGGGTCGGATGCAACCTCCCGACCGGTGGAGGGTTCTGAGAATGCTGCCATCTCCACCCATGACAAGCAGAAGATCGCACTCCGCGGCCAGTGTGGCCTCATCCATTGATGAGGGCTCTCCTACAAGGGCGGCGGTCATTTTTTCCATCAGGAATCTTGCCTTGCGTCGTCTGAGCTCCGTGATCACCGCCCTCACGACACTCTCCGCCCCCTCCTTGCCGGAATGCGCTATCAATCCTATCATTGCCGGTGGGGGATTCATCACGCCGAGCGGGGATGCTGAGGCCCTGGCTCTCCTCTTCTGAGCAGTGCCAGAAACTCGATGTTTCCGGATGTACCGGGGAGGGGGGATTCCATCACGCCGTCAACACGGTGCCCCGCTTCGATCACCCATGTGCGAACTGACTCAACAGCCTTTTGTCTTGCAGTCGCATCCCGGACGATGCCTCCCTTGCCGATTTCGGAACGGGAAAGCTCGAATTGTGGTTTGATCAGGACTATCATTCTTCCTTCCGGGTTAAGTAACTCAAAGGCGGCAGGCAGTATCTTCGTCAATGAAATAAAACTCAAATCCCCGACGATCAGATCAAACCGGCGGGAGAAATCGGCGGGTGTGAGGTAGCGGGCATTGATTCCCTCACGAACTTCCACTCTCGGATCCTGTCGTAGAGCCCATGCCAATTGTCCCCGTCCCACATCCACTGCCGTGACATGGGCGGCCCAATGCTGGAGGAGGCAGTCGGTGAATCCACCCGTTGAAGAACCAAGATCCAGGCAGGTCATCCCCATCGGATCGATTGAAAATCCGCTCAAGGCCCCTTCGAGTTTATGACCTCCCCGACCGACAAAACGGTCTCGTCCGGTAATGAGAATTTCACTTTCGGGGTTGATCTTGGTGCCCGGTTTGTCAGCGATCTGCCCCGCCACCGTGATCTGTCCGGCGAGAATGGCCCGTTGAGCTTTTTCCCTGGAATCGAAATGTCCCGCCTCGTGAAGGTGCTGATCGAGACGGATGCGCGTGATGGTTCCCTTCATGCGGGTTGCCCGAGCGTCAACAACTCGGCAGGTGATGATATCATGTATGCAGGTTCTAGGAGTGCGAGTGCTTCCGGTGAGTTATACCCCCAGGTGACGGCAGTCATGCGGAGACCTGTTTCCTTTGCCGCCTCGATATCCCTTGTTTCGTCACCGATATAAAGAATTTCGGTAGGGGAGAGTTTTTCCCTGCGAAGTATGCGGCGAATTTCACGCCCCTTACCAAAGAGCTTGGAAGAACAGCTGACAAATTCAAAATAGCGCAATCCGTGCCTGCCAAGGAAAGCCTCGACATTGGTCTGGTTATTGGAAGTCAGGATCGCGAGGCGCTCACCCCTCCTGTGAAGGGTGGCGAGTACCTCGGGTATGCCTGGGACGGGTTCCACTAGATGAATCCGGTCATGAAGAAGCTGGAGTCCTCGTTTGGCGATCGAAGGCACTTTCCATTTACTGATGCCAAGATGGCTGATGAACTGGCGGGTGTTCATCCGGCGAGCTTCATCCAACTGATCGAGGGGGAGTTCCCTGAAGCCGAATTCCCGGGACATCTCGTTGAGTATCTGATGGGCGATGGGGCGTGTGTCAGCAAGGGTTCCGTCAAAATCAAATAGATGGAGGGCATGGTCGTTACTGGTCTTTCCTGTGACAATCCCAGTGGGTGATGCGGGGGTGTTCATAGGGTGTGTCATGCGGCAAGTGTGAGGCAATCCGGTTCCATCATGACAAATTTAACGCAACTTTAAAGTGGACATTCTACAAAGTCTGAATTGGAACGGAGTTTGCTTCACAAAATGCCTTCTGGTTTCAGAGAATGCTTGAACAGTTTTCGATGAGCAGCGAAGTAAAAGTCCTCTTAGAACACATCCACTCACCATCACCCCATTCAATATGACCTCGAAAGCCGGATTCCAATCCACTATTGACACTTCTGTTCCCGGCCTGAAGGCCCTGATTCAAAATCAGCTCAAGTTTGGTCTCGCGAGGGATGCTCAAAATGCATCCAAAAGAGATTGGTGGCATGCGACGGCCAAGGCGGTTCAGTCCATCATCATCGAGCGGATGATCGCTACCCAGACCAAGCACAACAGCGTCAACACCCGAAGAGTCTATTATCTCTCCCTCGAGTTTCTGATGGGTCGCCTCTACATCAACAGTTTTTACAACGCCGGTGTGTTCAAGAATATGGAGCTGGCCATCACGGAACTAGGCTTGGATATCGAGGAGCTCAGAAATGAGGAATATGACATGGGGTTGGGCAATGGCGGACTCGGGAGACTTGCCGCCTGCTTCCTTGACTCCCTGGCAACATTGGATCTTCCGGCAGTGGGTTATGGCATCCATTACCAGTACGGTCTTTTCAAACAGGAATTCCGCAACGGCTATCAGGTCGAGCTTCCGGATGACTGGATGAAATACGGCACGCCGTGGGAGATTGTGCGTCCGCAGCATACCACTGAAATCGAGCTCTACGGTCAGGTGGAGAATATCTTCGATGATCTGGGCCACTACATTCCCAAATGGACCAATACCAAGAAACTCACCGGAGTTCCCTACGACATCCCTATTCCCGGGTATGGAACAGACACAGTCAACTTCCTTAGGCTTTGGGAGTCGAAAGCGCACGAGGATTTTAATTTTGAGGCCTTCAACCGAGGGGGATATGAGGAGGCCGTTCGGGAAAAAAATGTCAGTGAGACCGTTTCCAAGGTTTTGTATCCGAATGACAAAACGGAAAGCGGCAAGGAACTCCGACTCATCCAGCAGTATTTCTTCGTTGCGTGTTCGCTCAAAGACATCATCCGCCGCTTCCGCAGGAACAATGAGGATTGGAATGATTTTCCTGAGAAAGTCACTATTCAGCTCAACGATACCCATCCGGCGATCGCCGTGGTCGAACTTCAGCGCCTATTCCATGATGTGTATGGAATGCCCTGGGACGAGGCATGGGGTATCGTCACCAGAACCTTTGCCTACACCAACCACACGCTGCTTCCGGAGGCATTGGAAAAATGGAGCGTGGGGCTGTTCCAGAAAGTACTGCCACGCCACCTGCAAATCATCTTTGAGATTAACAAGCAGTTTCTCAAACAGGTGGAGGCAAAATGGCCGGGCGATTTGGAAAAAGTGCGCAAGCTTTCCCTTATTGAGGAGGGGAATCAGCAGATGGTGCGCATGGCCAATCTCTCCGTGGTCGGCAGTCACTCGGTGAACGGTGTGGCGGCTCTTCACACCCAGCTGCTTAAAAGCGATCTCTTCCCGGAATTCGACGAACTCTTTCCCAAGAAATTCAATAACAAAACCAACGGCATCACTCCTCGGCGCTGGCTCCTGGCTTGTAATCCCCGGCTGAGCGAATTGATCACCTCCAAGATCGGCAGGGGATGGGAGCGCAACCTTGATGAACTTCGCGGGCTTGAGGCCTATGCCAAGGATCCTGGCTTCCAGAAGAAGTTCATGGATGTGAAGCACGCCAACAAGATCGACCTTGCCCGGATCATCAAGGCTGAGTGTGGCGTGGAGGTCAATCCGTCCGCTTTGTTCGATGTTCAGATTAAGCGCCTGCATGAATACAAGCGTCAGCATCTCAATCTTCTCCATATCCTCGCGCTCTATCGGAGGCTCCTTCAAAATCCCGGGTTGGATATCGTACCACGGGTGTTCATCTTTGCAGCCAAAGCTGCCCCTGGATATGATCTTGCAAAGAACATCATCAAGGCCATCAATGCCGTCGGATCCAAGATCAATTCCGATGCCAGAATCAAAGACAAACTCAAGGTCGTCTTTCTGCCCAACTATCGGGTTTCGCTGGCACAGCGCATCGTGCCTGCAGCAGACATTTCTGAACAGATTTCAACCGCCGGAAAAGAGGCTTCAGGAACAGGCAATATGAAACTCTCCCTCAACGGGGCACTCACGATAGGCACGCTGGATGGTGCCAATGTGGAGATCAAGGAAGAGGTTGGAGATGAGAATATCTTCATCTTCGGAATGACAGTTGATGAGGTCAACGCACTCTGGAAACGGGGATATAACCCTCAGGAATTTTTGGCAAAGGACGAGGAATTGAGGGCGGTGGTGGATTGGGTAGGATCGAACTTCTTCACTCCCGACGAACCTCCCGGAGTCTTCAATATGCTGCGGGACAATCTTGTCTATAGTGATCCCTTCCTATGCCTCCCTGACTTCCGTTCCTACAGTGATGCTCAGGAGAAAGTGGACGCAGCATTCAAAGACAAAGCCCGATGGGCTGAGATGGCCATTCTCAACACCGCACGCATGGGCAAGTTCTCGAGCGATCGAACGATTGCCGAATACGCCCGTGAAATATGGCGTCTCGATCCCGTGAAATTCTGAGAAATAGCTGACCGGATCATTCTGCTTTAGGATAATGTCACAGGTTGCGGCTTGTGACTTCATTCCTGTAGTATTCATCTATGATCATTATTGTCGGGGCTGGGCTTGCCGGGCTTGCATGTGCTACCCGGCTCGAAGAAGCTGGTGTGGATTGGTTGCTGCTGGAGGCTTCAACCAAACCGGGAGGGCGTGTTGCGACAGAAATTACAGTAGAGGGATACCGCCTTGATCGAGGTTTTCAGGTACTGCTGGATTCCTATCCGACAGCTCGACGACTGCTTGACATCGAAGCCCTGCATCCGAGCTATTTTGATAGCGGCGCCCTTCTGATCAACAGGGATCCCGCTGGCAATGTGGAGTGTTCACGCTTTCTCAATCCACTGGCTCATCCCAACCATGCGCTGGGAAGTCTCTTGTCGCCTGCATTTTCGTGGAGCGAGAAACTTTCCCTCGCAGCTCATGCGCTCGTTCAGATCCTGACTCCGGATGGATGGCTCTTAAAAAATGAAACGGGACATTCCACAATCGAGGAACTCCATCGGCTCGGACTTGATGGGGGTATGCGAAAACGCTTTCTGAAACCGTTTTTCTCCGGTGTATTTTTGGAGAACAAACTCGAAACAGAGGCATCAATTTTCCGTTACGATTTGAAGAAATTCGCATTGGGCAGGGCTCTTCTGCCCGCACAGGGGATGGGGGCGATTCCCAGACAACTTGCCTCCCGACTCCCTGTTGCGCGTCAGAAATATGGGACGAAGGTGACGGCTCTTCACCGAAAGGGGGATCGATTCACGGGAGTCACTCTGGCCGATGGAAGCGAGATGGAGTGCGATGAGTTGGTTCTTGCCACCGATGAGCAGGCGACCCGTTTCCTGTTGGGGCTTCCTCCAGGGCGTGATTGGCACGCAGTGACGACCCTCTATTTTACCGGTGAGAGTCCCCTCTATGAAGGAGGATTGATCGTCCTCCCATCATGCGACAACGGACATGTCTCTCATTTCTGCGATCTCACCAACATCACAGCAGATTATGCCCCCCACGGAAGGAGACTGCTCTCAGCCACACTGTTGAATCCTCAGGCAGTTGATTTCCAGAAACTGGTTTCGCTGGTTCAGGCAGAGATCGCTTCACTGCTCCCGGCTTTTGCAGATTGGGAATTTCTGAAGGAAATCAGCATCCCTCGGGCCCTCCCTCCGCGTCTTCCCGGATACGGAAAGGACCTTATGGCGACCCGTTTTGCACCAAATCTCTCCCTGGCCGGGGATCAGATTGGCCCCGTAAGCATCGAGGCGGCGTTGTCGAGCGGTCTCGATGTTGCCGTTTCATTGCTGGAAAATTCCTAGCAACATTGTCAGCATCACCCGATGATAGCCTTTTCCACAAACTGGAATGCCGGGCGGGAGAAGGATGGAAGTCGTCTCATTGCCGAAATCCTTGACCTTGGATTTGACTCAATAGAGCTGGGACATGGACTGAATGTCTCGCAGTTACAGGGCATCCGTAAGTCCTATGCAGAGGGAACATTTCGGATTCCCAGCGTTCATAACTTTTGTCCAATGCCGGTTGAGATCATGACCGATAATCCCGACTGTTATGAATTCACCTCATATCGTCCTGCGGATCGTGAGCGGGCCATTCAGCTCACGCGACGGACGATGGCCACCGCACAGGAATTTGGGGCGCGCTTCGTCGTGCTGCATCTGGGAAGGGTAACTCCCCTGCGCGGTATGGGGGATTCTCTCCTGGCGAAACTTGTGAAAACCGGAGTGGCCAGCAGGGAATATGCACGCTTCAAACTGGAGCAGTTTGCTAAGAGAGAGAAAGCGGCCCAAGCTTATCTTGACCGGGTAATTTCGCTGCTTGAGCCGCTGGTGGAAGAGGCTGTGAAGATGGATCTCACGCTTTGCATCGAAAATCGCAGCGACTATGAGGCGATTCCCAGTGAACGGGAGTTGCTGGCCATTCTTAAGAGGTTTGATTCGCCTCATCTGCGCTACTGGCATGATTTTGGTCATGCCCAGATGCGGGAGGATATGGGCCTTCTGGATCATGCCCAGTGGCTCGGAGAGATTGCCCCCTACGCCGCCGGTGCCCACTTGCAGGATGCGGCATGGCCGGACAAGGATCACCTTGTTCCCTTTGAGGGAGAGATTCCCTTCGACCGATTGGTGCCTCTTCTGCCATCATCTCTGCCTTACATTATGGAACTTTCAGCAACGGCGTCTCCGGCTTCAATCCGTGCCGCCGTGGACAACTGGAAATCAAGTTTCAATATCATCCCATGAATCTAAAAAAAATCGTCATGACCCTGCTACAGGCAGGTGTCACCCTGCTGCTCCTCTGGTTGCTTTTCCATGATCCGGCCAAGCGGCAGCAGATGGTCGAGGCCCTTCATACGGCCAATCTTGTCTGGCTCATCCCCGGTTTTGTCAGTTTCGGCCTGGTGTTGCTGATCGGTACCATTCGTTGGAATCTTCTCATGCAGGTTCAGGGGATCAGGATGGGTTTCTTCCGTGTCTGGCAGTTGGTGATGATCGGAATGTTCTTCAATCTCTGCCTGCCTGGAGGAGTTGGGGGGGATCTCGTGAAGGTCTTCTTTGCTATGCGTGAGGCTCCCAAGTCGAAGAGTGCAGTGTTTTTGAGTATCGTCGCGGATCGTAGCACCGGCATGTTTGCCCTGATCCTCGTTTCCATCGGGGTTTTTGGTTACTTCCACGGTATTCTGATGTCGCTGCCGATGGTCAGGGCCTTTCTGCTTGTGGTCAGCATCATCTTCTGCGGATTCATTGGTCTTATCGTCATGGGACTGATCATCGACCGCTTTCATCTTGCCAAGCGTCTGCCCGCCAAAATGCCAGGCTATGCCGCCGTGCTCGACATCGCCCGTGCCTTTTCTGTTTATGCCCGTGCATGGAAGGCCATTGTGGTTGCTATAGGTCTTTCCTTGCTGCTTAACCTCTTCATCTTTGGAACGGCAATTTTTGCGGCTTTTGCGTTTGTTGGTAATCCCGGTGCCGCTGCCATGACCTCGGTGATCCCGATCGTGAACACCATCAGTTCCCTTCCCATCAGTCTCGCCGGCATTGGTGTGCGTGAGAAGCTCTTTGCCACGATGCTGCACTCGCTCTATAATACCTCGGAGAATCTCGCGGTGCTGATCTCGATTACAGGATTCGCCCTTGCGGTGATCTGGGGGCTGATCGGCGGTCTGATCTATATGACCTATCGTACCGGTGATGGAAGTCATGCCTCTCTGGGGGAGATGCAAAGCCAGGTTGCCGATGTGGAGTATCAGGTCGAATCCGAAGAAAAAGCTTAGTCAGGTATGAACTTGTGAATCGGCACAGCCCGCAAGTTCAATTGGCCCTTTCAATGAGCGTTGACGGGGTACTGCTTGATGATTCCGATCCCGCACGCATCAGGTCACTCTTGGCTTCCGATGCGGTAGGAGAGATCAGAATGAGGATTGTTCCTGTGATCGTTGGGGGACGCGATGCGCCACGGATGACGGGATTGCCAGATGGTTTTTTGCCACATGACCGGTACTTCCGCTTGAAGGAAATGGAACAATCCGGTGATGAACTTCATTGCCACTATGTGCGTGATCGAAGAAGGAAAACCGATGCATAACTCATGCTCCGTTCTGATTGATGCTCCGCAGGAGAAGGTCTATGCCATGACCTCGGATCTCACCCGATGGCCGGCACTGCTGCCCCACTACCGGTGGGTGCGCTGGAGGGAGGGAGGGCCCGACCATGGTGTTGTGGAAATGGCCGCCCTACGAGGGGCGATCCCGATCTCCTGGACATCGGAGTTCAATCGGGACCCGGTGAGGCCCATGCTCTCATTCCGGCATCTGAAAGCCTTTACCAAGGGGATGGAAGTGCGCTGGATTTACACTCAGGAGGAAAGGGGAGTGCGCGTGACAATCGAGCATGATCTCGATTTTCGCTGGCCTCTGCTTGCCCCTCTTGGCGAAGCGATCATTGGAGGATTCATGATCGATTGGGTGGCTCCCCGCACCCTGGCCACATTCAAGAAACTTCTCGAGGTCGATTCATGATGCGTCGTCGTGCAGTCATCACAGGAGTAGGCCCGATTTCCTGTATTGGAAGCGGGCGCGAGAAATTCTGGCAAGGGATTCTTGCCGGCAAGAGCGGCATTGGCCCGCTAAGCCGTTTTCCTCTCATGGGATTGGAGGCCCGATCTGCCGGTGAGATTAACGACTTTGATCCGCTCGCATTCTTTCCGGCGAAGTCGTTACGCCGCCTCGATCGTTATGCGCAATTTGCCGTGGCCAGCGCATTTTTGGCGCTCAGGGACAGTGGATTGGAATGGAGTCCCGAGGTTCCCGATCCTCGGCGGGGAGTCAGCTTTGGAACAGCACTGGCGGGAATCTGCAACGCGGAGTATGAGCATGATGCGTTTCTGAAAGGCGGGTTCAAGGCGGTGAGTCCCTTGCTGGCGCTGCAAGTCTTTGGCGGGTCAGCCCACTCCAATATAGCCATCAGCTGCGGCTTTCAGGGGGTTGGCACGACCAATTCCAACAGCTGTGCCAGCGGTACTGTGGCCCTCGGTGAGGCACTCCGGTACATCCGCGAGGGGCTGGCGGATGTCATCATCGCCGGGGGAAGTGAAGCTCCCCTGAGTCCCTTGACCTATGGGGCCTTTGCCCAGATCAGAACGATGAGCACGACAGAGCCTCCGAAATCCTGCCGGCCTTTTGATCTCAAGCGGGATGGATTTGTGATGGGTGAGGGGGCCGCCTCTTTGGTCGTCGAGGAGTACAGTCATGCCAAAGCCCGCGGAGCCCGTATCTATGCGGAGATCCTGGGGTTTTCCCACAACAATGATGCCCATCATATGACATCACCGCATCCGACAGGTATTACGACGATGAGGGCGATGCGTGATGCCCTGTCCGATGCAGCAACCAATGCCGACGAGATCGACTACATCAACGCCCATGGGAGTTCGACTCAGGTGAACGACAGCAATGAGGCGCGCTGTATTCACGAGGTCTTTGGGGCGCATGCGCCGATGGTTCCTGTCAGTGGAACCAAGGCCTACACCGCTCATCCCCTCGGAGCCACGGGAGCGATCGAAGCGGTAATCTGTTGTCTCGCGATGACCGAAGGTTACCTCCCGCCGACACTTCATTATGAGACCCCCGATCCGGAGTGTGCGCTCGATGTCATTCCCAATCAGGGGCGCGAAGCCCGCCCCCGCAAGGTCCTCTCCAACTCCTTCGGTTTTGGCGGGATCAACTCCTGTCTCGTGCTGGGTGCCGTCTAGGGAACTGCTGTTCTATCGCCCCTGGGGTGATATTGTTTCACTGCATTAGGCCCGTTATCCCCCATCGCCAACGAGAGTGCGGCGAGACTGGTCAGATAATCGGACTCCGCCCCCGCGCTCTCAAAGCGGGCTTCTGCAAGAGTGCTTTGAGCAGCGGAGAGTTCCGTGATCGTAGCGAGTCCATTTTGAAAGGCGGATTGTGTGGCATCGAAATTCTCCCTGACCGAAAGGAGCAGGGAGGCTGCGTATGAGACCTTTTTTGCGGACTTCAAAGAATCGTTATAGGCGGTCCAGACATCCCTCGTCGTTTCCAGCCTGCTTGCCTCGGCATCGGCCCGGGCCTCCGATTCCTCCGCCTGCCGTTTCTTCACCTTTTCCACGCGTTCAAATCCGTCGAAGAGATCCCAACTCAGCACAGCAAATCCCCCCGCCTGATTGTAATTTCCGAAGTAGGTTCCAGCGGTCGAGGCCTGCTTGGCATAGAAGCCGAATGAATAGCTGTTATAGGTGCCTTGAAGCGATAGCTTCGGCATAAAGTCGGCTTTGGCCCGTTCGGTGGCTGCTCTGGAAGCCCTGACATCAGCCATCCTAGCCGCGAGATCGGGGCGTTTCTGGAGTGCCGTGTCGATCAGGCGATCCACCTTGCATGGGAGGGACTCCACCGCCACTACTCCCGATGGAGGCGCGATCTTTATCGGTGCGTTTGCTTCCAGACCGGTTGCCACTCGAAGATTGCCAAGGGTCACCTCGACATTGCGCCGTGCCGAGGCGAGGTCATATTCCGCCTGGGAGAGCGTCTTCTGGGACGCAAGGAGTTCGGGTTGTGTTGCAAGACCCGAAGTCACCTTGGCTTTCACCATATCACAGATGATTTGAGAGAGGCTCAGATTAGCCTGCGCCGCCTCCTGCTGTGTGAGAGCGGCTGTATGGGCAAAGTAAGATTGCTGGACGGCATAGACGGTGGATTGCTCCCGGCGGTTGAATTCCAGATCGGCCTCTGCAAGAAGGGCAACGGTTCGCTTCACATCGGCGGATCGTCGTCCGAAATCAAGCAGGAGGTATTCCAGCTCAAGACCGGGAGAAATCGAGACGGAATTGACGGTCAGCGGTCCCGACTGCGTGGGGTATGGCTGCTGGCTGTATCCTCCGGTGGCATTGAGTTTGACGATGGGGTAGTAGGGAGCCTTGGCCTGACCGGCAGAGGCTTTGGCGGCAAGAGCCTTGAACCATGCGGAGCGGGTGTAGGGGTTGTTGGCAAGAGAGAGTTCGACAAGCGCCGGGAGATCATAAACGCGGGTGGCTTCAAAACTGGAGCACTGCTCGCCGATGGAGAAGCGGCGGGTCATCGAATCCGTGCTGATGTTGGTTGCCTGGGGAGGGGAGGCATGCGACTGCTTCACACAGAGAGCGAACGAAAAAAGAATGATGCCAAATAGCGTTGATGCCGTTCTGAAAGCTCTCTTATGGTGGTGAGGTGTCACGATGGATTGCCCTTCCTGTATTGATGGTCTCGTTGATTCTGACTGGTTGTGATCCTCAACTCAACCTTGCCGGTGCCTATATTCCTGCCTGGTTGGTCTGCGCGCTCGGCGGGTTGCTGCTTTTCTGGTTGATCCATCTCGTCCTCATGAGAACCGGTATGTTGCCCTTTCTGATTCCGATCCCGCTTGTTTACATTGCGCTGATCATTGGCATGACCTGCATGCTCTGGCTCCTCTTTTTTGCCGCCCGATGAGCGAACCTATCGTTCAGAAACAACCGGCCCTCCCCGTTCGCCGCGTGCTCGGTGTGCTGATCTCCCTGATCGCCTACGCAGTCGCCATCGTGACCGTGCGGGAGGTCGCCCGCAACATCAGCCTCAATCCCAGAACGGAGGATGCCCAAGTACGGGCCAATGTGATCGGCATCTCCTCCCAGGTGGGTGGGGCTATTGATGCCATTCATGTGAAGGACAACCAGCTTGTGCATCGGGGGGATCTCCTGATGGAGATCGATTCACGCCCCTATGCTGCGGAGGCCGAGAAGGCCAGAGCCCAGCTTGCCCTGACAGAACTTGAGATTCAGTCCTACAAGGATCAGATCGCCGTCTGCGAGGCCGCCCTGAAGCAGAGCGAGGCCAAGGCCCTCTATGCGGCGAACTACGCCAAGCGTTTGGAGGCGCTGGTCGGCAACCAGTATGTCACTGCTGACAAGAACGAACTGGCCCAGACCGACGCCAGAACAACCGCGGACAAGGTGATCCAGGACAAGGCTGCCCTTGAGAGCGCCCGCAACCTTCTCGGTCAGAGCGGCGAGCTGAATGTCCGCCGTGCTGCCGCCCAGGCCCAGCTTAAGGATGCGGAACTCAAGCTCTCCTACTGCAAGGTCTATGCTCCCTGCGACGGCTACATTACCAATCTCCAGATTACTCCGGGTGCCTATGCGGCGGTGGGTGAGCAAATCTTCTCACTCGTTGATCGGCGGATCTGGTATGTGCTGGCCAATTTTCGGGAAACCGACCTCCGTCACATTCGGCCCGGCATGGAGTCCGATATTTACCTGCTGGCGGAGTCAGGCCGCAAAATCCGTGGCATCGTGCAGGGATTGCCCAAGGCGGTGTCGATGATGGCCTCTCCCACCAAAGCGACCGCCGGAGGAGAGGGGATCTTGTCACAAGTTTCCCCGACGCTCGATTTCATCCTGCTTGCTCAGCGCTACCCGGTACGGATTGTCCTTGATGAACCGGAGGATCACTCCTTCCGCATGGGGGGGACGGCTGCGGTGATCGTCCGCACTGAGAGCGATGTCACCTCGGGGTTGAAGCGCCTCTCTGAATTGCAGCAGGGCGACACGCCGGCCTTCATTTCCCCTTTGGGAGGCGTGTCCACGATCCCGCTTCATGAGTAAGGCGGCATGGGTGGCCTTTAGGGCGGCGACCGCCATCGGTATCGCCCTGTTGAGCATCCTAATCTTCCGCCCGGAATCCCCCTTCCGCGCAGTGCTTGCAGGTTATCTGGTTGTCTGCCTGCCGACCTTCCGCAGGAAGATGATGCGTCAGAGACTCATCTTGGTCTGGTGCGCTGGTATTCTCGGCATGGCGCTGGATGCCTTTTTCCGGGATGCCCCGTGGCTCTACATCGGTTTTTTTGTGCTGATGGTCACATCCCTGCTGATCGTGGCCTCCCGCAGTCGCGATCTGGCAACGATGACACTGCTGCTCTACGGAATCAGCGGATCGATGCCCAATACTTACAATATCGACTCGGAAGCCATCTACGACGGGTTCTTCAGAGCCTTGAACTGCTCCATCGGCATCCTCTCCGCCTCAATTGCCTTCCTTATCTTCCCCCTGAGAAAGCCGCCGGTTGGCACCGCCAATCTACCGATCCGATTCCCTGTCCGGGACACCTTTTTTATCGCTGTTGTCGGAGCTGCGGCCATCTGCACCGCTAACCTGTTCTCCTCGGTCATCACCAGTGCCTTTGTCGTCTTTGGCGCCCTGACCTGGAGTATCGCCCTCTGCACTCAGCCCAGGGAGGCCATAATGGCCAGAGTTGTGGGAGGGATCTGCGGCATCACGGCCTCGATCTTCTTCATCAGCGTTATCTGCTTCTCGACCAATGAAATCCTCTACTATCTGGCGAGTTTCATTGCGGTGGTCTGGCTCTGCACCTGGGTCGGCGTCCAGTATCCCGCATGGAAGCCCTTTGCCAATCAGTTCGTCTTCTACTTTATGGTGGAAGCCATCATGGTGCCCCGGCCCGTGCATAATCTCCACGAGAGCATCCTGATCGCCTCATCTCTCTATCTTGGAGTTGTGACGGCGACGCTTCTCTGGTTCTTGGATCGCCTTCTCCGCTCGATGGAGCGCATGATGGAACCGCCACCCTTGGGCGATAGGATTCAGGGATTATAAAGAAGGACGACTTCAGTAGGTCACTTAGCTATCGCCGAATCGGCTCCCTAAATGCACGCGTGGCGTGATTTTCTGAGGGGTATCTGAGGCGCGAAACCACACCCTCAGCCAGCAGACGGTGATAGGCGCTTTTCATGTCAGGAACGGTATCACTCTCCTGCTCCCAGTGGACATATGTGGCCTCGTCACACCACTCGAACAGCTTGGGCATGGCCACCTTATGATCCCCCGAATTTCTGAATGCCCTCATGCCCTCCTGATCGCGCCAGACCGTGATCGTCCAGAAGGTCAAACCACGGTCCTTGATAGTCAAAGTCTGCAGATTTCCTTCCGCCCGTTTAGCCTGTATTGAGGAGCGCACTGCAAGCAATGCAAAACCGGGTAGAAATCGAAGTTTACGCAGTCTTAATCTCGTGACGGAAACAAGAGCCATAGATTCGAAATTTATAATGGGTTGATGCTAAAGTCCAATCACGCGTCGGCTCCGGTTACGGGTTGAGATCGATTTCTTTTTTTTGGCGGGGGACAACGCCGAGACGCCCGTCGCCCTGCTTTGCAAGTATGATCAGATGTCTGGCTTCCCGTTCGAACGAATCGAAGGACTCACTCAGATAAAGCCACTTGGAGAGGATTGGGTGGGGAGTCAAAGCCGGAATCTCCGATATCATCGAGGGGTGATGCTGGCGATCTGTGGCAACCAGCACGCCGCTCCACGGCTCCGTCTTCGCTGCAAAACAAAATATCAGCCTTCCTTCCAGATAGACTGCTTTGGTGCCAAACATCGCACGAAGGACAAATGTCGCATCAGACTCAAGCGGCTCCCAGATCCACGCGTGCGGGTGCAGGCGTTCGAACCGTATCTTGCCTGCTTTACGCATGGCGTTGCTCACCTTGCCTGAGGGAAGGGACGGGGACTGATAAGTTTGGTCCCAGCGGCTTATCAGGCCTCTTAAATTGCATCCGTCGAGGAGATCAGGGGGATTCTTGTTGAAACTGCGTGCAGTGCGATCAGGTGTATTGGCTCACTGACCGTAGTGCAGCAGTCGGGCAAAATTGAGACATTATACTTCTCGGCTGTCTTTGATATCGCCGTGTGGGTCACGCAGTTTTGTGTCATCATACCACAGACAAGCATCTCACTTACTCCGCGTGCCGAGAGCAATTCCTCAAGACCTGTCTCATGGAAACTGTCGGCGTATTCCTTCACAATAACCGGAGCATTTGGGGCAGTCGCCAGAATGACGGGATGGATATCTGCACCCGAAGTGCCTTTGTTAAAGAACGGGGCAATGCCTGACTGAGGATTGGCGATGTGCTGAATATGGATCACTTCCACTCCTGCCGCTTGCGCGCGCTTAATAGATTCAACCAATGTCGTGAGTGTTGCTTCGGTGTTCCAAAGTGGAAATAATCCCTCAGGAAAATAGTCATTCTGAAGGTCGATGAGCAGCAGTGCTTTTTTCATAAGTTGGAGTGTGTTTTTTTGGTTTTGCTTGTATTATGAACGCGATCAACCCTTGTCCATAGATGTCGATTTTGGCGCTGCGCTCCAGATGCGGTATCTGACCTCAACGCCTTCAGGCGCATAGACTACGATAGGCAACTGGCTATTGTAGCGGGTCAAAAAAGGTTCGCCGCCAATCGTGATGAAACGATTCACCTTGGGTGCATCCGGATCAACGGCCATCAATGTGCCGGCCATAGGTCCTAGCTTGCTGACATCGTAACGGGGAAATCCCCAACCCTCGATGGTTTTTGCCACGATCTTGCCAACGAAGAAATAAGAGTTCACTTGATCAACCTGGACGCTCTTGCCAACGATCAATTCCACCTTAAAGGCATATTCATCGGCCTGTTTCGGGAGATGTAGCACATATCGGATCATTCCTGCTTCTGCAGGTGGATATGCCTTCATGTTGTCAACTGCATGAACGGGCGGCATCACAAGCAGGATGTTGAGTATTCCGAATAAAGTGAGGTATGTTTTCATTGATTTGGTTCAATCCTCCCAAGGGACTTCCTGTGATTCTTCGGCAGGGTCGAATTCCTGATGAAAGAGCTCTTTCTTCGGAGACTGTTTGCCAAATTGCGGGGTGTATTGGGCAATGGCACGCGAGACATCCCATCGCTCGGTCAGATGCCCGGGGAGTTCCTCAAGGAAGCGCGAGGGACGCTGGAAGGCCTCGCCGTAGGCTGCGTTGAGCCGCAGTTCGGGATAGGTGAGGTAAAGTTCCTCCTTGCAGCGGGTGACGCCGACATAGAAGAGACGGCGTTCTTCTTCCAGCGCATTCTCATCCTCTAGGGAGCGCGTGCCAGGGAACATCCCCTCCGTGAGCCAGGCCAGAAAGACGGCTTGCCATTCGAGTCCCTTGGCCTGATGGATGCTGGAGAGGCAGACGCGATCCTCTTCGTCATCGCGGCCTGTGACCTCGCTGGTCTCCGTGCCGCCAAGCAGGGTGAGTTGCGCGAGGAATTCCTCGGTCTCGTCAAATTGCCGGGCATAGTTGCCTAGTGTCATGAGGTCGTCGCGGCGTGCCTCGTAGTTGGCGAATTTGTTCTGCATGTAGTCGTCGTACAGGCTGTTGGTAATGGACGCTATCATCTCGGAGGGTGGGGCGGGCTTTTCCTCCGGGGCGAGTGACGAAAGCGTGCCGATGAGCTGACTCCATGCGCCGACAGTCTTGGAGGGAGGGTTGCAGCCATGTTCCAGTAGGGCAAACTTACGGTGTCCCTCAATGGTTTTTACTGCCTGCTGCCAGAGGGTTTCGGCTGTTTTGGTTCCTATGCCAGGAAGCAGGCGTACCATGCGTTTAAAGGCAACTTCGTCATTGGGATTGATCGCAAATTTCAAAAAGGCGGCGACATCCTTGATATGGGCCTGTTCAAAGAAGCGCAGTCCGCTGGTGATCCCGAAGGGTATACCCCGCCGGGTGAACTCGAGCTGGATTTCCATGGAGTGATAGTGGGCGCGGTAGAGAACGGCGATCTCCCTGAAGTCGAAGCCCTCGTCATGCAGCTCTAGCACGCGCTGGGCTATAAAGCTTGCCTGCTCGTTGTTGGTGGCCAGGGGGACGAGTGCCGGTTTGGAGAGGGATAGCTTGCGGACGGCGCGGAGTTCCTTCGGAAACTGGCGCGGGTTGTTGGCGATGGATGCATTTGCCAGTTCCAGGATCTGGGGAACGCTCCGGTAGTTGGTCTCGATGCGATGGAGCGTGGCATCAGGGTAGCGCTTGGGAAATTCGAGAATGTTGGCAAAGTCGGCTCCCCTCCATGAGTAGATCGACTGAGCATCGTCGCCGACAACCATGATGTGCCGGTGGGCGGCGGCGAGAGTATCGATGAGTCCGGCCTGGAGGCGGTTGGTGTCCTGGTATTCATCGACGAGGATGGCGCGGAAGCGGCGCTGGTAGGTGGCGGCGATCTCGGGGTTGGTCAGCAACAGTTCGTGGGTCTTAGAGAGAAGGTCGTCGAAGTCGAGGGAGTTGACCTCCTTTTTACGGCTCTCGTAGGCCGAGGCAACCTGGGCTATCTGTTCCTCCAGATCAATGAAGTAGCGGTAGCGGCGGGCAAGTAGCGTGCGAAGGGTTTCTCCCGTGTTGCAGCCGAGGCTGAAGAGTTCGGCTAGGACTTCGCCCTTGGGAAAGCGTTTGTCTTTGCTGCGGAGTCCCATGCGGGCGACGACCGACTCGATCAGCTCCTGCTGATCCTCCCGATCCATGATGGTGAATCCCTGTGCAAATCCGACTAGCTCGGGATGGCGGCGCAGGATGCGATGTCCGATAGAGTGGAAGGTTCCGCTCCAGAGTCCCTCGGCGGCTCCGGGGAGGAGCGAGTTGACCCGGTCGAGCATTTCCCGGGCGGCTTTGTTGGTGAAGGTCAGCAGTAGGATCTCGCCGGGACGATAGCCCTGCTCTAGCAACCAGCCGACCCGGTAGGTCAGTGTGCGTGTCTTGCCGCTGCCAGCTCCCGCGATGACAAGGTGGGCACCGGGTGGCGCGGTGACGGCGGCAAGCTGCTGTTCATTGAGCGTCTTGGCAAAGTCGATGCCACCCGATCCCGCCACAGGGCGGAGATGGTAGTGCCGGCTCATGTGTTCTGGCTGGTGGCCGAGGAGGGCTTGTAATGGTGGTGGCGATGTTTTTTGGGAGCCGGCGGGGGAGTGGGCGTCGCAAAGGGGTTTATTTTGTTGTAGTATTTGCGGGCGGTGCGTTCGATGGCGACCCCCGCATCTTGGGGCAGTCCCAGCGCCCAGCGCAGGAGCTTGGCGGAATCGGTGAAGGTTCGTTCCTTGGTGCCTCCGAGATAGACGACGATGACTTCCCTGCCGTTGGCACAGCCGCTGCTAACGAGGCAGTGCTTGGCCTTTTCAGTGTAGCCGGTTTTCATTCCGGTGCAGAACCAGTTATCCCGCATGGTCTGGTTGGTGTTGCGGAGCTGGTGGATGCGTCCGTCGCTGTAGAGGAAGTTAAGATACTTGATGGTCACGATGGGGGCGAGGACGGGATTGGCGTGGACGGCGCGGGCGACCTTAGACATATCTCGAGCCGTGGAGTACTGGTCGTCAATGGGGAGGCCGTTGGGATTCATGAAATGAGAGGAGGTCATGCCGAGCTCGCGGGCCTTGCCATTCATTAAGGAGGCAAAGTCCTCGACCGATCCGGCAGCATCGCGGGCAAGCGCCCGGGCGACATCATTGGGACTTTTCACAAGCAAGGCTGTCAGGAGATCGCGGCGGGTGTATGAAGTCCCAGGAACGAGGTTCAGCTTGGTCGGTTCCGTCGCTTCATCGACAGGCTGGATGACAACAGTTTTGTCCAGATTGCCTCGTTCCGCGACGATGAGTGAGGTGAGAAGTTTCTGCGTGCTGGCGACGGGGCGCCGCTCATCAGCGTTACGCTCGAAGAGGATGTCCCCAGAATTGGCATCAATGACCATGATGGATGCCCCTCTGACATCGGGTGGGGGTGTGGCGGCGGCTTGAAGGGTAAGTGATCCGGAGAGTGAAATCAGGGCTAGGAGTCTGAGATAGGTCATGGGATGAGATCGGTGTTTCCGCTGGATGCTGAAGGAATAGAGGTGCCTTTGGCAAGTTGGGCTTCGATGGCGGGGTCTTTGGACGATCCAAGATCGATCGCCTGCTGGTAGTGGCGGCGGGCAAGTTCAAGAAGGGGAGGGGTATGCCTGAGATAATGTACGGCAAGGTTGAAATTGGCATCGGCATAGGTGGGATCTAGTTCGATGGCACGACGCAGTTCATCTTCGGATGCCTCGCTCCATCCCTTTCGTCCTGCTGCAATGCCCAGATAGTTGTGGGCTCTTGGATTCTGACTGTCGTAGAGGGTAGCTTGGACAAGGGCAGCAAAGGCCTCTTCATCCCGTTTTTGTTCAAGGTAGTTCATGCCTAGCAGAAGCCATGCTGGAGCATTTCTGTGATCGAGTTGAAGGGCCTGATCGAGGTTTTTTTCAGATTCTTCAAGCTTACCCATGCGCGTCGCCACTGCTGCCAAACTGACGAGTAACTTAGGATTATTGGGACTGAAAGTGAGGGCCTGCTGGTAGGATGATTCGGCCTGTTTCAAATCCCCTAAGGCAAAGGCTTTTTCTGCACGCAAGGCGAAAGAGCGGGCTTGCTGCGGGACAAACGGTGCGGAGTCAGATGTGGAGGACAAATTTTTCTGAAGGGATGCATCTGATGATGAGGCTGTCACGATTTGTGCAGTCGTGAGCATGACCAGACATAGGCAGGATAGGGTCTTTCCAATCATGGTTTTGCAGAGAGTTCGATGGAGCGTTTTCGCGCTGCCGCGACGGCATCACGGACAATGGAGGAAAAGTCCCGGTCGACAAGAACTTGGAGTCCCGCCGCTGTGGTGCCACCCGGGCTGGTGATCTCCTGGCGCAGGGCAAGTGGAGTCTCCTTGGTTTCTGTGACCAGAGCAGCCGCCGCTGCAAGTGCTCCCGCCGCACACTTCCTTGCTACTTCTGGATCAAGACCTCCCTCGATGCCTCCCTGTGCCAAGGACTCCAACATCAGCAGGGCAAAGGCCGGGCCGCTGCCGCTTACTGCAGTCACGGCATCCAGATCCGACTCTGTGACTTCCAGTGCTGTTCCTACAGAGGAAAAGATACGGAGTGCAAGTTCGAGATCCGAGGCTGATGCCGAGGGGTTTGGCGCGATAGCGATGATTCCCTTGCGAAGCCTCACCGCTGTGTTGGGCATTGTGCGCAGAACCCGGACGCCACCCCCCGCTGCTGTCAGGAGTGACGAGGCATGAATCCCAGCGACGATTGAGATGAGGAGTTTACCCTTGAGCTCAGAAGCAATCTCCGCGACGACTTCGAGAGACTGGTTGGGTTTGACACAGAGAAATATCACATCAGCCTCCAGGACAGCCAAGGCATTGGAGGCCACCGCCTTGGTACCAAGCTCCGAGGAGGCTTGTTTCAGTGAGTCAGGATGCTTGTCGTAGATAGTAATGGAGTTTCCGGTTGTGAATCCCGAGGCAATCATTCCTCTGATGAGTGCACTTCCCATCCGACCTGCTCCAAGAACGGCATATTTCATATCGCAAACTCTAGTGAGCATGTTATTTCACGCAAGTTCTAGAGAGGGTTAACCAGCGTTTCCATCAGAGAGGTTCTAGCATTGAATTTCTTGCAGAAGCTTTTCTTGTTTCTGAAAATGGAGAGCTGCAGAGTATGTAGATGCTCTCCCTCGAAAGACTTTCTCTCCGACTTGGAAACGATGAGGAATCCCCCCTTCTGCTTTCCGACATCTCGTGCAAGTTCAAACGGGGGGACTTCGTCGCCATCATCGGCCCCTCGGGCTGCGGCAAAAGCACATTGCTCAAGATGATCTCTGGGATCTCCTCAGGAAACGAGGAGGGTACGATCCGATGGGATGGGCGAGATCTCTCCGAGGAGGATTTTAAGCCATCGGAGTTTGGCTATGTCCCCCAGTTCAGCATCGCTTATGACGAACTGACGGTCGAGGAGTGCGTTGACTACTCGGCACGGCTGCGCGTGGCCGGTCAAACTGCCGATGAGAGGGAGGAGATGGTGGAGCGGCTTCTCAGTGAAGTCGGCATGACCGAATTTGCCGACAGGCGGGTTCAGGTTCTCTCAGGTGGACAAAAAAGGCGTCTGGCCCTCGCAATGGAACTTGTCAGCAGTCCTCCGATTCTGCTCTGCGACGAGGTGACAAGCGGTCTTGATCCACAATCTGAAGATGAGATCGTGGGATTACTGCGGAGGGTGGCCCGTGAAGGAAACAGACTCGTACTCTCCGTGACGCACAGTCTGAAGCATCTCAGTGACTATGATTCTGTCATCGTCCTGTATAAGGGGGTGCTGGCATACGAGGGTAATCCTGCGTATCTCGGACATTACTTCAGCGTGGAGGATCCGAATCTGGTTTATGCCCAGTTGGACGAAAGAGATCCCGAAGGATGGCAAAACTCCTGGAAGAAACACTCGGTGGCATTTCTGGAGAGAATGGAGAAAATCGCCCCTTCTGAGGAGAAAAAGCCCAAGTTGGTGAAGTGTCGGGAATGCGGTACTGTTTGTTCTGAAAAAATCAAATACTGCACCGAGTGCGGCTGCCGGATTGTACCCTCAGAGAGATCGCTAGGAGATTCGGACGAGACCGACTCAGAAGCCTCTGAGGAAGGGCCTTCTTCTCCAGGAATACTGACCCAGTTCTTCACTCTGGTGGATCGCAGATTCAAGATCTTCTTCCGCAGTCATGCCCAGATCTGGCTACAGGCGGGACTAATTTTTGGTTTTCCTTGCGTCGTGGCTATCTTCGGATGGAACGGATTGCCTCAGATTCGCAATCTAAGCATGGGACTTGACCTCAATGTCATCCAGCAGCTCAAGGAAGCACATGAGTTTTTGGTGCAGGCGAGCAAGGTGGGGAGCCTTGTCTCAGGGATCGTGATGTTCGAAGTCGTTCTCCTGACGCTCATGGGGGCCAATAATTCGGGTCGCGAGATTGCCGCTGAACGGCCCATTTTTGAAAAGGAAAAGCTATCGGGGTTAAGTATTTCCGCTTATGTGGCTAGTAAGATTCTTTTTCTAGGCATTCTTTCCGCCGTACAATCGCTCTGGATGGGGGTGTTCATTCATGTGACATGCTCTTTTCCAGGAAATCTAGGAGAACAGCTGGTCTTCCTCTTTTTAGTGAATGCAGCGATGACAAGCATTTGTCTTGCTATTTCCAGTTTCATGGCAACGGCTGAGCAGGCATCACTAGCCTCGATCTATCTGGTCGGATTTCAACTCCCCCTTTCCGGTGCTGTTCTGGCACTTCCCTCGTGGTTGGTATGGGTGGTCAGGCCATTTATTGCAGCATACTGGAGCTGGTCGGGAATGCTCCAAACCCTCCGTGGAGAGCGCTATTACGACATTGTGAACATGGTGATCCAGACCAGTCTTTCACCTGCCAGTCTCTGTCTTTGGGTGCTGGGAGCCCATGTCGGGGTAGGCATCCTGCTGACATTTAAAGGATGCGAACGCACCCGGATGGAGTAATCCTCTTTATGGAGGTGCCATTGACACGGAATCCCCATCAGCTTACAATAAACTCAATGACACGCACACTTGCATCGATGCATGGCGGCGACCTACTTAACAACTCGACGCTTTACCGTGAGTTTCTGGCTGAAAGAGAAGAAATTCTCCGGCATAAGTGGATCGAAAGCGAGAAGGCAGGCCGTGACATCGGCTTTGAGCGCGCGCTTCTTGATTGGATGCTCAAGCACCGAACTCCTTGGCGTTACGCTCGCGCTTCTGCAAAGCGGGGGCGATAATCAACACAATCTTTCAGTGACTACACCATAATCCTCATCGAAAAATCCTACTGATACGAACGATCCTAAATCCCCATCCTTTAATCCCCATCCTTTAAAGAGGCCCTGTGAGGCCCTAAGGAGAATATGACCGACCAACAAACAGATAAGAAAACACTCGGCAATCCTCAGGTAGAGGAAGTTACGCAGGTGATGGATTCCGAGGCGATCCGCAAGGCGCTTCGTCGGATTGCTCATGAGATCATCGAGCAGAATCATGATCTCAGGCGTCTTGTGATTGCAGGTATTCCGACACGTGGCAAGATCGTGGCCTCCCGCATCGCTTCTTACATTGCTGAGATCGAAGGGATCATTCCCACCCTCGGTACAGTTGATGTCTCGATGCACCGGGATGATCTGGCCACCAGAATGAGGATCAGTGTAGTGGAGACCACTCGGCTTCCCCTCGACCTCGATGATCGTCCGCTCGTGCTCATTGATGATGTGCTCTACACGGGAAGAAGTTGCCGGGCCGCCATGGATGCCGTTGCCTCCTTTGGCCGTCCTTCACGCATCCAGCTTGCCGCTCTGGTGGATCGCGGACACCGTGAACTGCCGATCCGGGCCGATTTTGTCGGAAAAAATGTTCCCACGGCAACCGATGACCGCATCCGCGTTCGCTTTGAAGAGGTGGACGGCGTTGCCGATTCTGTGACCATCATCCACCCTCTCGCCGGGAGTTGAACCTCGCATGAAGAAACTCTGGCCACACAAGGATCTCTGCGCACTCGCCGATCACAGCGAGGAGGAACTCCGTGTCATCCTCGACACCGCCACGGCCTTCAAAGGGGTGGGGGAGCGCAATCTCAAGAAAGTTCCGGCCCTCCGCGGCAAGACACTGATCAATCTCTTTGTCGAACCAAGCACCCGCACCCGGATTTCCTTTGAGTTGGCGGCCATGCGTCTGAGTGCCGATGTGGTGAACATCGCCGCATCGGCCTCCAGTCTCGAGAAGGGAGAGAGCCTGCTGGATACGGCGCGCAATCTGGAGGCTCTCAGGGCTGATTTAATCGTGATCCGCCACAGATCTGCAGGTGGTGCGGGATTCCTTGCCGAGCGGCTCAAGGCCTCCGTGATCAACGCCGGTGATGGCGCGCACGAGCATCCGACCCAGGGATTGCTCGATGCCTTTACCATCCGTGAAAAACTGGGTGATCTCGAAGGGGTGCGTGTCTCTATTGTGGGGGATATTCTCTTCAGCAGGGTGGCAAGATCAAACATTGAGATCCTGACGAAACTGGGAGCCAAGGTGACGCTCGTAGGTCCACCGACTCTGGTACCCAGGACTTTTGAAACATTCGGAGTGCGTATCGCCCATAGCATCGACGAGGTGTTGGAGGACTCTGATGTGATCAACCTTCTGCGTATCCAGCATGAACGCCAGAATAAGGAATATTTTCCGGGTGTCGGTGAGTACACAGCCCGATTCGGTCTCACACGCAGAAGGGCGGAGCGGCTTCGCCCCGAATGTCTGATCATGCATCCCGGTCCGATGAACCGTGGTGTGGAGATCGACAGCGATGTGGCTGACGGTAACAGAAGTGTGATTCTCGATCAGGTGACCAACGGTCTCGCTGTCCGCATGGCAGTACTCTACCTCTGTTCGGGCGGTGCTCCCCTCTCATCCAGTTCCCTCTCATGACAAGTTCCAATACCCACCCCCTCATTATCAAAGGCGGACGTGTTATTGATCCGGCAAACGGCATTGATGAAGTCCGTGATGTTTTTTCCGATCATGGGGTGATCGTCGAGAGAAAGCCGGACGGAGCTAGGGTGATCGATGCGACAGGGAAGGTGGTGACTCCCGGATTGATCGATATTCATGTGCATTTTCGTGAACCGGGACAGTCGCACAAGGAGACGGTGGCAACGGGATCCCGCGCTGCGGCCATGGGGGGATTCACGACCGTGGTGTGCATGCCCAACACCAATCCGGTTGCCGACAGTCCCGCGACGATTGCTTGGATTCAGGAAAAGGCCGCGCAGACGGCCTGCGTGAATGTTTACTGCACCGGAGCCATCACCCGGGGGATTGCCGGGGAGGAAATGGCCCCCATCGGCGCTCTGGCCGCTGCTGGGGTCGTGGCACTGACGGACGATGGCCATTGCGTGCAGAATCATGGCGTTATGCGGCGTGCCGTGGAGTATGCCAAGCAGTTCGGCCTGCCGATCATGGATCATTGTCAGGAGGCAACCTTGAGTGCCGACGGAGTGATGAATGAAGGGGAGTGGAGTACCCGGTTGGGCCTTCCTGGCTGGCCTTCTCTCGCGGAGGACTTGATTGTTGCCCGCAATATCCTTCTAGCGGAAGAAACGGGACATCCGATTCATTGCCAGCACATCAGTTCCGCCAGCAGTGTCCGTCTGCTCAGGGAGGCCCGTCGCCGGGGTGTTCCTATCACGGCGGAAGCGTGTCCCCACCATATCGCTCTAACGGATGAGGGGCTCAAATCCTTTGACTCAAATTTCAAGGTCAATCCCCCCCTCCGCACACCCACCGATATTGCCGAGATCATTGCCGGTATAACTGATGGAACGATCACCATCCTGGCTAGTGATCATGCGCCACATGCGCCCTATGAGAAGGAGGTCGAACTCGACAAGGCTCCCTTCGGAATGATTGGTCTGGAGACGGAACTTGCGGTCTTTCTGGAGATTCTGATGCATCAGCGCAAGGCCTGCACGCTTCCGGCGATCATTGCCATGCTGACCACGAATCCGGCGCGGTTGTTAAGTTTGGATAGGGGAACGCTTTCACTGGGTGCTCCCGCCGACATCACGATTCTCGATCCTGATCATGCCTGGACATACGACAAGAATGCATCTCCATCACTCTCCCGCAATACTCCCTTCCATGGATTCTCGCTGAGAGGTCGTGCGATGACGACGATTGTCGCGGGAGTTCCCGTCTGGGATCTGGAAAATGGATTTTTAAATTAGGAATCCGCTGTCTTGAGCTTCAAGCCGTTTACGCTCCTTCATACCGATCCCTCCAGTAAGGCTCGTGCGGGGATTCTGCATACCCGTCGCGGCGATGTGGAAACACCCGTCTTCATGCCGGTTGGCACACAGGCAACGGTCAAGGCTGTCACTCCCGATGAACTGCGAGGCATGGGAGCCCGTATTATTCTTTCCAATACCTATCACCTTCATGTGCGCCCGGGTGAGGGGGTGATCCGTGATCTAGGGGGGCTTCATTCCTTCATGGGATGGGATCGCTCCATCCTTACTGATAGCGGTGGTTTTCAAGTTTTCTCCCTTTCCAAGCTGCGTCGCATTACCAGGGAGGGGGTGCATTTTCAGAATCATCTGGATGGGACGCCGACCTTTATAGGTCCCGAGACTTCGATGCAGATTCAACGCGATCTGGGAAGCGATGTGGTAATGGCTTTTGACGAGTGTCCGCCGTTCCCGTGTTCGCAAGAGGATGCGGCCAAAAGTCTTGAACTGACCACTCATTGGGAAAAACGATCCCGGGAATGGTGGCGTACGCAGCCGGAGGAGGGCAGGCCACTGCTTTTCGGCATCGTGCAGGGAAGTTCATTTTCCGATTTGCGGGAGCAGTCGGCGAAGGAACTTGTTGAGATAGGTTTCGACGGATATGCCGTGGGTGGGGTGAGCGTCGGCGAACCCGAGCCTGAGATGATGAAGGCTGTGGAATGGAGCGTCCCCCATCTACCCGAATCTGCTCCCCGTTATGCAATGGGTCTCGGTACTCCACCGCAGCTTGTCGAGATGGTGGCCCGTGGGATTGATATGTTCGACTGTGTCCTACCCACTCGAATCGCCCGCAACGGGACAGCCTTTACCGCATCCGGAACGATGAATCTCAAGAACGCTCCCTATGCGCGTGATCCAAAACCGATCGAAGAGGGATGTGACTGTCCGGCCTGCACGACATTTTCACGCGCCTATCTCAGGCATCTGGTCAAGGCGGAGGAGATCCTCGGGCTGCGGCTCATCACACTTCATAATCTGCACTTCTATCTCACGCTGATGCGCAGGATCAGAGCTAGCATACTAGACGGATCTTTTGCAGAGTTTCGAAAGGGATTTGTCTCCGGCTACAAGGTCTGGAATGGAGCGGAGAAGGAAGATTAGTTGACGTTTTACAGAATCCGCAGCCACTCAGCTGACGGAACTCTTAAGACAAAAAGCTTACTGACTGAGAGTCTCCCGTTTGGAGAACTTCAACTACCAACTCTGGCTGCTATACTGGCGGGAGTAATCGTATTTTGTCTCGAATCCCACCTCGGGAGGGAACTCCGAATAGCCCGAATTTAACCATTGGATATTGTTGTTATAAGGGGGCTTGTAGCTGCCGTGATTAGTTGGGAAGGGGAAAGTGAGCGTTTCAAAGACACCGTAACCGAGTCGGGCAAAGGTGCGGCCAAGTCCGCGAACCAATCCATAACTGAAGGCTGCCGAGTTGCCTTCGGAATAATTGACATCCGACATGGAGTCGATGATCTCCGAGGAACCATAGAGTATGTTGCCGAGGCCGCGACCGAGTTTGCGGGTGGGTCCCTGATCGGATTGGGGAGGGGCCTGAATATCGGCAAACAAGAGGCCCGAGCCAAGGAGTGAAGCCGATACAATTGCGATGAGAATAAGGGGGAGCTTTTTCACAGGGAGGTAAGTATCATCATCTTAGGGTTGGTTTTGCAAGACTAAAGAAGGGGATCGGTCGTTTTTTGCAAAATCGGGGGTAATGAACGCACCGGGACCACCCCTAACGGCCTGACCCAGTCCAATGCTGATTTTTCACTCTCAGGGACAGTCTGATAGGCGGCGGAAAACATTTCGAGTCGAGCATCGATATTGTCAATGAAATGGAGAATGGCGGCCTCGGGGGTTTTGGGAAGTATCGGGGAGCCGAATTCAAGTTGTCCATGATGGGATGCAATAAGGTGCAAAAGATGAAGTCGGACATCATCAGATGAAGGTTCAAGATCTTCCCAAGTCTCTTTGGAAAGTTCGCGCCACAGGGCATTGATGAGTTCTATGCCAATGGAAAGATGTCCGAGTAACTCTCCTCGCAGTTCCGTTTCGATGCCATAGCCCCGTTCGGGCAGGCATGTTTCCCAAAGCTTGCCGGCATCGTGGAAGAGCACTCCGGCGATCAGGAGATCCCGATTGAGTTCGGGATAGACTCCGCAGAGTGCCAGGGCGGATTCCATCATGCGGGAAGTATGCTCCAAAAGTCCGCCTCGTCTGGCATGATGATTTCCCCTTGCCGCGGCAGCGCGTCGGAAGCGTGTACCATACTGCCCGATGAACTGATGGCAGAGTTGCCCGAGGCGGGGATCTGCAATGCTCTCAACCGCTTCGGAAATTTGTTTCCAGGCCCAATCAAGGAGAGCTTTTTTTTCGGTTGATCCCTCCAGCAGTAATTCGATTTCCTCATGAGAGAGGGCATTCAACTCCCAGCCCCGCGCGTCGAGTCCAAAGGAGCCGTTGTGACTGAAGGCTCCCTCGATAGAGACAAAGTCTCCCTGCTTACGGATGGAGCAGCTCTCAAACGCCGCCGTGTCCGTCCACGCACGGAGGGTCATCGTCTCAGACTCATCCCTGAACACGGCTTCGTAAAACGGCTTTCCATTGGAGGCTTCCTTAAGGGAGAGCTTTTCGATCTGGGCGTGGAGAGAGGCTTCGACGGGCGACTGCTGGCGCGCAGACTGTTTGAGTTTGGCTATGGAGAGAAGCGGCATCTGGCAAGGCTGAAGTCTAAAGGCTGAAGGCAGAAGAAAAAACTGATCGGGATTACCTGAGTTCCAATCTGATAGGTGCACAAATCCCTATCTAAGGCACTCTAAACCCTCATGATGATCCAAAAAATCACATGATCAACATGCAGTCTCCGTAGCTGAAAAATCGGTATTCCTTCCGTACGGCTTCGGCATAAGTGGCAAGAATGAGTTCCCTTTCCGCAAAGGCACTGACAAGCATCAGAAGAGTGGAGCCTGGCAGGTGAAAGTTGGTGAGCAGTGCATCGATGCGTTGAAATGCGTAATGTGGATAGATGAAAATATCAGTGGAGCCACGATTCTCCCTGAGTTCCCCCGCTGGCTGGGATTCCAGGACGCGCGCTGTCGTGGTGCCAACAGCGATAATCTTTCCTCCAGCGTTGCGGGTTTGATTGATCCGTTCCACGGTGGAAGCAGGAAGTGTATAAAACTCCCGATGCATAGCATGATGTGTGATATCCTCCGTTTTGACAGGGCGGAAGGTTCCTGCTCCCACATGAAGGGTCACAAATGAGTGCGCATGACGGGCAAGAATCTCCGGTGTGAAATGGAGTCCTGCCGTCGGAGCGGCGACCGAACCCTCTTCACGGGCATAGACGGTCTGGTAGCGTATCTTATCTTCTTCATCAGAGGCCCTTTGGAAATATGGAGGGATGGGCATCTCGCCGTGGAGGTCGAGATCGGGAGGTGAGCCAAATTCAATCAGGCGTGTTCCATCATCGAGGATTTCGAGTACTGTCGCTGTTGTTCCCGCCGCTTCGACCTGATGACCAACACGCATTTTCTTGCCCGGATTGACCATGGCGATCCAGTGCCTCTCGTCCCGTTTCTCCATGAGAAGCAGCTCGACTTTTCCCGTGGAGTCGTGGAGTCGCGCCGGAATGACCTTGCTATCGTTGAGGACGAGGAGATCGTCGGGGATAAGGTATTCTGAAAGATCGACGAAGCATCGATGCTCGACGGCACCGCTCTTGCGATGGAGGACAAGCATTCTAGAATCTTCCCGGCGAGGCGTGGGACGGCTTGCAATCAGCCCGGCAGGCAGATCATAAAGATAATCGGAGAGACGGCCGCTCATACTGCTCCCAGCATTGCAGCGCCGAAGACCCCTGCACTGTCACCGAGTTCGGGACGCAGCAGCGGTGTCTCGAAGCGGTCATTGAAGAGATGGGAGAGAATTAATTCCCTTGTTACTGTCGTATAGAGAAGGTCGAGATTGCCAACGCCGCCACCGATTACAATGGCGTCAGGATCAAGCAGATTGACCACCGCAGCAAGAGCCTCGGCAAACTTTTCCTGTAGTCGTTTGAGGGTCGCCATGGCATCGCCATCACCGGAGGCCGCCCGCGAGGCAATCTCGGGAAGGTGAAGTGAGAGACCGGTTATGGAATGGTGATATTTCTCCAGCGCGGGACCTGAACAGACAGTCTCAAGACAGCCGATGCGACCGCAATAGCAGGGAGTGGACTCTCCGCAGAGGGGATTGTGTCCCCACTCACCGGTGATGCCATGTGTGCCGACGAGCACCTCACGATCCACGACGATGCCCCCACCTACACCTGTCCCGAGTATGATCCCAAAGAGAGTCCTGTATCCGCGGCCGGCGCCCATTTTCGCCTCCGCAAGAGCGCAGCAGTTCGCATCATTGCCCAGAATAGCCTCGCAGCGCAGAAGCGCCGAGACATCGCGGGCCAGAGCCTTGCCGTTCAGGCAGAGCGTGTTGGAGTTTTTGAGAATCCCTGTTTGGGGCGAAGCGACACCCGGTGTCCCGATACCGATCCGTGCCGGGCGTGGAAGCCCTGATGCCTGCTCGAGTTTTCTGACAAGAAGTTCAATCTGGCCAAGGAGATGCTGGTATCCCTGACTGGCTTCGGTCGGCACGCGGAGTCGATGGAGTGCCTTTCCCGGCTGCATGGGATCAAGAATGACTCCCTCGATTTTAGTTCCCCCGAGATCCATGCCCCAGAGCTGAGTTTTATGAGAAAAATTCATCTAAAGCACAAAAATCTGCTAAAACCATCCAGACAAGAGTAATCGCAGAGAAATCCATGTCAGTACCTCGTCTTATTCATTTTAGAAGAGGTGAATCTTTGGGAAAGTGAGAATCCTTGATCTCTTTTGAGTCCACAGGATTTGGTTTGACGGATAGTCTGGAACATAAGTTAATCACAGAAGTATCCCCCTATCTGCATGCAAAAAAATTTACTTCTTTTTCGAATCGGGTTTTGCCTCTTGTTGGTATGTGAGACAGTTCCCTCATTATTTGCTCAGACTCCCTCGGGGAGCTTGGTGGTCTGGGGCATCAACAGCAAAGGACAGACCAATATTCCATCTAGTTTGTCTGGGGTGACAAAAGTCTGTGCTGGACCGGAGTATTTTGTGGCGCTGAAGAGCGATGGGACTGTTGTTGCTTATGGAGATAATACATATGGGCAGACTACAATACCTCCAGCAGCTTCCAGCGGAGTGGTCGACATCGCCACTGGCTATTATAACACGCTGGCCCTCAAAACCAATGGGACTGTCGTTGCTTGGGGGCCAACATGGGGCGGTTTAACAAATATAAATTCAGTTCCAGTAGGATTGACTAATGTAAAGTCCATTGCAGTTGGTACTCTTCACGCCGTTGCCTTGAAGAGTGATGGGACGGTGACTGCGTGGGGGGATAATTCTAGGGGGCAGACTAATGTTCCAGCTGGGTTAGCGAATGTGACAGCCATTGCCTGTTCCTACAGTACTAGTTATGCCTTGAAAAGTGACGGTACGATCGTGACATGGGGGTATTACAATAAATCCCCGGCGGTGAGTGGGGTCAAAGCCATAGCGGCCTCTTCTACTTCCGGTTATACTGCTGCACTGAAGAGTGACGGAACCATGGTCGTCTGGAGTAGTGGAAGCACAAGTTTTACTCTCAGTAATTTTACTTCAGAACTTCAAGGAGTTTCTCAGATTGCTGTTGGATCTGGTGTGATGGCGATCACGACCAACAAGACAATAGTAGCTCTAACCTATACCACATATTACACGAATAATGACCCTACGGTGGTACCGTATGGCGTGGTTGGCGTCACAGGTCTTTCGATGGGAGAGAACTTCAATGTGGCCATCATCGATGGCTCGACGAACAAACCGGTTCTTGTTCCTTGGGGTAATAACTACTATGGACAGTCATATATTCCAGCCGCCGTGACAAATAATGGATTAAGAGCGATCTCATTGGGTGCAGGTGATTACTACCATAGTTCTGCACTGACTACTATGGGTCAGGTAGTTGTATGGGGTGGTAGCGGTATCGGAGATGGGATGAACAAAGTGCCTGCCGAAGCATCAAACGGTGTCTCCGCAATATCGTGTGGTTATAGTCATATGCTTGCCCTAAAAAGGGGCAGTGTGATTGGATGGGGGAACAACAGTGATGGTCAAACATCAGTACCAGCGGCCGCCTCAAATAATGTCGTTGCAATCTCCGCAGGGTGGTGGACCTCTCTCGCTCTCAAGAATGATGGGACAATTGTGGACTTTGGGATTAAATTTCAAGATCAAACCAAGACCATAGCAACCCTGAATCAAACGCACGTTGTTAGGGCAATTTCAGCAGGCTACTATCAATCCATGGCCCTGAAGAGTGATGGAACAGTCGTGACCTGGGGATCCAGCTACTTGGGGAATTCCAATGCCATGGCCGATATCCCGGTGGGTTTGCGTGGTGTGGTGAAGATATCGCAGGGGAGGGATTTTTCCCTTGCCTTGAAGTCCGATGGTACTGTGGTTGCCTGGGGCGATAATAAGCTTCATCAAATCGATGTCCCCAAAGGTCTCACGGGAGTCGTCGCGATCTCTGCCGGAGGGTTTCATTCGGCGGTATTGAAGTCCGATGGCACAGTTGTTACTTGGGGTGATAATTCGGATAATCAGTGTGATGTGCCACCATTAACCGGAGTAAGTGCTATCGAAGCGGGCCGCTATCATTGTTTGGCAGCCTTTGGAAATGTTGCGGGTGATTCTGGTGGATTTGTGAATGGTGGAGTGAATGGTGGAACGGGATTCAACAGGGTACCGATTTCAAGAAATCCCCCTCCCTCTCGCGGTGTATCAGCAGGCGCGGTGACTCGTGCAGTGGGATCAGGCTCAGGGGCAGCGATAGGAAGGGCAGCTCCTGCAGCCAGGTCAGCTCCTGCAGCCCGTCCTGCACCCCGATAAACGCTCACAGCACTCGTCTATAAATCGGTTTTGTAGTTGACTGTACAAAAATCTTAATATCAAATCCATAATCATGATAGTTTCAAGATTCTCCCCGTTGCTTCTCTCATTTTGCTTGACTGCATTCTCACTCTACATGCCCGCAACTGTTCAAGCGGGGGCGTCTAATAAGAGTGGCAACCCCTATGGCAATGGTAGCTTCTTTGGAAATGATGGAACTTTCAGTGGTGTCATCCGAGGGGTCAATGTGACGGGAACCACACAGTTCAGTACATATGGTTCCAACTCTGTGACAACGGGTTTATATCCCGCTGGAGGTAATTCCTCAACTGCCGCCAACATCCCAGGGGTGACCTCTCTCTATTACCTTGGTTTCACCTACATGGGTCCGGCTAATGGAGTGATTGATCCTGTGTCCGGTCAGCTCGCTTCCACATTTAATCTTTATGCACCCAATCCACCAAGTTCGGTTTTTGGTACACCATCTCTCAGCGGTGCCTTTACCGCGAATCTTCAGAACAGTTATCCCAATCAATCTTTTAGTGGACGAGGAAGCTTTAATGATGGAACCAATGAAAATACTTTTACAGTGACGGGTGTCCGAATTTCTTCAGGTACCATGACTTTTTATTAGTCAACTCATGACAAGAAAGGGTGGAGAGAAGGGATTTACTCTTGTGGAGTTGTTGGTAGTAATCGCAATCGTTCTAATACTGGCTTCCCTTTTGGTTCCTAGTTTTGAATACATGCGAACCGATGCAGAAGGGGCTGTATGCAACGGCCGCTTGAGAAATCTCTGGACAGCCTTCTCATTTTATCTTCATGACGGAAACGGATGGCCTCAGGTTCCTGGGGAAATCCAGATTGGTTCCCAGCAAGAGCAGCAGTGGTGGCTCGATTTTACAAAAGAAAACATGCGGCTTTCTTCCAATGAATGGCAATGTCCCTCGATCAAGCGAATGATGAATTCTTCAACTAATGCGACAAAGCAGTGTTTGATTTCCTATTTGCCCACTCTTTTTGATAGCAAGCCTAGAACAGCACTCTCTTGGCCACAGATGCCGTGGTTCACTGAGATCGCAAATGCCCACCGAAAAGGGAATCTGACCATTAGGACTGATGGTTCCGTGATGGCCTCGGGTACATCAAACCCACAGTAGTCATTTCATGAGAGTGATGCCATGCCTACGACAGCCTGAGGCGTGAATTGTATAATGAGATGGAGTTTCTCGTCTCGGAACAAGAGGTATCCAGTGGCAAACAGGATCGTGTGTGTATCGGAAGTCCTGCTATGGGTATTGATGCTCACGCTCTCAGCAACTGCATCTCCTAGGGAGGGGATCCATTCGGCTATATCCTTCGATACAAGCGCAAGGGTGAGTCGAGGAGGGGTGACTGAGATACCACTCACTGCGGTTCCAAACTTTGGGAATACCATTTCTTTTGAAATACAGATACCGCCTGAGCACGGGGTATTGAGCAAGCCTGTCAATCATTCTGATCACCAAGCAGTTGTCATTTACCACCATGACGGATCGGGGCGGATTCTTGAGGATGAGTTCACATTCAAGGTAAAGAGTGCAGGTCTGGCTAAATCGATTAGTTATCGCGCAAGGATCAGCATCATTCCAAGCCCTGCTGGGATTGTTTTTCAACCGCTTGTCTTGAATTTTGGAGCAGTGACTGTTTCGGAAAATTCCCAACGGCAGGTGACTATTTCAAATTCTGGAGGAAGTAGACTGAATGCCAAACTGCTATTCCCACGTGGGTATTCTTCGGAGTGCGATGTGGTGATGCTTAATGAAAATGAGAGCACCAATATTGCCATCATATTTTCCCCGATGGAGACTGGTGAAATCTCAGGAGAAGTCGCCACTATTCCAGATGTTGGCAAAGAATCACTTCATCTAAGGGGATGCGGGCAGCCTCGTTTTGTAGTCACTAAATGCGGCGCTGTAGAATGGGAAATAAGAAACCAGTCCACAAATTCTATTAGAATCAATGCTACGGGTGGTGATGGATGGCTGATGCCGCCCGAAATGCTGATTACACCAAAAACAACACAGGTGATTTCTTTCCATCAGCTTGAAGTGGATGATGGGGTGGTCAACAATACCAACAGAGATATACGGGTTCAGCTTTCCGATGGTCTCAGCAGCAATGAGATCGAGTTGCCACAACCGAAGCGCTTCATTCCGATCACCGTGCAGCAGATCTCACCTGAGACTTTAGGAACACTGATACTTGGGGGGTCCGTACCGATTTCCTTCCGTATCCAGAATCGGTCTGAATTTCCAAAACAGGTGACATGGAACGCCTCCTCAACTTCTGGCGGCTGTCTTTCCAAGGATAATGCGATTAAGTTAAGGGGAGGAGAAATGAGAGAAATCACTTTTAATTGGACTCCAACAGTACCTGGAAATGCCCTCCTCAAGCTCTTCGCTAACGATGGATCAAAATCCAAGCAATCGCTTCTCTGGAAAGTTAAAGTCTTTAATGAGTCATCGAATCAACACTCAGGTGATCTACCCTCAACAATTCCCTCTATACAGGAAAACAATGAAGTGAGGCCAACCGGCGAGACCCCGCTTCCAACCAAACAACTCTCTGCAATACAGGAGATCACATGGGGGATAAAAACATCATGGAGCGGCGAGCGTCTGCCATTCCTCGAATGGAAGGCAGGCGATGAATCACCCTCCCGTGTCGTGGTTGAAGATATAATACTTGTGCCAACCAAGGGATCTGATGCTTTTCATCAACATGAAGAAGTCCATGTTCCTCCACTAACTGTCAAATCCGTTCCTCTCGCTGTTTCCGGATATAAACTACAGGCTGATCATGAAAAGATTTCAATCCTCAGAATCTCTCCAGGCAGTCATCTTATAACGATCAAGCTTTATAAGAAAGGAAACGCTGATCCTGAAAGTTGTTCCAGTGTTCAGCTTACCGTTCCACCAAGAGCCTCTTGGTGGAGCCGCTTTAAGACACCTTTCTGTCTCATTGCTTTGGCGATATTGATTCTGCTGTTCAGGGCAATGAGAAGATAAGTCTAAAAATAAGTAACTCACAAAGCGGCAGAAGATATGACTCGCTTGAAGCTACAGCATTATTAAACAACGGTGCCATGCTGTTTTGGTATTTTCAAAACTCAGCGAGGATCCTAGAAATGATCTTTGATGCCTGTTCCAGTGCCTCGGGAGTGTGTGAGGTGGAAAGAAATCCCGCCTCATATTGAGAGGGGGCAAAATAGAGGCCCTGCTTGAGAGCCCTGTGGAAGTAGCGGGCAAAGGCAGCGGAGTCACTTCGCTTGGCGTCATCCAGATTGCGAACCGGGCCTGTGCAGAAGTAGAGGCAAAACATGGAGCCGATCCGATGAAAGGTCAGGGGCTTACCCTTGATTGCATGGCGCATGGATTCCTCAAGCTGTGCCCCGAGATTTTCCAGAAGCTGCCACCCGTTGATCCTCTCCATTTCCCGAAGCTGGGCTAGTCCTGCTGCAAGGGCGAGGGGATTTCCTGAAAGGGTTCCGGCCTGATAGACGGGTCCCAGAGGAGCAAGCTGATCCATGATCTCAGCCCTGCCTCCAAAGGCTCCGACCGGCAATCCTCCACCGATGATTTTACCAAGAGTCGTGAGATCGGGAGTGATGCCATAAATTTCCTGCGCACCGCCGGGAGCAAGCCTGAAACCTGTCATGACCTCGTCAAAAATGAGGAGCGCGCCATGCTCCCGGCAAAGCTTTTGCACTTTCTCCAGAAAGCGAGCTTCGGGAAGGTAGAGTCCGGCATTTGCTGGCACCGGCTCAAGAATAACAGCGGCTATTTGCGAGCCCTGTTCCTTGAAAACAGAATGAAATGCTTCGGGGTCATTAAAGGGAATTGTCGAAGTGAGGGCAGCTAGGGAGGCTGGAATTCCGGCACTATCGGGCTGGCCGAGCGTGAGTGCGCCGCTGCCTGCCTTCACCAAGAGTGAATCGACATGCCCGTGATAGCATCCTTCGAATTTCACGATCCGTTCGCGTCCGGTATAACCTCTCGCCAGCCGTATGGCTGACATCACGGCCTCGGTGCCGCTGTTGGTCATGCGGACTTTCTCGATAGAGGGAAACATGCGACAGATGGTCTCGGCCATTTCGACCTCCAGGGGATTGGGGATGCCGAAGCTGCTTCCCTTGGTTGCTGTTTCGCACACAGCATCAACCACCACCTGGGGGGCATGTCCAAGAATTGCCGGTCCCCAGGTTCCCACGAAGTCTGTGTAGTCGCGTCCATCGACATCGGTGATGGTGCATCCGGAGGCTTTGTTGACAAAGAAAGGCTCTCCGCCAACTCCGCGGAAAGCGCGTACCGGGGAGTTCACGCCACCGGGAATGCGCGCGTTGGCTCGATTCCAAAGGTCATGGGATATGGGGCCTGGAAGAAAAGGAGACATGGGGGCGGAAACTTGAAAGATGAGACCTAAAACTTGAGTTAGAGGGGAGAAAATGGGAATATTACAATTTGGTTCTAAAGATTCCTACTCAAGTCTCATCCTTCTCAGTGGATTTACCCTTCAGCCTGATGATCCATCAGCTGAGTTCCAGCATCCGCCTCACCGACTTCTCCGCTTTGGCCCTGAGTCCCTCTTCCATCGTGATTTCGGGCGCCAGATTGCGGAGACCGTGATAAAGTTTCTCAAGTGTGTTGAGCTTCATGTAGCGACACTCGGCACAGGCGCAATGATCGGTGGGACCGGGAATAAAGACTTTACCAGGTATTTCACGGCGCAGTCGGTGGAGCATACCCTCCTCGGTGACGATCACAAAGGCTTTTGCCGGAGAGTTTCTGCAATAGGCAACCATCTTTTCGGTTGAACAGACTTCGTCTGCAAGCAGGCGTACCGCCTGCGGGCATTCCGGGTGGGCGACGACTAGGGCCTCTGGATGATCGCGTCGCGCCTTCTCAATGCTATCCCTCGTGTATTCCATATGGACATAGCAGTTCCCCCGCCAGAGATCCATGGTACGGCCTGTCTGCTCGATGACCCATGCTCCTAGATTTTGATCCGGGACAAAGAGAATCGGGCGATCTACCGGTGCTGACTGCACAATCCTGACGGCATTGCCACTGGTGCAGATAACATCGGCGAGTGCCTTCACCCCGGCACTGCAATTGATATAGGCAATGACGAAGTAGTTTTTACCAGCATGATCCCTGAGGAATCCCTCCAGTTTTTCAGCGGGGCAGGAATCTGAGAGTGAACACCCGGCATCGAGATCTGGAATCACAACGGTCTTGGAGGGATTCAGAATCTTTGCCGTCTCCCCCATGAAATGGACACCGCAGAAGACAATGACATCAGCTTCAGTTTCTGCGGCCTTCACACTTAATCCGAGGGAATCACCGACAAAATCCGCAACTTCTTGGATCTCTCTGATCTGGTAATTATGCGCAAGAATCACGGCATGACGCTCCTGCTTCAGGCGCATGATCTCTGCGACAAGATCAGTGGGATTGGATGGGGAGGAAGACATGGGGATGGGAAGAAAAACCAAAAGCTGAAACATGAAAGCTGAAAACTTGAGTCAGAAACCGAAATCCGGCCTTTCAAGTTTTCAAACTTCAGGTTTCTTTCTTCTATTTCGCTTCGGTGATGAGTTGGCGGAGGATAAAGGGAAGGATGCCTCCATGGCGGTAGTAATCCACCTCGATCGGTGTGTCGATGCGAACCTTGACCGTGACATCCTGCACGCTGCCATCCTTGCGGGTGATGCGAAGGATCATATCCTGCCGGGGTTCCAAATCTTCTCCCAATCCGACGATGTCGTAGGTTTCTGTTCCATCGAGTCCCAATGTCTGGGCTGTCGTCCCTTCCTGGAACTGCATGGGAA